>Ga0172379_10007418_pt1 | contig 14252 bp, 13 predicted proteins | sample GrowelOW334metaG_FD_119756 | JGI IMG/M metagenome (GOLD analysis project Ga0172379, IMG submission 119756) | Groundwater microbial communities from an aquifer near a municipal landfill in Southern Ontario, Canada - Groundwater well OW334 metaG | ecosystem: Environmental > Aquatic > Deep... | reverse complement strand
GGCTGCCGAAAGGATTACTATCACCACCGATAACAAGGAGATCTATTATGGTGAACTGGACAATTGGCCGGCAACTTCGTCGCGGATAAAATATTACAAATATTCCGGCACCAGCTGGCAGGGCCCGTTCGTGGTATTTGAGGGATACGTTGCGCCCTCTCTTTCCCCTAACGACAGCATTATGTACATGCAAAAGAACCTGAATAACAATACGTTATCCTGTACATTCTATTCACTGAGAAATGGTACCGGCTGGACTGTCCCCCAAAGATTGTTATCCATGAACCGCAATACTCACTATTTCCAGGAAACCAATTTGAAAAACTATTATACGGCCGGCTCGCCAACCTCTACCGGGTCAGCCACAGATCTTTGCAATCTGTATATCAGGAATGGCGACACAACCTTACAAAACCTTGGTAAACCAATAAATACAACAGCGACTGAAAATGATTTCTTCATTTCGAGGGACGAATCCTATATCATCTTCTGCCGTTTCATCGAAGGTTCGGCGAGCGACCTGTTTATCAGCTATAAAACAGACAATGGCCGCTGGACCAATCCTAAAACTTTAGGGACGCAGGTTAATACCCCAAATCCCAACTGGGAAGCTTGTCCGTTCGTCACGAAAGACAACAAATACCTGTTTTTCATGCGCGGTGGAAACGCATTATCGTCCTACTTTATCTATTGGGTAGCCATTGACAATCTTATTGATAGCCTGCGGCAAACCAACTTTACCCCCTATGTGAGATACACCTTGCAAAATCAGACATTTAAAACCGGGCGATCCAATAGTTTTGCCATTTCTGACAGCTCCTTTATTGATGACAACGGGAACAACACGCTCACCTATACCGCCAGCCTGAGCAATGGAAATCCCCTGCCCTCCTGGTTAAGTTTTGATCCTGATTCATGCAGCTTTATTGGTACACCAACCGAAGCGGGCTCATTCTATGTGAAGGTGACCGCTACTGATCCGGCCGCAGCTTCCGCAATGGCCACATTCACCTTACGTGTAACTGATGCATCCGGTATAGATGAGCAGGCTCTGGAAAAGAGCATTCAGGTTTTTCCCAATCCGGCCAGGGAAACAGTAAATTTATCTTTTGGAACCACCGGATATAAAAGCGCAATCATTTCTGTAACCGACCAGATCGGCAGGGAAATTTACACTGCCACAATCCATAACAGTCAATTGGCCACGATAAACTTACCCGGCAATCCGGCAGGCATCTATTTTTTAAGTCTGAATATTGACGGAACTCTCCTACGCAAAAAGATCATTTTGGAGTAAATCGGAATTTAGAATTTATATAATGTTTCAAACATGAAAAGAATTGTTTTAACAATAAGTATAGCATTACTGATTACTCATTGTTTGTCAGGTCAATGGAATGCCAACCCGGAGGAGAATCTTGTGCTGAGATCCGGAATTATGACCAGTGTGAAGTCGGTGAAAACAACACATGACAGACTGTTTGTGAGCTGGTTTTATCAATCGGGTGACAATAACAATTACAATTTATATGTTCAGTTGCTGGATGTCGACGGTAAAAATCTATGGGATGTAAATGGTTTGCTGATCAGCTCACATCCTCAGGGTTCCAATGCCGAAGAGCAGGTCATGTTAAGTGATGACGAGGGTAATCTGGTCATCGTTTTCAGCGATTTCAGAGATAACGGGAAACAGGGGTTGGTCTGTTATAAATTGAATCAGGAAGGTGAGTCTTTGTGGGGAAATGACGGGGTGAGTATCATGGAAACCATGGCAGATAATTGGATAACCCGTATTTCAGCTTCCTATAATAGTGAAAACGAAATAATTGTTTCTGCCGGATGGTACGGAGAATCCATTGGTTCTTTCTTTCAGAGAATTACGCCCGACAAAACCCTGCCCTGGGGGATTCAGGGGAAATCCATTCCAAACGCGGAACGCGCACAAGTCTTTTCAACAGGAGAAAATATTGTGCTTCTTTTTACGAAAAAGACAGGTACTTATCCTGATTATGATATTAATCTTCTGTATCAATTGTTTGATAAGGAGGGGAATGCCATTTTTCAAGATGATAAAACCGTGTCGGATGCGGGAGGCATTGTCTTCTGGGATCAATATGATGCCTTGATTACGGATACCAGGGAAGTTGTTGTTACCTGGCATGATGACAGGGACCACGATGGTTTAGAGATTTCTTATGCCCAAAGGATAGATGGTGCAGGTAATACGCTTTGGGAAGATAACGGTATAGCACTTACTTCGGAGCCGGCCATACACCATTTCTATCCCAGGGTTGTTGGACAAGCATCAGATAGCAGTACAATCATAATCTGGCAAAGAACGCAGGATCCGGCACAATGGCGGAAGACCATTTTTGGACAGAAAGTGGAGCGAAATGGAAAAATTGCCTGGGGAACCACCGGAAAAGCGCTGTTTGCTGATTCCACTGATTTCCATAGAATTGAAGCAAGTGTTATGGATCATGATAATTTCTACATTGCTTTTGGTGTATACCCGGCTCTGGGATTCAATGATATTGTTCATTACTATATGGGCTCGTACACTGTTGAAAAAGGTGAAGCCAATTGGACTCACCCGGTTAGTTTTGCTACATCAGCTAAGCCAAAAAGTTTTTTTAAAGTGGGGCTGTTTCCTGATAAACAAATTGTCGCAACGTGGTTGGAGGGAGATCCCACGCCAAATCAGGAAGTAAGAGGGCAAAATATCGCATTGGACGGTTCATTGGGCATTGTAGCATCAGTACTTGACACGGATGAAAGCATCCTGACAAGTTATCCGAATCCGTCCGGGAATTTCCTTCAATTGAATTATGCAGGAGCAGATATTGAATCGGTTATGATTATTAATATGCTGGGTGTGACAGTTTACAATCAGCTGTTAAACTCGCTAAATCCAATGATTAATGTTTCCGATTTGAAGCCGGGAGTATATTTTATAAAGGTTCATGCTAAAGACAATAAAACTGTATCATCCAAATTTGTTAAAATTTGTTAGTTGGTTAAAGTATTTTTCCTTTCCCGGAAGATGATCCGTCCTATGCTGCTTCTGACCATATTGCTGATACTGACCTCCTTCCGTTCCTATCTGGCTGGAGCTCCAGATCCCGGGCTCATATCGGTTAACCAGGGCCTACTGACCGGGAATTCATCGAATACAGGCGTGGAACCGATGGGAGATTTTCAGTCGCTAACCATACCGTTGAAACGTGTCGGAAAGCTATTCCTGATCGAAGCAAGGGTTGGTGATCAAACCGGTAATTTTGTATTCGACACCGGTGCCAGCAGTCTGGTGCTGAACCACACCTATTTCCGGAAGGGCCTGTGGGAGGTTGATGCGAAAACATGCGGCATAACAGGGAGTGCGGAAAAACTTTATCAAACCCGTGTACCCAGGATCGATATTTCCGATCTATATTTTGAAAATGTTCCGGCCGATGTGATCAGTCTTAAGCATATCGAGAACCGCCGTGGAGTGAAAATTCTCGGATTGTTCGGGCTGAACCTGTTCAGGGACATGGAAATAGTGATCGATGTAAACCGGAGCGAATTGCGGCTCCACCGGATAGACAGGTCAGGCAAAAGGATCGGTGCGGAGGCCGATACCCTGAAAACAACCCTGATTAGTCCGATCAAGGAAGTAGACGGAGTAGTATTCATGCCTGCTAACATTGGGGGTAAATCTGCTATTTTTTGTCTTGATACAGGCGCTGAAGCAAATGTCCTCAGCAGCTCCTCTTCCAAAAAGGTACTGAATACGGTAACGATCACCAGCGGCGCCGATCTCACAGGCTCAGGAAGGGGACAGATGGAGGTTATGTACGGAACCATGAATGATTTTACCCTCTGTGGCCAACAGCTGCATCCCATGCAAACTATCATCGCCAACCTGGATGCACTCGCTATGGCCTATAAGTACCCGATTAGCGGAGTTCTCGGATTTGCCTTTTTTGAAAAGGGAGTCGTTTGCATTAACCTGGTTAAGAAAGAATTGTGGATGTGCCTGACCCGGGAGCAGCCGTCGGGTGTCAACGATATCCTAACCGCTTATCACCTTATTCTGCCGCTTATCACAATCTCTTTTGCTAACGCCTGAATGTCCTCTTCTTTTATGGCTGTTGTTTCTAAAAATTAACACCTCTTATGACCATGAAAAAAAATTGTTTACACATTTCAGTACCCTTGAAAACCAGTATCCTTCCTGTCCTGTTTTCGCTGATGATAAACCCGGGCCAAGCCCAGACAATTCCTGTGGATAGCTTATATCTGGGACAAACCCCGCCGGGGGATTCCGCCGTTGTTTTTGCACCGGGGATCGTTACGTTACCAAACAGGAATGTTCCCTGCATCAGTTTCTCCCCCGATGGGAAATCAGCTGTATTTTATGTTGCGTTTTGGCCTAACCCCGGATCTCCATATACCATGATTGCGGAATATATAAATGACAGGTGGTCAACCCCGGCACCAGCATCATTCACGGCAAACAAGACCACCGGTGAACCCATTTTTGCACTCAATGGCAGCAGAATTTATCTGTTTGCGAGTGGAGTTTCGAACCAGGTCGGTTCAGTTGATTTAAGCTATTCAGAAAAGAATGGCACCGGATGGAGTAATCCCAAAAGCATGGGTAATCCGCCAAATTTATCGCAGGACCAATATCATCCGAGTATTGTTTCGGATACCTCGGTCTATTTCTCGACCAGCAGTGGCGACATTGCCCGTTGCCAGTATCAGAACGGGAGGTACGAGCCCAGGGTCATTCTTCCTTTCCCGATTAATAAGGCCAATACCACGCAAACCTGGGGCGACCCCTATGTTTCTCCTGATGAAAGTTACCTGATATTTAAGTCCACCAGGACCGGAGGTTATGGGTTGAATGATATTTATATCTCCTACAAGAAAGCAGATGGAGGCTGGACAAATCCCAAAAACCTTGGAAACAAGATCAATACCCAATATGATGAAACTGCAGGGGATATAACTCCGGACGGCAAATACATGACCTTTGGCTCAAACAAATCAATCTATTGGGTGTCAACAAGTTTCATTGAAACACTTAAGAACACCAATTTTGTTCCCTATCTGAAAAGCAAACCAAAAAATCAGACCGGAAAAGTGGGTGAACTTTTTAACTATGTCCTCCCCGACAGCACCTTCATTGACGATGACGGGAACAACACGCTGACTTGCTACATCACCAGCCGTTTGCCATCCGGACTAGAATTTGATTCTGAAACCCTTACACTTGCCGGCACCCCGACCGAAGCGGGAACATTCACCGTCACAGTTTTGGCAACCGACGCCGTTGAAGCGTCGGCTTCAACCACCTTTTCTCTCAAAATCAACGTTGCGTCGGGGATTGATAATCAGGGCCTGAATCAGAATATCAGGCTCTTCCCCAATCCGGTAAAGGATAAGCTTCATCTCTCCTTTGGAACCGGAGCCTATCGGAACGCAAATATTATGATATCAAGCATAGCAGGTGAAATAGTCGTATCTTCAATCATGCATCGGGGATCCACCGCAACCATCGATCTCACAGGTAAAGCTCCGGGGATCTATGTACTGCGGTTGAGCATTGATGGAGAGATCATAAACCGAAAATTTTGTCTGGAGTAATATCATGACTATATCAAACAGGTTCTCACCCATGCGGCTGTACCTTTTTACAGCCATCACCCTGGTCGTTGCATTTACTACGGGTCATGCACAGGGTATCGCTCAAAATGATTTGATACTGGTGAAGTATCACAAAATCTACTCCGAAAAGATCGGAGAGGATCGCGAGATCTTAGTCTCTGTACCTGAGGAGTATGAAAAATCAGGCAAAAAATATCCGGTCCTTTATATGATGGACGGGGAATTCAATGCAACTCCGGGGCTTATCGGCAGTATTCGTTACCTTGAATTCCTTGGCCAGATACCTGAGTTTATCGTTGTTGGGATCAAAAACACAAACCGCGACAAAGATGTTTATCCTGTTGAGGTTACTTATGGAGATGGCACAAAAGCAGGCGGAAGGGCCAATCAGTATCTGAGTTTTATCTCCGATGAATTGATCCCTTTTATCAATAAAACCTATCGGACCGAAGATTACAAAATACTCTTCGGAACTTCAAATACCGGGTTTACCACTGTTTACGCGATGTTCAGCAATCCGGGGGCGTTTAATGCCTATATCGCTGCGAGTGCAACACTTTCCATCCCGGTTTTCACCGCCGGCAGGGACAGCCTGGTAAAGAACTGGAGGGGTGGCGAAAAGTTCCTGTATCTGGTGATGGGCGAGCATGATTTCCCGACCATTATCCGGTTGAATGGTGCTTTAAAAGAGGTCATTGACATCAATAAACCAGCAGGTTTAACCTGTCGGTTAAACGTTCTGGAAGGTGAGGGCCACGTTCCTGCAAGCTCCATCTTTGCAGGACTAAAATGCCTTTTCCGCGATTGGAAATACGCCGGGGAGATTACCGATAAAGAAAACCCGGAAGTAAAACAGCACTATTCAGAACAGAAAAGGAAATATGGCTTTTCCGAAGATTTTCCGGTTAGATAAATGTTGATATTTACTAGACAGAATGGAACGATATGAAAAATAAGTTAATCTGCCTGTTAATCCTGGTGTGCATCATCGGCTTGGGCAAACCGGCCAATACAGCCGCGCATCAAAACCTGAAATCAAGTGTTTATTCTCCAAACTCCGTTGGGATCCTTAATGAGGTAAGCATAACATTTGTAGGTAACGCAGGGTTTCTTATCAAGGCAGGCAGTAAAAAGATTCTCATTGATGCGCTGATTAAAGGGTTCAAAGGGGAGTATGAATTACCGGTGGATATTCAGAAAAAAATAGCTCTTAATCAGCCACCCTTTGACAGTGTGGATCTGATCCTGGCCACACATGCCCATGGAGACCATTTCGATGCTGGTATGACCCGACAATACCTGAAAAATAATCCAAAGGCCGTATTTGCATCCACTTCGCAACTGACATCGATATTAGCTGATTTTCCCGATCGCGTCATAACATTCAATCCATCAAAGGGTAAATCAGATTGCAAAGAGTTGAAGGGGATAAACATCGAGGCCATATACCTGCCGCACGGAGCCACCGAGGCAGGTCAAACTGAACTCCTGAATTATGGGTTCATTGTATCGGTGAACGGAGTAAAACTCTTTCACACCGGAGATATCGATATCCAACAGTTTACCTTTGATGAATTCAGGGCTTACCAGCTGCCAGAGAAAAAAATAGATATCGCTTTCATCCAACATTTTTACCTGACCACTGATCCCATGGAACGTAAATTTGTGCAGGATGGGATCGGGAGCCGTTATATCATTCCAAGCCACTACCACTACACAACCCCACCCATGGATACCGTTTTGGTGCTCAGGAATTACCCCGATGCGGTAGTGTTCAAAGAAGAACTGCAAAAATGGGTAATGCCTTCTGAAATACCAACGATTAAACAGAAATGAAAAGAGCCTTCCATTTTACTGCTTTGTTATTGCTGAGCCTGACTGCGGTGGAAACCATCCCAGCGCAGACAAACAACGCCCGAAATAAAAGGACCCCCATTTCTATAGATGTAGTCGCTGGCATAAAAACCCAAGTGAAGATGAAATTGAGCGATTTCGCCGACAGTATAGTTTACATTCCTTTGCAGGGATTGCCAGACTTCCCGATTGGCTGGGTGGTTAATCTGGAAATGACACCCGATGAACTTTTCGTTCTGGCTTCGCATGAAATCGGGCTTTTGAGATTCAACCTTGCCGGGAAGTTGAAGAACCGGATCGGAGGCATTGGTAACGGACCCGGAGAATTGTCGATGGGATCAGATTTTTCCTTATCGCCGGAAGAAAAACGGATCTATTTCCATCGTAATTTTACTCACAATGAATTGTGTTTCAGCTATGATGGCAAGTTTATCGAGGACATTAAACCTGATAAAAGCAAACTTTCGGAACGGACCATCATGCTATCGCCCAATCGTATACTGAAAATTGGAGCCAAACGGCCACCACCTGAGGTGATTCCTCCCGGGAACTATGAGGCCTTGTTGCTCGACCGGAAAGGTACGGAGATCCAGAAGATCTTAAGTCCTCTGGCAAACACTACCGAGTGGCGCTCCCAACCCTTTGCAAACAAGATCAGTTTTACCGGTGAAAGGTCGGAAGTATGGTATAAAAACAAATACCTGTTCGATGCTTATGCTTCGGACACCCTTTTTGAGGCATCTCCGGAAGGAATGGCAGCCCGTTATTTTTTGAATAAGGGAAAATACGCCGGTCCTAAATGGCTGCAAGGGCTGTTTAGTTCGAGGACCAAGAGCTTATCCGGGGATTATATCGTGAACCAGCCTGTTTTCGAATCGGATGATTACCTGCTTTTCAGGGCCAGGCTTCAATCCATTTGCTATCTGGTAAGGGTGAATAAAAAGGATAACACTACTGGCTCTCTGAAAGCTGCCAATATTCCTGACAATGCACCCTACCCATCCATGCTGAAAATACCCAATGATCTGGACGGTGGGATTTCATTTTATCCCCAATTCACTAACCGTGAGGGGAATATCTGGATCTGCACTGTCACCGCACTGGATTACAGGGAAGAGATGAAAGAGCTTGCAAAAAAAGGGAAGATCGATCTCAGCAAGAAATCAAACAGGTCGGTAGCGCTATACAACCAACTGAAAGAGGAGGATAATCCGGTCATTGTGCTGGTTTACCTGAAACGGAAAAAATGACCGGATTCCATGGAAACATCAACACTTTGGGCATTTGAAGAGGATGTACTAACAAGAAGTTGCTTAGACTGGTTGACAGACAACAAAGAATGTTTTGAGTTCATAAAAGACTGGCTCTTGTGATTAAATCCGCTCATCGTAACAAAAACTAAGCTCAATCGTCTCTCACGTATGTTTTACCAGAAAGTAACCTGATAATGAAAACGATTAAACCAAACCATATTCTGGTTTTCCTTTTACTGATATCTATATTGCCATCCGGAAATTGCTTTGCCCAGGAAAAATATGGCGATTTAATCATCGGAGACAAAATACACTATGAGTCGAAAGTTCTCAATGAACGAAAAACCGTAATAGTCATTCCATCATTTAATTACAAGGACAACCCGGAAGAAAAATTTCCTGTTGTTTATGTTTTAGATGTTGGGAATAATCTCTTTGCCGTTTACGGAATAGTCAATTACTATTGTGGTGCTGAAAATCATGCCGCCGATGATCATTGTTGGGATCGTATCCACTGACAGGGAAAAAGATTATTTGCCATCCCCTTCTAAAGAGTGTCCTACCGGCGGAGGAGCCGACAAATTTCTTAACTTCATTGGTTCGGAGTTAGTAACTTACATTGATTCAACCTATCAAGCCTCTTCAGAACGATGTATTATCGGACATTCCGCCGGAGGACTATTTGCCATTTATGCATTGGTAAACCAACCCGGCCTGTTCGACTCGTATATTTGCATCGACCCAAGTTTATGGTACGAAGACCAATCCTATGTAAAGAAAATACCAGATTTCTTTAATAGCCACAAGGATATTAAAAAGAAACTGTTCCTCTCGTTATCAAATGAAAAAGGTATGGGGATCTTCCCATTTATTGATCTGCTGGATAAATCCGCACCAGTGGGATTAAACTGGGATTATATACACTATAAGAATGAAACACATAATTCACTGGGATTTAAAAGTATATGTGCAGGTTTTGAAATGATTTATAAAGATTGGAAACCGCTTGAAAATTCAAATGAGAAATAACAAAAAACAAATCTATGGTTCTCAGGCCACCTGGGTTGCAGTGGTTGCCTGCAATTTAAACACAAAACGATATGATAAAAATTATGAGAAATTATTTTATTGTGATTATTCTGCTTTGTTTAGTAAAGTCAGGATTAACTTATGGACAAGATATTAATATTAAAATTGGATTTAGAGATAGTATTAAATCCGAGATACTTCATGAGAGTAGAAAAATATTGATACATCTGCCTAATGATTATAATAATTCAAACAAATCTTATCCGGTTATCTATCGATTAGATGGTGACACTGATTTGATGTTAGAAACAGTATCGATTATTAATCGCTTGACTTATTTTGAAGAAATTGTTCCAGAAATGATTGTTGTGTTTATTGAGAATACTGATAGGGCAAGAGATATGTTACCTGTTAAAACAAACTTTTATTCTGGAAACCCCGGAGCTAAGGAATTTTTAAATTTTATTGGGAATGAACTTATTCCTTATATCGAAAAAAATTATAAAACAACAAATAATAGAATTCTTTGTGGTAAATCACTTAGTGGCTTATTTACAATATACGCCTTTTTAACTAAACCAAAATCGTTCAACTCCTATATAGCTTGTAGTGTTGGATTTCCTGATTGCGAATACGATTTTAAAGAATTAAGCCAAAAAGCATTTGAAACAGACCAATATAATGGCCAAAAGATTTTTATTACAAATGGACTTAAAGACCCAATTGATCCGGACGGCAAGTTACATCAGCAAATAGCAGATTTTTCAGATTTTGTCAAAGTCAAATTAGGGAATAAAGTAACATATTGTTATTTGACATATGAAAATGCAGGTCATGTACCTTTTCCAAGTTTTTATGACGGTTTGAAGTATGTATTTGATACTAATGTGAAGAAATGACAAATAAACTGCTGGCAACGCGGTCATTGTAAAGACATCACTCAGGGAAACAGAATGAAAAAAGCTATAGTAATTGGTGCGACATCTGGAATAGGTAAAGGACTTGCAAAATTGCTAGTTGACAACGGCTACAAAGTTGGGATAACTGGAAGACGGTCAAATCTACTTGACGAATTAAAAAAAGAAAACCCAAATTCTTTTGTAATAAAAACATTTGACATAGCAGACACTAAATTAAGCATTGAGAAATTAGAAGAATTGACAACCGAACTCGGTGGACTAGACTTGCTTGTTATTAGTTCAGGAACTGGCGAAATAAATTCCAATTTAGACTTTGCAATTGAAAAACGAACTATTGACACCAATGTTCTCGGGTTTACTTGTATTGTTGACTGGACATTTAACCTCTTTGAAAAGCAGAAATTCGGACATTTAGTAGCAATAAGTTCAGTTGGTGGACTTCGTGGAAGCAGACAAGCGCCATCATATAATGCAACAAAAGCATTTCAAATTAATTATTTGGAAGCGTTGAGACAAAAATCAACATTTCTAAAAACTCCAATAAGTGTAACAGACATCAGACCTGGTTTTGTGGACACTGATATGGCTAAAGGTAAAGGACAATTTTGGGTTGCAGCCATAGACAAAGCAACAAGGCAGATTTATAACGCAATTAAAACGAAAAAGAAAATTGCTTATGTAACAAAACGTTGGGGACTAATAGCGACAATATTAAAGCGAATACCAAGACCAATTTTTGACAGAATGTAACGAAAACAAACAACGAACCGCTGACAGAGATTTTAAAAAAGGTGATACCTATTCGATACCTGAGAATGTTACACATTCATAGGAAGTGAACCTAAATAGAAGCTCGGTAAAATGAAAAAATATTGGATTATTTTGGTATACATCCTCCCATTGGGACTCTTTGGCCAAAATCCTAATTCTTTGAAAAACCTGGACATTGACAATATAAGCCTGTTTAACCTGCTGTAGACAGGCACCACCGCCTATCCTATTATCTGACCGTTTATCACTTTATCCTTTAATTGATAATAGTTTATCACTTTATTTGTAAGAATTATTCAATGAATGGATGATATGAAAGCAATTATATGCACCAAATACGGACCCCCAGAGGTTCTTCAACTCCGGGAGGTAGAAAAACCAGTACCGGGTGATCATGATGTCCTCATAAAAGTTCATGCTACCACTGTTCACATTGGGGACACTAAAATCCGAAGTTTTAAGCCCGGGTTAGGACCTGTCAGGGATTTCTTTTTCAAGCCCATGATGCGCATAATGATAGGTTTCACGGGACCAAGAAAAAATATATTGGGGATGGAGGTGTCCGGAGATATCGTAGCAGTGGGCAAGGATGTGAAGCTGTTTAAAAAGGGTGATCCGATTTTTGCAGCAACCGGAATGAACTTTGGTGGCTATGCCGAGTATTGTTGCCTGCCTGAAGACGCGTTCATGGCAATAAAACCGGCTAATATGACCTATGAGGAAGCCGCTACAGTGCCGAATGGGGCAGTAACCGCCCTGCGTATTCTCAGGATAGCAAATATTCACCGTGGTCAAAAAGTCCTGATTTATGGTGCTTCAGGAAGCTTAGGTACTTTTGGAGTACAACTGGCCAAACACTTCGGCGCCGAAGTTACCGGGGTATGCAGCACGGCAAATCTGGAGTTGGTAAAATCCCTGGGCGCAGACCAGGTCATTGATTACACCCAGGAAGATTTTTTCCAAAAAGGGGAGACTTATGACGTTGTTTTTGATACAATAGGTCATCTTACAACATCTAAAGTTAAAGGAACTTTAAACAAGACAGGGATTCATTTAAACGCGCTTACCACGCTTTCCGGATCAAACAAGTTAAAGTCAGAAGATCTGATCTCACTTAGAGAATTGATCGAAGCGGGGCATTTAAAAACGGTTATTGACAGGAGCTATCCATTGGAACAAATGGTAGAAGGCCACAGGTATGTTGACAAAAAACACAAAAAAGGGAATGTGGTGATCACTGTACCTCGTTGATTATTGATCAGTTTCAGGAATTTTTAATAAAATGAAAATAGCAGTACTTGCCGAAAATTCAGTTTGTCAAACCAATTCCCGGAATGTTAAATCAGAGCACGGAATCAGTCTGTTCATAGAATTCGGTGAAAGAAAAATACTATTCGATACCGGGCAATCCGATTTGTTTATACGAAATGCAATTAAAATGGGAATTGATCTGTCGGAGATTGATTACGTGATAATTTCCCATGGACATTTTGACCGTGGAGGTGGATTAAAGCACTTTCTGAATCTGAACCGGAAAGCAAAAGTGTATCTTCACCGGTTGGCATTCCACAAATTTTACACAAAGATTTCAACGCTGATTCCCTATTATGTGGGTCTGGATCAAAAGCTTTTTAATCAGTATGCTGAAAGAATTCATTTTATTGATAAAGATACATCCATTGACCAGGACGTTTTATTAGTGGAAGGATTCCCATCTGGATTTCCTCAACCCGAAGCAAACAAAGCCCTGTTTGAAAAGCTTGATAAACAGTTAATTCCAGACATGTTCAGACATGAGTTGGCGATGGTGCTTACTGAACATGATGAGCTGGTCATATTCTCCGGATGCTCCCATTCAGGGATCATGAATATCATTGAAAAGGTCAGGAGCGTCTTTCCAGACGAAAAAATCAAAGCCGTTTTCGGCGGCTTACATATTCATAATCCCATCAGCAAGAAAGATGAGACCCCGGCTTACATTGCAAAATTGACAGCAGAAATGCAAGTGATGAATTTGGTATTCTATACCGGTCACTGCACCGGAGAGGCCAACTTCAGGTCGATCAGGGAAAAGTTGGGAATGAAGATTCAAACAATGAACACGGGGGAGTTGATCCTGGTTCGGTGATGGTAACCCCAGGCGGTCTAAAACAAAAAGAAAAATAAATAACTGCCAACCAAACCATTTATCCGATTATCTGACCGCTTATCACTTTCTCCTTTGATTGATAATGGGTTATACTTTTCTTCGCGTCCATTATTCAATTAAATAAAATGCTATGAATTCAAAATTGTTCTTATTAGTGATGGTTCTTGCCCTGGCTTTTACAAAGGCTAATAGCCAAACTCAAGCGAAAGATTCAACTTACCGGAAGTTTTTTGTAGGAAGTACTCTTTGGGAGTTGGGAAATTTTATCCCTGGTGACACTAATCCACCTGATTTGGTTCAACTCCACTTTGGATATCGGATTACTCCTAAAAATGTCATTTCAATTGAAGCAAAAACATGGAAATATGGCTGGCCCCTGGGAATACCCTACGGAAAATCCTTTCAGGCACCGGGGGAGGGATATAATGGATATGTCAGGGCATTTGGTATTGGTTTAGTGTTTCAACATTTTTGGTGGAAAGGAGCGTATACCTCCATTGATGCTGGAAATATGTTACAAAGATACATGGATGAAGACAATAAACACATTCAAAACGGTTACCAGTTATTTATGACCTATCGATTGGGTTATCATTTTCAATTCTTTAAAAACCGATTTTT
>Ga0172379_10007417_pt1 | contig 14253 bp, 20 predicted proteins | sample GrowelOW334metaG_FD_119756 | JGI IMG/M metagenome (GOLD analysis project Ga0172379, IMG submission 119756) | Groundwater microbial communities from an aquifer near a municipal landfill in Southern Ontario, Canada - Groundwater well OW334 metaG | ecosystem: Environmental > Aquatic > Deep... | reverse complement strand
ACAAACAATTTTGTTTCTGGAATTCCAAACTTTTCTGTGTCTATTGCTTTGGTCAAAGGCAAAGAAACTATTTTCGGCGTGATATATATGCCGATACTTGACCTTGCTTACTATGCGGCCAAAGGCGGAGGAGCTTTCTGCAATGAAGTGAAGATTCGCAAAAGTGAGGAAACGGTTTTGGAGAGAAGTTGCGCCAGCTTTATGTGTGGTTATCATTGCCCTAGGCCTTATATTATAAAGACGCTAGGTAATTTAATCCGCAGAGCTAAGAGGGTAACGGTTAACTGGTCGGTGGCTACAGATTTATGTCTTGTGGCTTCCGGGAAAATAGAAACAGCACTCAACAAAAAAACCGAACTGTGGGATTTTTTGGCCGGAAAACTTATTGCCAAAGAGGCCGGTTGCGTTGTTACAGACTTAACCGGTCGTCCAGAGAAGGATGATTTTAATCGGGAATTTCTAGTGAGCAATAACTTTGAGATTCATAAGAAAATTTTACCTCTCGTCTAGGCATTACATACATTAACTTGTGGCTATAGCCACAAGTTAATGTATGTAACCAATTTACCTGAATTGATAATATTCATTAAATGTAATACTCTATGTGGGTTGAAAATTTAATATGCCGTTGTAGCTCAGTTGGTAGAGCACGTCATTGGTAATGACGAGGTCATCGGTTCAATCCCGATCAACGGCTCCCGTTGAAGTACGCAAATTGTTTTGCGTGCTTTCGGGATTGAACGCCGGAGCGTTACCGAGCCAGCAGACGAGGTCGCGAGGCGGTGCCCAGACCGAGGCGAGAGACGGCGAGCCTTGAGTCGCGGGCAATCCGGTTTCTTAACCTCCCGATCAACGGCTCCCGTTGAAACAAGCAACCTGCGTTGCTTGTGTTCGGGATTGAAAGGCTTTTCCTTACCGAGTCTGCGAGGTGGAAAAGCACCTGGCGATGTAGTCGCCAATCCGGCCTCTTGGCCTCCCGATCAACGGCTCCCTGGTGCGACTTCAATTTGTAAAAAGTTTGTAAATTTGAAAAATGTTAAGCATTTTGAAAAATTGAAGTAATAAAAACGACCACTTTTATGGTTGGTACTGGTCGTCAGTTGTGTTACTATTATGGAATGTCCAATACGAAAAAACCCAGAAGACCTTGCCCAATTTGTGGTAAAGAACCTGCTCGTGCGGGATATAAGTATTGTAGCAACGCGTGCCAAATTGAATATCAACACCAATTGTTTATTAGAAAATGGATGGATGGAGAGGTGAGTGGGTTGCAGAGTATTGGTACGGTTTCACCTTACATAAAACGATATTTGCGGAGGAAATTTGGTAACAGGTGTTGTCTGTGCGGGTGGGCTAAGATTAATTCAAAAACAGGACAAGTTCCGTTGGTAGCAGACCATATCGACGGTAATTGGCGCAACAATGTTGAGTCTAATCTCCGCTTAATTTGTCCAAATTGTGATGCCCTAACTCCCACTTATGCCGGTTTAAATAGGGGACATGGCAGGAATAGTAGGGTTTTAAGCAAACGAGTTATAGAAGGTCGTAAGCTAGTTATGAGTATGCCAAAGTAGTTCAGTGGCAGAACACCGCTTTCGTAAAGCGGGGATGTGAGTCCGATTCTCACCTTTGGCTCCCAAAGTAGCTGGAAGTTAGAAAGTTTCAAGTTGCAAAGTTGTCAGTTATCATTAGTAAGTTGTAAGTTTCTTACTATGGACCCAAAACAGCAAAAAGAAGCTAGAATCGTAGAGTTGGAGGCCGCGATGTCGGAGCCCGATTTTTGGTCTGACAAAAATCGGGCTCAATCTGCCATCAAGGAATTACAGGAGCTCAAAATCACGGTAAAAGGCGGCAGTCCATATGATGCCGGAGCCGCGGTAATGACGATTTTCTCCGGTGCCGGCGGTGATGATGCCGAGGATTTTTCGGCAATGCTTTTTTCTATGTATCGCAAGTATTTTGAAAAACGCGGCTGGCCGGTAGCGCTCCTTCACGAAAATCAGAATGACCATGGTGGTTTTCGCAATGTTACGGTGGAAATTTCAGGAAAAAATATCTATGGGACGCTCAAAAATGAGTCGGGGGTTCATAGATTGGTGCGTATCTCTCCGTTTAACGCCAAACAGCTTCGTCACACTTCTTTCTCAATGGTGGAAGTAATACCAAAATTTGAAAAGACCCAAGCCAATGCCGTGGTTATTCCGGACAAAGAAATGGAAGTTTCTATTGCCCGCTCCGGAGGACCCGGGGGGCAGAACGTCAACAAGCGAGAAACGGCCGTCAGAATCGTTCATATTCCAACTAAACTTTCCGTTCACGTCACTTCCGAACGATCTCAAGCTCAAAACAGAGAAAAAGCCATTGACCTTTTGCGCGGGAAGCTTTGGAAATTGCAGGAGTTAGAACGGGTGGCCAAAGAGAAGGGAATGTATATCTCCAAAACTACTTCAATTGATTGGGGTAATCAGATTCGCTCCTATGTTCTTCACCCTTATAAAATGGTCAAAGACCACCGCACAGGTTTTGAGGTCAATAATCCCGATGCCGTTTTGTCCGGCGAGCTGGAAGGTTTTATTGAGGCGGAAAAAGAGCTGTAGATTAAGAAGCCATCCCTTAGTGGTGGTTAGATAGAGGATAGGTTCTAAGTGCAAAAATTTTCCGAGCGCGGTATAATTTAAGTAATCTCATTTATGAAATTTCGCATTGACCCATTCAATTTCTCTCTTTTTGTTTTTGTGATGACGGTATTGGGAGCGGCCAGTCTGTTGGCGGTTCAGAGTTTTCCGGTAACTGGCGGCGCTCAAACGGCTCAGGCGGCGGATTCCAGCATAGTTCCATGCGGCAGAATTGATCTCAACAAGGACGGTATGATAAAAGATGTCGGTCAATTTGTAGAGGAGTGCCATTTCAGTGATTTTATAAAGCTTGTAAGCAATATAACCAATTTTCTTATTATCCTTGGCACTTCGGTAGCCGCTTTGGCCTTTGCCTACGCCGGTTTTCTAATGCTGACCGCTTCGGGTGAAATGGGTAAGATTGAAGAAGCCAAAGCCATCTTTGGCAAAGTGGTTGTCGGTTTCCTATTTATGCTTTCCGCCTGGCTTATCGTCCACGCTATTGAAGCGGCTTTCATTGCTCCTTCAAGTGGGATTGAGTCGTTGCTGAAGTAAAGTAGGAATGCCTCTAACTTTTATAGATTCACAGCTTGTGGACAAAGGGTCAATTTTGTTTGACATTTTAAGCCATTCTGATAGGATGTTGAGCACTCTCTCTTAGAGGGCTTTTTCAATTAGCGAATGACACGTTCACTTTCCAAAGGTCCATATGTTGACGCGAGACTTTTAAAAAAGATCGCGGGCAAGCGTCCGGAACAATCGGGACCTGTTAAAACATGGTCGCGCGATTGTCAGATTTCACCTGAAATGGTTGGTTTTAAATTTTTGGTGCACAATGGCAAAGATTTTCCTGAAGTTTTAGTGTCAGAAGATATGGTAGGACATCGCTTGGGGGAATTTTCAGTAACTCGCAAATTTATCAAACACGGTGGAAAAATGCAGAAGGATTTGGAAACAAAGCAGAAGGAAGGGGAGATAGCAGCGGCTCAAGCCGCTAAAGCGGCGACAGCGCCGGCTGGAGCCGGCCCGGCAGCCAAAAAATAATAGAGCCAGTTAGCTGATTAGCTTCTTAGGGGGCTGAAAAGCTAATCAGCTAAAAAGCTAATCAGCTTTCATGATAACCGCAAATTTAAATACATACCGCCAATCACCCCGAAAGGTCAGGTTGGTAAGCGATTTGGTGAAAGGGCAGTCTGTTGAACAGGCAAGGAGGATTTTGTCTGTAACGGTAAAATCGGCGTCACACCCTCTTTTAAAATTGCTTGAAAGCGCCGTTAGAAACGCTAAAAACACTTTCAGTATTGACGAAAAGACCCTGTACGTTAAAGATTTTAGAGTTGACGCCGGGGCAACGTTAAAGCGTTCTATGCCAAGAGCCCGCGGTAGCGCTTTTCCGATTAAAAAAAGAACTTGTCATATTTCCCTTGTTTTGGACGAGCGCGGCGGTAAGCAAAGTGCAAAAAAGTAGTTTTTAACTTTATAACTTTCAACTTTTAAACTTGTAACTTAATTTATGTCCCACACCGTTCATCCATACGCTCATAGATTGGGAATTATCCGCGACTGGAAAAGCCGCTGGTTTTCAACGGACAAGAAATACAAAGAATTTCTCCGGGCTGACATTCTTGTCAGGGAATTTCTGGATAAAAAACTTCGCGGCGCTTATGTCGCGGGTGTTTCAATGGAGAGGAGCCAAAAAACTTTTAGAATTGCCATTAAAACTTCGCGGCCGGGTATGATTATCGGCAAAAGCGGCGAAGGAGCGGTAAAACTCAAAAATGCCATTGTGGAGCTTCTCAGAAAGGCAAAAGCTTTAACCACTCAGGAGATAAAATTGGATATTGAGGAAGTCCGATCGCCGGAATCAAACGCGGCCATAGTCGCCCAAATGATTTTTGAAGGCTTGGAAAAGCGTATGCCTTTCAGGCGTGTTATGAAACAGACTATTGAAAAGGTAATGGCCAATCGTGATGTTAAGGGAGTTAAAATTTACCTGGGAGGCCGTTTGGGAGGAGCTGACATGGCTCGTACTGAAGAATTGAAGAAAGGTCAGATTCCTCTGCAGACTTTTAGAGCGGATATTGATTTTGCCAGGGATAAGGCCCATATGACATATGGCGATATTGGAATTAAGGTATGGATTTATAAGGGAGAAATTTTTTCGGATAAGAATCCGAAGAAGAGCTGATTAGTTGTTTAGCTTCTTAGCTTGTTAGGAAGTTCCTCGTGCTAAGAAGCTAGTCAGCTAATAAGCTAAAAAGCCAGACTTTATGTTGTTACCCAAAAAAGTAAAATTTAGAAAATGGCACACCGGAAGACGAAACGCGAAACGTCCTTGGGTTGAAACCCGTGGTACTGATTTGGCTTTCGGTTCTTTTGGCTTGAAAGTTACGGCTTCCGCAAGGCTTGAATCAAAACAGCTTGAAGCCGCCAGAAAAGTTTTGTCCCGTTCGGCAGGCAAGTCTGGCAAGATATGGATAAGGATTTTCCCGGACAGGCCTTTTACTCAGAAAGCCGCTGAAGTGGGTATGGGAAAGGGAAAGGGTGATCCGCAAGGTTATTGCGTTCAAGTAAGGCCGGGACGAGTGATTTTTGAAGTGGACGGTGTTCCAGAGGCTTCCGCCAGGGAATCTTTGAGAAAAGCAGGCACCAAATTGCCGGTTAAGGTCAAGATTATCAGTCGGGAGGGGTAATTTATAAAAGGAAGCAGTGAATCCGGTTAGAAACACAAGAGACTCAGGAGTCTAACGGATAAGTAGACAGATTATCATTTTTCGTATAACATCAGCCTCCATTGGTTAATAAGCTTCTAACAGGATGAAAGAATTTAAGGACAAAAACGTGGGTGAGTTGGAAAGCTTGCTTTTGGCGAAGCGGGAGGCTCTTCGGGTGTTCCGTTTTGAAATGGCTGGAAGCAAAATCAAAAACGTGAAGGCCGGCCGCGGTATCCGTGTTGATATCGCAAGAATTTTGACCGAAATAAGAGCGCAAAAGACTAAATAATCTTTATGGCAGATAAAACAAACAAAATGGAGGGAAAAGGGAAAATTCTTAGCGGGAAAGTTATTTCTTCAAAAATGAAGGATACTGTCGTCGTGGCCGTGGACCGATTTATAAAGAATGAGAAATACAATAAATTCCAGAAAATTACCAAACGGTTTAAGGCCCACGATGTAGGTAATACCAAAAAAGTCGGCGAACTCGTAGAGATCGTGGAGTGCCGCCCGATGTCAAAGGAGAAATATTTTCGGGTAGTTTAAAATGTAAATATCAAAAATCAAAATGACAATGCAAAATTTAAAAATAACAGATTCAGTCAGTTTTAATTCTAATTTTTCACTTTGATTTTTTATTTTTTAATTTACTATGATTCAACCAAGGTCCATCGTGAATATCGCTGATAATTCCGGAGCTAAAGTCGGCAGGATTTTCAAGGTGCTCGGGGGTTCCAAGAAGCACTATGCCGAACTGGGCGAAGTGGTGGTACTTTCCGTGCAGAAAGCCGAACCCCGCAAGGCTGTCAAGAAAAAGGACGTCTTGCATGCCGTGGTTGTCAGACAGCGCAAGGCTTATCGCAGAAAGGATGGTTCCTATATCAGGTTTGACGAAAATGCCGTGGTTATTCTGGAAAAAGGAAAGTTGGAACCGATTGCCGGGCGCGTTTTTGGACCGATTCCGCGGGAAATTTCCGAGGCCGGTTTTCAGACGATTGCGTCAAGAGCGCCGGAGATAGTTTAGATAAACATACGAAAATACAAATTATACGAATCTACCAATTAATACGAACACCAGAGTAGTATCACAAAAGTTTTTGTATAAGTTCGTAGATTTGTACCGATTCGTAGATTAGTATATACACTTATGAAAATAAAGAAAAACGACAGCGTAATAATAATCACCGGTAAAGATAAGGGCAAAACAGGCTCTATTCTAAGGGTTATGCCGAAGAAGGGGGTGGTGATTGTTTCCGGTTTGAATTTGCGTAAGAAGCATCAGCGCGCCAGAAAAGGTGGTGAAAAGGGACAGATCATTGAAAAAGCCATGCCGATTGACGCTTCAAACGTGATGGTTTTGGATAAAGATACCAAAAAGCCGGTTCGGGTCGGTAAAAAACTTGTCGGCAATCGTTTTGTAAGAATCAGCCGCAAGAGTGGGAAGGAAATTTAAGATAAACATACGAAAATACAAATTATAAGAATCTACTAATTAATACGAACACCAGAGTAGTATCACAAAAGTTTTTGTATAAGTTCGTAGATTAGTATATACATTTATGAAAACTGCACGCGAAAAAGAAAAAGAAGCCTTTGAAATCCTGAAAAAGGATTTTGGATACAAAAATCCGATGCAATCGCCTCGGCTGGTTAAAATTGTCTTGTCTTCCGGCACCGGTTCCTTCAAGGACAAAAAGAAAATTGATATTGTCAAAGACCGCCTTTCTAAAATTGCCGGCCAAAAGATTGCCACCAAAGGGGCAAAGCAGTCCATAGCTTCTTTCAAAGTTCGGGAAGGCGACCCTGTCGGTACGCAGGTTACGCTTAGGGGCGCCAGGATGTACAGCTTTTTGGATAAGTTGCTGAACATCGCCCTTCCAAGAACTAAAGACTTTCGAGGTCTTTCTCTGTCTTCTGTGGATGTGATGGGGAATATCAGTATTGGGTTGAAAGAACACACTATTTTCCCGGAAACTACCGACGAGGAGCTGAAGGATGTCTTCGGGATAGGAGTAACTGTGGTTACTACGGCCAAAAGCACCCAAGAGGCCGGGGCGTTCTTTAAGCAGCTTGGTTTTCCGTTCAAGAAATCTGCTGAAGTGAAAGAGAAGAAGTAAAAACTCCGTTCAAAAAATAGAGAGAAGAATTTATTCATGATTCAGGACTTATGAATAAATGCAAAATATAATAATGATGTTTCCTCACCCGCACTCCTTTGTGCCAAAAGGGGTGCGGGGTTTTCTACTGTATTAAAACCCCGCATAGCGTTGCTATGCGGGGTTCAAAGTTTCAAGAGGTTAAGGCAATTCACTTTCGCAATTGCCGTTTACTCTTTACAACTTCGTGATGGCGGACAATTCCGCCTCTGTCATCTGTGAGACGGAGCTCGTGATGAATTCCGTCTTGAGTGGGCCGTACTCGCCGGTTGGCGAGTAGGAAAATATGGCCGGCCACGGGTTTCGATCTGGTTGGACCACTATGCCTCGGACCACAATCGCCTCCTTACGTAGTTGCCAGAGGAAATATTTCCCCTGTCGACTCATAATACGGCGCTCGACGTGGTCCCATATATTGGGGGCCACCGAGTCATTTTTTTGGCTCGTTCTGGAAGGCGACTGAATTGTTGTGTGAATAACCTCACCCCCCGCAACTTGCTCGTGCTCCCACTTGCGAGCTTGGCGTTCAGCCACCGTCCTTGGGTAGGCCTCGAAGTTTTGGCCGCAAGGATCTAACCACTTACTTGGCGGAAGGGCGTACCACCTTTGCGCCTCCTCTGCAACTTGGCGATTTTCCGCCGCCAGCTGACGAGTTTCCTTGGCCTGTCGGTCATTTTTCTCTGCATTTCTGCGGAGAAGTTCGGCTTTGACCTCGTCTTTTTCTTCGGCTCCTAATCGGAGCAGATCGTCAGCCCTTCCTTCGAGTTTTTCCGCTTCTCTTGTTAACTGGGTGGCTTCAGTCAACCTGGCCGATCGGAAATTTTCCACTTCGGCCAGTTTGAGGCTGAGGACTTCCCGATATTTTTCCGCCGTTTCCGGCAGGAGAAATCTCGGTGTCTCATCCGCCACCGGAAGAACCGACGGATTTTTGTGGCCGAACAGGGAGGTTAGGAAACTGACAATTGACTCTATGATACTCATTTTACTCTCCATGTCTGTCATGTAGGCAGACTTTTTTACTGACTATGAACTGGGTTACGACGGCATTGCCGCTTTACCAGTATGTTAACCCCGTTAAGTTTTTGATTATCGCCAATGGCGGAATCTTCAAAACGGGCCGGGTTTCGGCGCAAAATCTAGAAAATTTTTTCCAAACTTTGCGCCGAAACCCGGAGGAGAGTTTTTGTCAAAGAACTTTCTGATTTTTGCTTTCGGCTCTTTTGAGCCATCATCAGTTGGAACACGCATTCCAAGAGCTAGAGGGTTTTATCAATGAGACCCTCAACTCATAAATGTTTTCAACGTAACATATAACGTTTTTGGACTCAGTTCTCAATCTGACTGACGAGGTGGCGGTAAACTGCTGCCGCTACTGCCGAATCCCACAGGGGATTGTGGGTTCCACCGACGATGTCGGTACCAACTCCGATCTGGAGTTGGTGTTCGGTTGCGAACTTGTCCACCGAAGTGGGGTCGGCCCCTTCGGCCTGAAGGTTGCCGGAGACATCGTGCAGTGGATACGGGCCGTCCCAGTCGCCGATCAGACCTCTGTCGTGCATATCGCGGAGGACCTTGGCCTCCACGATGTATCCCATATGCACGACAACGTCGGCGTCGACCTTGTTCGCGAGGTAGAATTTCGCGAATTCGGTGAGCAACGCGTCGTAGGTGTCGTGCGTTATGGGGACGCCAGCGAGCTGGGGTAGGACATTGTTCTTTACCCACTGATCGGTCACTGCCGAATCCGGCAGACGGCCTACGAAACGGGAGATTTCGTCGCCGGCCTCGTTGTACCCGAGAGCTCCAATGGCGAAGGCCTGTCCCCACAGGCCATCGGTTTCGGCGTCAAAGGAAAACACTCTTTTCATTTTTCAATTTCTCCAATCAACCCAAACTAAGCCAATATTTACTTGTCGTTTTGGCAAGACTTCCGGCTTCACACGACGCTGGAAATGCTTTTTAAGGCTAAAATGGCCAATTTCTTCTCTAACCTCTATTATACACTAAATTGTAAAAAAGTCAATGATTTCAGATGGTGTACATTCGTAGCCAAATTTTTGTTGACATAGAGGGCTTGTTTTGTTAGGATTGGTTCCACTTACTTGAGGGACGTTAACGTTCCAAATTGTATTTTATGGCAAAAAAATCCGTCATAGCGCGTTCACAAAAAAAACCGAAATTTTCAACCAGAATCGTCAGGCGATGTTTTCGGTGCGGTAGAAAGCGAGGCTATATGGGCGATTTCGGCCTTTGCAGAATTTGTTTCAGGGAATACGCTAATGAAGGTATGATACCGGGAGTTAAAAAGTCGTCATGGTAGTATGCGAAAGCCCAAACGAATGGGCACATGCGAATAGGGAATGTCCCCGTCTTAATTCGTTTCATTCGCATCAATTCGTTGATTAGCAATATATAATATGGCCCAAAACGATTCAATAGGAGATATCATAATCAGACTAAAAAACGCCGTCAGAACGCGTAAAGAGACGGTGGTTTTTCCGAATTCAAAATTGACGGCCTCTGTTACAGCGGTTCTTGAGAGACTTGGTTTTTTGGAGGTAATTCAGAAAAAAGTTAAAAAGAGTTACAAGAATAACATAGAAGCGAAACTTGCCTACACGGGAAACGTTCCAAAATTTAGAGATGCTCGCAGGATCTCAAAATTTTCAAAACGCATTTATCGCAGTATAAAGGATGTGTCCCCAGTCAAAAATGGTTTTGGACATTCAATTATTTCAACCCCTAAAGGAATTATTACTGATTCGGAAGCCAGGAAAGAGAAGGTAGGTGGGGAAGTGTTGTTTCAGGTATGGTAGTAAAAAGTTAAAAAGAGCGCAAGTGTGCAAGAAAATCATAAAACCAAGATTTGCGTACTTTATAACTTTCAAACTTTCTAAACTAAATCCATGAGCAGAATAGGAAAAAAACCAATAATCATTCCAGCCGGCACCGATGTAAAAATCAGCGGCAGCACTTTGACCGTGAAAGGAAAAGAGGGAACTGTCACTCGCGATTTCAAGCCGGTGGTTATTTTTGAAGTAGTTGATGGAACCTTGAAAGCAACCCCGATGAAAAAAGATAAAGCATCAGAGGCTTTGTGGGGAACATACGCCGCTCACGCTGCCAATATGATTGCCGGTGTCAATAAGCCTTTTCAGAAGAAGCTCGTTGTAGAAGGTGTTGGTTTTAAAGCGGAAGTGAAAGGGACGGAGCTTGTTTTAAATATCGGTTTTTCCCATCAGGTAAAGGTAGAGATTCCGAAAGATTTGAAAGTTTCTTCCGAGAAGGGTACCATAACAATTTCAGGCGTTGACGCGGAGCTTGTCGGCCAATTTTCGGCCAAGGTCAGGGACTTGAAGAAACCTGAACCGTACAAAGGCAAGGGTATTCATTACAGTGATGAGGTCGTAAGACGAAAGCAGGGCAAGAAGACAGCGTAGACAAGAAAATCCGAAGCACGAAGCGCTAAATCCGAAACAAATCCCGAAATGTTTAAAATTTCAAAAATTAGAATTTAGATATTGTTTCGAATTTCGATATTCGGATTTAGAATTTATTAAATTCATGGATAAGAATAAAATTAAAATTGAAAAGAGGAAGCGGAGACACAAGAGAATCCGCTCAAGAGTATCAGGGACCGCTTTGGTGCCAAGACTTTCGGCTTTTAAATCAAACGGCTATATTTACGCCCAGCTGATTGACGATGATGCCGGCAAGACACTTGCTTCGGTCTCTTCGCTTAAAGTAAAGGCACAAAGCAAAACTCTTGCCGCGGGCGAAGTTGGTAAATTAATTGCCAAAGAAGCTACAACCAAAAAGATTAAAAAGGTGGTTTTTGACAGGGGCGGTTATGTTTATACCGGCAGAATAAAGGCGCTTGCCGACGGCGCTCGTGAAGGCGGTCTTTCTTTCTAATTCGCATCAATTCGCATATTAGTATTATACATATGGAAAACGAAACAAATCCAAAAACAATTCCGGCAGTCCAAGTTGCTCCGGAAACTGTGGCTCCAAAAGCGGCAAAGCCGGCTTTTACTAACACTTCACGCGATGCTCAGTCTTCGCGCGGCGGTTTTAGAGGCGGAAAGTCGGATCGCAAACGACCTCGCGAGGAGCGTGTCCGTTCCGAGTTTGACCAGAAAATTTTGAATATTAGACGTGTTACCCGTGTGGCGTCCGGCGGTCGGCGTTTCAGTTTCAGTGTTGCTTTGGTTTTGGGTAACAGAAAAGGGTCAGTTGGCGTTGGTACGGGGAAGGCCGGCGATACATCTCTCGCCATAGATAAAGCTACGAAAAACGCCAAAAAGTATCTTTTGAAATTGTCTCTCACAAAAACTTCTTCAATTCCTCACGATGTTTCGGTCAAGTATTCAAGCGCCAGAATAATGCTTCGTCCCGCCAAAGGACGCGGTCTTATAGCCGGTAGCGCCTTGCGCGATGTCTTGGATTTGGCCGGCGTTCGCGACGTTTCCGGTAAAATTTTGTCCGGCAGCAAGAATAAACTGAATATTGCCAGAGCGGCGCTAAAGGCTCTTAGAGAACTGAACAGTCATCAGCCGGTTGTCAGTAGTAAAAAGGCGGAAAAAATTTCTCCTGTTGCTGTAGATGATTTGTCAGTTGTAAGTTAAATTTTATGCAAACCAACAATCTTAAAAGGGTTCATCCCAACAAAAAGAGCACCCAAGTCGGCCGGGGAGGTAAACGCGGTAAGACATCCGGTCGCGGCGGCAAGGGCCAGACAGCCAGAGCGGGACATAAAATTCGGCCGGAAATTCGCGATATGATTAAGCGCATTCCGAAGTTGCGCGGTCGCGGGAAAAATTCTTTCAAATCTTTCTACAAAAAATTCACGCCGGTCAATCTTAATATGATTGAGAAACACTTTTCCGCCGGAGAAGTTGTGAGTCCGGAAGTTCTTGTGAAAAAAGGATTAGCCGAGCTTTTTGCCGGAGCCAATCCCGCCATCAAGATTTTGGCCGAGGGCGAACTCACCAAGAAAATTCTATTTTCCGATTGCGCTTTCTCGGCTTCCGCTAAAACCAAGATTCTCGCCGCCGGAGGTTCCATCGGTCTGAAATAACTCTCAAGAGGCTCTAAGTTTATGCAAACCTTTCTTTCAAAAATCCGCCTGGTATTTCAAGACAGTCTTTTGCGGAAAAAGATTCTCTTTATGGCGGGTTTTTTGGTGTTGTTCAGAATTTTGGCGGCCATTCCGATACCCGGAATTGACGTTCTAAAACTCAATGCTCTCCTTTCCGGTAACCAGTTTTTGGGACTTTTGGATGTTTTTTCCGGAGGTGGACTCGGCAACCTTTCAATTGTGATGCTCGGGGTCGGACCTTACATCACCAGTTCCATCATTATGCAGTTGGCCACGATGATGTCGCCGAAATTAAAGGCGATGTATCACGAGGAAGGCGAGGCCGGCCGTTTGAAATTCGCTCAGTACTCAAGAGCGTTGGCATTGCCATTGGCTTTACTTCAGGCGTTCAGTTTTCTCTTGCTACTTGAGAAACAGGGCGTTTTGGGCGATCTGACTCTTTTTGCCAGAATGGTGAACGTCATTGTCATTACCGGCGGTTCAATGCTTTTGATGTGGTTGGGTGAATTGATGACGGAATTTGGCATCGGCAATGGTGTTTCAATGATTATTTTTGCCGGTATCGTTTCAAGAATTCCAACGGTGTTAAGCCAGTCCATCATTACCTTTGACGTATCTCAAATTCCGCTTTATCTCGGTTTTACAGTCGCGGCCATTGCGATCGTTTGGGGTGTGGTCGTTGTTACCGAGGCGGAACGGCCGATTCCGGTCACGTATGCCAAACGTATCAGGGGAAACAAGGTTTATGGCGGTGTTTCAACGTATTTACCGCTTCGGGTCAATCAGGCCGGAGTGATTCCGATAATTTTCGCTTTGTCCCTCTTGCTTTTTCCTCAGTTGATTTTTACTTTTCTAGCGAATGTCAGCAATCCCATCATACAGTCTGTCGCCACTTTTTTCGTCGGTCTGATTTCAAACGGTTGGTTTTACGCCTCTTTCTATTTTATTTTGGTATTTTTGTTTACCTATTTTTACACCGCGGTTACTTTTGATCCTGAGTCAATCGCTACCAATCTGCAAAAGAGCGGGGCATTCATTCCAGGTGTTCGTCCGGGCCAATCAACCTCACAATACATTTCAAAAGTTTTGACTCGGATTACACTTGTCGGCGCTTTGTTTCTTGGAGTGATTGCCGTTTTGCCTCTCGCGGTTCAGGCTATAACCGGCATTACTTCGCTTGCCATCGGCGGTACGGCGCTTCTCATCGTCGTCTCGGTAGTTTTGGATCTCGTGAAAAAAGTGGATGCGCAGGTTTCTATGCGTGAATACTAAGAAATATTCACGCCGCGGATAGACGCGGATAGGACGCAGATCTACGCGGACAAAGAAAAACGCATAGACTTTTGGTCTGTGCGCGGTCTAACATTTCCGGCTTAATGGAAGTTGTAAAAGAGTTGCTCAAATCCCGTCTCAAGGAATTCATAATTTTTGGTATTAAACAAGCCCGAGCTTCTATTTTCGCTGGGACATTTTTTGTGCTACTTTTTGTCTCAAATCACATATCTCTATTTGGACTGGCAAGATATGATTTTTTGTTCGTAGCCGCGGTGTTGATACAGACTATTCTATATTTTACGAAACTGGAAACTAAGGATGAAGTAAAAGTTATTTTTCTATTTCACATAATCGGCCTTATTTTGGAGCTTTACAAGACCAGTCCCGCGGTT
>Ga0172379_10007416_pt1 | contig 14254 bp, 16 predicted proteins | sample GrowelOW334metaG_FD_119756 | JGI IMG/M metagenome (GOLD analysis project Ga0172379, IMG submission 119756) | Groundwater microbial communities from an aquifer near a municipal landfill in Southern Ontario, Canada - Groundwater well OW334 metaG | ecosystem: Environmental > Aquatic > Deep... | reverse complement strand
TTTTTCTATGATCGTCATGTGGTCAGTCTCCTTTTTTTGTTGTTATATTTTTTAGCTTAATCGGCTAAAAAGGATTGACCACATTTTTCTGATCATTTTTTATTGTGCATAAACTCTAATAGTCTATCACTCAATCAGCACAATGGTGCCTTATGTTTGAATCAACGGTCATGTTTGGCATTTCCATGGTCTCGCTTGTCATAGCGCACTTTGTCGGACGTACACGTCGCAGAGCTATCAGCGAAAACAAAGTTATTGGAAATTCAAACACTTCGCGATAAGGACAGCATAAAATTCTTTTCTTGTTAAAAAAACACAACCCTTGCTACCTTGGTTTAGAAAAACATAGGTATATCGAAAAAAGGATTGTGAATAGGGAAGATATGAAAATGCTTTTTAAAATAGTCATCATCGCAGCTTTTGGACTTTTACAAACGCTAGACGCTTCAATTGAAATTCGTCACGCAACCATAAGCGATCTTGATAAAATAATTGCCCTTGACCTTGACGTAAGCATGGAATTTTTCAAACCGATGTATGAAAACTGTTATCACGATACCACAATGGGCCAACAAGCAGAACAATCTCTGAAAAATGAAGTTTATTGTGACGCCAACATTTTCAAAAATGCTATCACAGCACATGACAACAAACAAAAACTCATCATTGCTTCGGATACCACTACGACAAAGTATTGTGGGCTGATACTCGGTGAAAAAACAAACGATACAACAATGGAAATTGCTCTGCTGCTTGTCGCCAAAGATTACCGCAACCAAGGGGTCGGGAAAAAACTCATAAGAACAGCACTTTCAGCATTTGATGGCATAACTCGATGTCAGGTCTATCCTTTTAAACAAAACAATAAAGCAACATTGGCCTTTTATGAAAAAGTTGGCTTCCAGAAAATCGGCGATGCCCCGGCTGATCGCAAAAATTCATACGGCATTTCGTTTGATAAGCTTTATTTTCAATACGTTTTAGATTCAGATGGGATACAAACACTTTTAAGGGAAAACTAGGGAACCAGAAATTTTAGCCTGTCACGCCGTAACGTTAGTGAAGGCTGGAAACTTTTACCGTTGATACTTTACTCATGGAGACCATCAGAAAATTTGTTGGCAACGTCACACCAGTGTTTGATTGAACAACTTAAACTATTTTTTCCCAGACAACGCCATGACAATGGCTGCACTCTTCCTTCATATCGTTTGAAACATTAACCATAAAGACTATGAGTTCTTCAGAAGGGGCATCGTCAGAGAGTAGCTTTAAGAACCTTTCCACAAGTATTTTGTTTTTTTGAAATGCTTCGTGTCCGTCAGAGATAGCTTTTGTAATCCACGCTAACAAGCAACCATCAAACTCACCAAGCGACAGACGTCTTGTTGTACAATTTTTACATTTAATTTCGAGATTAATTCCGTTTTTTTGGACATATTTTTCAATGGTATCCCTCCATGGTCCACTGATGGCAACAAACGCCATAACATCTTCTGTTTGCTGCTTAATAACTTGTGGATCGTTGAGATTAACTCGGTCGTTACCATACAAAGAAGTTAGGAAAAGGCCAACCGCAGCACAACAAACAAGAACTCTATTTTCGATCTTCATCATCCCCCCTCGTAAAACTTTTTAACTTACGATATCTTCACTTTCTTCTAACTTTTCTGGCCTTGGTCCTGATGCTGGGTACCAGTCAATTTTTTTGCAATGCGGACAAGCGATTGAATAATTATTGGCAAGTCCTGACATGCTTTGATCAATTACCCCTCTTGTTTGACCATCAACAACAGCTCCTTTTGTTTTATTAGAAATCTCATTGGCTAAAGCTGCAATTAAAAAAGGGACCGTTGCTGGAATTATAAGTTTTAGAAAATATGCTTCGGCATAGGTTAAAAATTCTGCCAATCCCATTTCTCTGCCGCAATTGCTACATTTCATTGTCGTATCCATTCTAAAGATCCTCGCGATGCTCTTGCTGTGTTTTCTTGGATGGCTCAGCATCGAGGGGCACATTATGGCGTTGCCGTACAATGTTAATGTGTACGTTCTTGCTGTACGCTAATGGAATTTCTAGAGTCATAGACACAGATGGCGCAAAGCCAAAACATCGCCTAATACTGCCGCTAAAGCATGAACCGGCGGCGGAAGAGATTAAATTACTTACATCATGATTGCTAACGATACTGTGAATGTTTGATATTGATTGTTGCAGCTTTTCTGCCACAGACGATCCATTATCTACTGAAGGATCATTACGCGCTAGAAGATACCCCAAAACAAAATACGCTCTTCCATTCCTTTCTGTATAGAAAAAAGATTCAAGTGCAAAACCCCATCCCTCGGCTTTTTCCAAAAAATCGATTACTGCTTTTTCCCCGCCTTCTCGTGAACACCGTACAAGCCCACCAATAAATTCTTCGATTGTGTGGTGTTGTTCATCTGGATGAAAGGTCTCTCCCCACGCTTCTTCGTGTAATCGTTTTAACCACATAGCATCACTTTCAGAAATGTAGTGGCGCGGGACTTGATGTCCTTTGCCTTGAGTAGATTTATCCGGCAAAGCATCTACGTGAGATTGGGATAAAAGTAAGTAGACCATAAACAAACAGATCAACGCCTGGCTCTTGGGTGTGTGGGCGCTCCATGTTGGAATAGTATGCCTGCACTGATCAAAATGAGTAGCCCAAAAATCTTCGTGGTGCTGCGCCACTCGACGGGCCTGCTCAGCTTCTTTTTTCGAAAGGCACGAATACGCTGACTGAAATGGCGTTATGGCGATAGCAAACGAAACAAACAATAACGACACTATTTTATTCATAATCGAGCTCATATCCTAGAAACAATAAATACCAGAAACCAACTAAAACGAATGATATAAGAATATTGAGAATATGTAACCTCGGAACTGAATTCCATTTTATTGATTTATTCCAAAATATGGTATATTAATAACGCTATTATGTGACAAACAAATTTGAAAGCAAAAAATTGGAAGTGGCATTGTGAATTGGGATGTCTATTTTACAAACAAGGCAAAGAAACAATTAAATGCTTTGCCAATAGCTGTTCAAGAAACAACAAGAGCTTTGGCCAGAGATATCGGAGAATTTGGTCCACTGCGCCACAACTGGAAAAATTTTGGGAAGCTCAAAGGAACCGAGTTTCTATACCATTGCCACCTAAAAAACGGACGTCCAACGTATGTTGCATGTTGGGAAGTAAAAGATAAAAAAGTTAAAATTATTGAGGTGTATTATGTTGGCACACACGAAAAAGCCCCTTATTAAAGATAGTATTGAAATCATTGTACCAGGAACGCCAAAAAGGAAATTCGTAATTCCTCGCCGAATGTCTCCTCAACTTCTTAAGTTTCTTACATCAATTCAGGTCAATGAAAATGACGACGAACTAATTCCTGCAGACGAAGTTTTTAAAGATCTCGATCAGAAATATGGAAAAGTCGGTGTCACTATTCGCGGTTTTAGATTTCGCGATGAAATGACACAGGTTGAACTCGCTAAAAAACTCAATATTCGCCAAAGTCATGTCTCTCAGATGGAGCATGGTAAGCGAGTTATTGGAAAGAAGTTGGCACAAAAACTGGCTAAACTTTTTAACACTCACTATCAATTATTTTTATAGATCTTTTCACATCTCCAAGAAGACTGGTGTGCCATCCTATCCTATTTTAGCCTGTCACGCCGCAACTTTAGTGAAGGCTGGAAACTTTTACCGTCGATCTGACTATCATGGCACAGTTCAAGAGTTTTGTTGGTTACGTGATGGCAGAACTATACTTTAATTTCTACAAACCACTATTGCATTTGAAACAAACCTCTCACCTTTAAAAAGCCCCCACTCCCTGCCAGCGGGTGAATTAACTACTTCATTTTTTACAATCATGACCGAAGAGCCTCCGCCATCAAGATTTAATGCGTCTTTACAACCTAACGCCTGCATGAATTGGGATAACTCTAACAATGTCATTCCACAACTCTGCTCTTGTCTTCCATCAACAACAACCATAACCCAATTCCCATTTTCAAGAACTCCAATTGCCGTTCTTGGATGGCGTTTTATAAAAAAGCTACTTTGAGAACCTAAAACCATTTTTGTAATATGACCATCTTCCATAAGAAGGGGTGTACTCCCCAATAGATAATCAAGCTTGTCCCAGTCATATTTTTTATTGCTATAGTTTTTTACAATTGATGCAACCTGACCAACAGCAAAAAATGGCAGGTCTGCACCATCCAAATAGCGACGTTCTATTGCATAAATAAAACCATCGTCTGGAATAACAGTTCCCCCACTTCCATGTAAAATTACTTTTTTTATTTTATTATGCTCAACAATGATTTCTGTCACTTCATCTTTTCCTGGAGATACACTATCGTACGCCGTCGTATAAATAACTGGTCCTGGCACGTAAGGCTTATTAATTTCAACAACTGGATATAGCTTTCCATTGATTTGAACTTGCCAGGCAATCTGGAGAGTTCCCAAGCATGCCCGTTGGTCTGCATCATGCCAACCGATACATCCGGTACTTTTATTTGAAAGAGAAAACCATTTATTTTTAATTTTTAAGTTGGCGACAGGGAATGTATTGCTTACGCTAAGGCCAAAGCAATCTTCTATTTTTACCAAATAATCCCAATATTTGTTTTTCTGCCCAAAATCCCAAAATCCTCCATTGATTGCCATGATTGCATCTTTTTCTTTTGCCATATGAGATACACGTTCTGTGTCATTACACTTACCATGGGCAGCAGCAAGAACAATAGAGACTTTTGACGGATCAATTTTAGCAATATGAATCGATAGATTCGGATCTTTCTTAATAACGTTCTCATATATGACGCCTGGATAGACTTCAATCGAAAAACAAGATGTTGTTATAAAAAGCAACAAAAGAACCAATTCAATGGCGTTATATAAAAACTTTACCTTCACCGTATTTTTCCCATTTATATTAAACTGTAAAGAAAAATGAGGACTGGTGTGCCTAACAGGACTCGAACCTGTGGCCTTGAGATTAGGAATCTCACGCTCTATCCACCTGAGCTATAGGCACACACATTTTTTTGATTTTCTACTCTCCCTAAGATTTCTTTCACACTACCCACCCGAGCGAAGTATGGTGCGCCATACTAGGCTATTTTAGAACTTTTACCGTTGATACGTTCCTCATGGAAGCCATCAAGAAGTTCGTTGGCAATGTTACACTAGTTGTTGCCTGAACAGCCCGCACCTGAAACGAATAATATAAGAAAAAGAGCACATGGTCAAAAAAAAATGTTCTGTTCTTTGCACAACGTAACCATCGGGAAGCTCGTTGAAACGTTATACCGATTAGCTTCCTCTCTAAAGATCTTCGCGGTGCTCTTGCTGCGTTTCTTTGGATGGCTCTGCATTGAGAGGCACATTATTGTGTGGTCGTACAATGTTGATGCGTCGATACTTACGGTGCAGTAGTGGGAGATTAAATACAAAAGACACCTCTTCTGTATAATCAAAACATGGCCTAATACCACCGCTAGCGCATGCGCTGTCAGTACCAAACATGTTGTATGATACGACATCATGGTTGCTAATAATACTGTGGATCTTTGCTAATGATTGGGCCAGTTTTGCACCTCCAGAAAAAAGATTATCTACTGAAGGATCGTTATGTGCTAAAAAATGTCTCAAAACAAACTTGGCTCTCACACCAAGACCACCTTCTGCATAAGAAAAAGATTCGACCGCAAACCCCCATCCCTCTGCTTCTTCTAAATAATCAATTATTGCATTATTCCTTTTTTCATCATCATAATCATCTTCGTATTCTGCTCTTGAACGCGATACAAGCCCATTAATAAATTCTTCGACGGTGTGTTGTTGTTTATCTGGATGAAATGTCTCTCCCCACGCCTCATTGTGTAATCGCCATAACCACGTACCAAGAGACTCAGCAACGTAGTGGCGCTGAACTTGATGCCCATTGCCTTGAGTAGGTTGATCTGGCAATGCATCTACGTACGATTGCGACAAAAGCAAGTAGACCATTAATAAACAGATCAAAGCCTGGCTCTTGGGTGCGTGAGAGCTCCATGTTGAAGCGGCATCCTTGCACTGATCAAAATGGGTAGCCAAAAAATCTTCGTGTTGTGTAGCTACTCGACGAGCCTGTTGAGCTTCTTTTTTCGAAAGACAAGAATATATAGGTTGAAAGGGCGTGGTAGCAATAGCAAACGAAACAAATAATAATGGCAATAACTTATTCATAATCGATCTCACATTCTAGAAACAATAAAGTTGAATACATACTCAGATTGTTCGATAAGTTTTTGTATTCTTTCCTGGTCTGGTTTTTCAAAAGAAGAATCTGGATATCTTCCAGCGGTTTCATAGGGTGTGAGAACAGCAGCTAATAATCGAAGGGTTTCAAAACGTTCATCAAGCTCCATACAAATATCAACAAGCCTAACTAAATCATGAGTTTTAATAACTGATCCCTTTTTGAACACAAGATAAGCTTTCAAAGATTTTTCAGCACACTGTTGAATATGGAAAAGTGTCGTTATGAGTGATGCTGAAAAGAGATGTTTAGCTGAGGCCAAATCCTCTTGAGCGATGAGCAGCCAGTGCTCATGCTTTTGCATAGATACGTTTACCATTTTGTTTAATTACATAGCTGAGGGTTGAAGCATCTTTTGAGTACTCTTCGAATTCCTCTTTTGTATAGACAAGAATATTTTTTGGGATTTTAATGCCAATAAGGGCTTTGTGCCCTTCGGCCATGAGATCATAACGTTGTTGAATACCAGCCGTATCAAGGATAACCATGATATCGATATCAACTTCATCTTCACGATGCGGTTCTAATAAATAGATTTCGAGAGGATTATAGGTCTTGATAAGCCGTTGCTTAATATCGGCAACTATTTTTTGATCGAGTGCTCTGATTCGCATAATAACCCTTCACTTTGCTGGTGCGCCTGGCAGGGCTCGAACCTGCAACCTGCGGATTCGAAGTCCGACACTCTATCCAATTGAGCTACAGGCGCACATATATGAAGTTATTGTGACAGAAAAAAATCTAAATTACTAGAAGAGGTTTAACTGAGCTCTGTTCAGCAGTAGGCAGCATTGGATCGTACGCATATCATACAACGGTTCAACCTCTATAATATGATACAATTCATGTTCTTTCAGTTCATGGCGCTTGATACGACCAAGACAAAATCCTTCAGGAAAGATTAGCCCCTGCCCGCTCGACAGTACAAGATCATAATCATGCACTTCTTGTATATGTCCCACGTACTGCAAGAGGCATTTATTGACGCCATTACCGCCCTGAACAATGCCAACAGCATCTGATGTCGCGGTATAGGCTGCAACCTTGCATTTGTCATCAGTAATAAGTGATAACTTACTGTAGTCTTCAAATACTTCAGTGACTTTACCCAAAATCTGAAATTTATAGAGTGCAACCATATCTTTTGTTATGCCGTGTTTTGCACCACGATTAATCAAAACATACTGCTCATGCTCAGAAAAATTACGTACTACTATTCGCGCAAGTACCAAGTGCTGCAACGAATAACGCTGGGCAAACTCACGCAACTCTTTACTCATCGATTCATGATGCTGCATCGCCCATAGCTGAATATTTTGCGCACAGACATTGTTATACTTATCAAGCAGTTGGCGATAGCGCTCACTCAAATCTTGGTAGCTCAGCTGACGCTCAGCCCGCCGATGCACATAATCGGTCACCATTGTTGCCACACGCATAAACGGATAATTAATACGAGCCGCGCATTGCTCAAAAATGCCGGCAGAATCAAAGAAAAATGCTCGCTGCGCAACAAAAAAAGTCAGCCCTACCAAACAGACTAGAATTATAATTTTCTTTAACAAGGGTGCCATTACCTCAGTCTTTCTTCCCATATTCATATACCATCTCTTCCAATACTCCTCGCATTTCTATCTCAGTTTTCGATCGCAACAAACGCTGGCGCCATTCGGCTGCGTTTGGAATAAATCGAATGTACTGGCCGAGTTGTTTTTTGAACATTCCAAAGCCATAGGTACCATAAAATTCGGCGTTCAAATCAAGGTGCATGCGCGTATAGTTGAGCATCGCGGCTGCATCAACCACAAACTCTTTGCCCTGGGCGGCATCGGTGATCTCGCGAATCTTCCATGGCGTTCCCCACAGCGCACGCCCGATCATAAATCCATCAACCCCTGTCAGGTTATAGGTTTTTTCGGCAGCCTGAAATGAACTTATGTTTCCTGAAAAGACAACGGGTATCGTTAACGTCTCTTTGATTTTTTTTACTAGATCAAAATCAAGGCGCGATGCAAAGCCTTCTGGCTGGGTTCGCGGATGAACAATCACACAATCAACCCCACACTCTTGCGCCATCTGTGCAACATGCAGCGCATTTTTTTCTTTAAATCCTGCACGAATTTTAAGCGTAAACGGGACACGTCCGTCAATCGCTTTGATGAAATGTTTTATAAGCGTTTCAAGCCGCGGCACATCGCCCATCAATGCAGATCCAGAACCAGATTTGGTAACGACGGGGGCCGGGCAACCGGAATTCAGATTAATGTGCCCAAATCCCTTTTCAATTACTTTCTCAACCGACTTATCAATAAAATCAGTTTTATTCGCCGAAAATTGAAATGCCAAAGGCTGTTCAACAGGATCATAGCGCAATGATGCACCATCACGCTCGTTGGCAACGCAGGCCACGTGACGCATTTCAGTAAATAATAATTCGCTAGGTGAAAAGATTCGAATCATTCGACGCATAGGAGAATCGGTAATGCCATCAAGTGGCGCCGACATAAATCGATGGTACCGCTTATCTTTAATCGCAAATGTCTCTTGCCAAAATTGTTTGTTATCCATAACTTGCCGGGTGTCTAAGGTGATAATCGTTTAAACTTTCAAATGCATGTCCAACTTTATATAAAAGCGCTTCAGAGAGTCGAGGGCCCAAGAATTGAATCCCAATCGGTAGGCCTTCGCGTGAAAACCCACAAGGAACTGACAGACCAGGTGTTCCAATAGCACAGTTTGGAACGTTAAAATAATCGGCCATGTACATTGCCACGGGATCATGCGACAACGCGCCAATTTTAAACGGCAACATAGAGACTGTTGGACTTATCATCACGTCAACCTCTTTAAAGGCTTCGGTAAACTCTGCACGAATCAATGACCGGACCTGCGCAGCTTTGGTATAGTAGGCGTCACGATGCCCTGCAGATAGCACATAATTGCCTGTCAGGATTCGACGCTTAACCTCAACCCCAAAACCTTCCTGTCGCGTTTTAAGATACATTTCAAATAAGTTGTCTTTTTCTTTGGCACGCATACCGTACAAACTTCCATCAAAGCGCGAAAGATTTGAGGCGGCCTCAGCGCGGGAGATGATGAAATACACGGCAATGCCGTATTTCAAGTTTGGTAGATCGATAACTTTTACCGTCACGCCGCTCTTTTTAAGTTGCTCAACCGATGCTTCAAATGCTGCTCGCACCTGGCTATCCACGCCTTCAGCTTCCAACGAATCTCTGATCACGCCGATACGTAAACCCGCTGGAAATCTACCATCAAGTCCTTTGGTATAATCCTGTGGCCCCATAGCAATCGATGTCGAATCACGGTTATCATGGCCTGAAAGAATTGAGGTTATCAAAGCATTGTCGTAGACCGTGTGGGTAATCGGCCCAACTTGATCGTTTGATGATGCAAAGGGAATAATCCCATAACGAGAATTATGTCCATACGTTGGATACAGGCCGACAAGGTTACAAAACGACGATGGCTGACGCACTGAGCCACCTGTTTCGGTTCCTAGCGCAAAGGGAACCATGCCGGCGGCAACTGCAGCCGCGGATCCAGAACTTGAACCACCAGGTACACGCTCGAGGTCCCACGGGTTGCATGTTGGTCCGTAAGCTGAATGTTCACCGGAACCGCCCATCGCAAATTCATCACAGTTTGCTCTGCCCAGTGAATACGAACCGGCAGCTTTTATACGTTCTATAACCGTCGCATCGTAAGGTGCAACATAATTTGCCAGAATTTTTGAACCAGCTGAAGAGATATGGTCTTTTTGACAGATAAGATCTTTAACCAAACATGGGATACCGCTCAGGGGGCCGGTCGAATCGTCATTCCGGCGGAGGCCGGAATCCAGGCTTTCTGGTAAAACTTCGAAGTTCGAGATGATTGTCTGGACCCCGGCCTTCGCCGGGGCGACATCTGCTAAAGATTCACCATCAAAGGTCTCAATGACTGCGTTCAGCTTCGTGTTGTGTTTTTTAATCTGCGCACGATAGAATGAACTTACTTCTGCCGCCGAAAACTCTTTTTTATCAAGCGCCTCGCGCAGGGCTTTAATTGTCATAAATGATTTCATAGTTCCCCTACTTCTCTTCTAAGATGTTTGGCACAATGAAATACTGCCCGTCACGCTCAGGGGCAAGGGCAAGAAGATCGTCAGATGGACGCTGAATCGCTTTATCTTCGCGCATCACATTAACATTGCATACCTGTTGCGCCTGTGCTGTAATCGTCACCTGTTTAAGCTGGTCAACGAATTCTAAAATCGTTCCCATCTGAGAAACAAACGCATCAACTTCGCTCTCATCAATCTTGAGGGCCGAAAGCTGTGCAATTTTATGAAGTTCTTCTTTGTTAAATGTCGTCATGAGGCATCCTTATCATCATTGATCCTGAAATAAATTCAGGATGACACGGTTGTCTTCTTCTCTAATGTCGCCCTGAACTCGTTTCAGGGTCCATTTTATATTATTGCCTGTACTACACATCCCGATGTTTCCACTTGTCACTACGCATGTAGAACCAGTACGAAATACTCATAAGCCCGGTCGTCACGTAGAAACTACCGTAAATCATGATAAACTTCAAAGCGATATTTTCCATCGGTAGATGACTTAGCCAGTATGTCACGGGAATCATGAATAAAAAGACTGCAATGGCACGATAAATCATCACGGTGCCACCATCACCAGCGCCGCGCAGCGCTGCCGCAAAAATAATCTGGGTAAAATCAAAGATAGCAAGCAAGCTGATCACCGGCAAAACAAGTATCGTAAAATCTACAAATTGATTTTTAGGATCGAAGAATTGCACAAAAAAATGTGCCTTAAAACTCAATAGAAGCAAAAGAGGCATAACCGTCAGCGAGGTCAATAACATCATTTTTCTTATACTTACGGTAACTCCGTTAAAATCACGCGCACCAAGGCGATTGCTCACCAAAAAAGTAAGTACGGTGGCAGACGCCATAGTCGGAAGCATTGCAAACTTTTCAAGATCTCTTACAACAACAAACGTTGCTATCGCCTTTGGCCCAAGCACGGTGATCATCTTAGATAGCCATACCGCTGCAAATGCCAAGGTACATTTATCTATTAAAATTGGCGTACTCAAATGCAAAAGATGAAGCATCTGTTTAACATTAAAAACACTGAAAAACATACGCTTAAAGTATTTTTTATAATCAGGATTGAGCAAGATGTAAGCGAGTAACATAATATTCATTGCGCCATACTGAATCGTTGTTGCCAGTGCATCGCCATACAGTCCACAGCCAGAAAAACCAAATTTACCCAGTACAAGCGCATAATCAAATAAGGTAAATAAACCGATACCGACAAGCGTAACAATCATAGGTACTTTGGTATTTTTGATCGCCCGGAGAAAACCAATAAAACCAATCGAGGTAAACAACAATAAATAACCGAATGACTTCTGTTGTAAAAACGGTACGCCAACTCTGATCATATCGTCAGGCACGCCAAGCCAACTAAAGATTAACGCAGCACCGGAAAAGATGAGCAAAAACTGAAATAACCCGATAATGAATGTTGTCCAAAAAGTGTTCCCGAGCTCCTCACCACATTTTTCATATTCTTGAGCTCCGTTGTGCCGACCTATAATCGCGATAGCTGCAACTGGTATTGCTTCGCTCATCTTGGTGAGCATGAATAAAAAACTATTACTCATCCCCAGCGCCCCGTACATAGCAACCGATCCTAATTGTGACGTCACCCATGAACCAATCAGCCCAGGAAGCACAATAAGAATCGCATTAGAAACAAGCTCGGGAAACCAATAGCGCAAGATATCGCGCGTAGAGTCACCAGTCGATGGAGCAAATCCAAGCCACCGTGCCAAAACTGCTTTCATTTAAATCCTCTCGTTTTGTGTCTAAACCAAGCGAAAATAGCCATCCTTTAGACCATTCCCGCCAACAGCTGGGTCTAACTTTAAAAGAAAAAAATACCCCTGACAAGGAGATTCTTTGGGCATAAACCTCAGTGTACGTAAGTTTAGGCAAGCAAACCTAAAATAATGCAGGCTCTGTTGCCCTCTCAGGCTTGCTGACCCCAATAATCTTTGCCAACGTCACCGGCAATTGAAACGTCAGCACAGGCTTGATAGATACTTTATGACCAATAACCCCTTTTTGATAGATTACCAGCGGCACATGGGTATCATATTCGTACGGCGTTCGATGGACCGTTCCGGTCGGATACTTACTTATGGCGCAGCCGTGCTCAGGCATACAGACTAGGTCACCAGAGCGCCCTTCATACAGCTGATTTTTATAATAATTTTCTAATGAGCCAGGCTTGAACGTCGCATGACGTAGCTGGTCAAACGTCCACACTTTTTTGATACCTGGTTGTGCCGCAAGAAATTTTTTAAGGTCGGCGATGATCTGCTTCTTTTTAGCACTGTTCAAAGTTTCTAGCTGGGGCTTGTTCAAAAAAAATTGGTTCACTTTAAACGCCCTGACCATCTGATCAACTCCATATTTTTTAGCAATCAGACTATTCATATCGTCGATTAATTCATTGGACACAATACGTCGTGCACGTGCGTTGCCCGCTAATTTGGCAAGTTCTGGAATCCGTGCAACGCCATGGTCACCGGTAAGCGCCACCACAAGATTTTTTTCTCCAACTGTCCTCTGGACGTTTTCTATAAACTGGCCGATCTGCCGATCAAGGTGATAAAGCATATCAATTGCTTCACGACTGTCCGGCCCATAAAGATGGCCAATTATATCAAGACTGGAAAGCGACACCCACACAAGCAAGGTACCATCAGACGTTTGTTGATAGTGTGTTCGTATGCAATGCTCAGCACACTCAAGCACCATTTTGTTTGCATACGGCGTCTTGGTAAGTATCTTTACCTCATCCAACATTGCCCCATCATCATCGTCCTTATGTTTTTTGATGATATCATGCAAGGGTAGTTTTTTGCCCGCTAAACGAATTTTTGTTGCAGCGTAATCGTAGTTATCAATGTACGGGAAATCGTACGCCCTACTCGAAGCTGGGTAGGCAAGTAGCCATTCCGGATAGTGAGCAAGATCGAGGTTGTAGCCATGGTTAAACTCAACTATCCATTCAGGCAAGCTATCAAAAAAGGCTGTGCTCGACGTAAAACCACCACATGTGCCATCAAACCATAACGCATGGCCACGATGCCCAGCCATTGCGATAGCAGCACGAGGTTTAAGTGAAATTGAAAAAACGTTGTTCGACGGGCCGCCAGCCATAACTTGGTCAGAAAGCGTATCAACCATGATGTGCTTGCCAGAATAACCATGAACCTTGTTTTCAGATTCTTTCTGCACCTCAAGTCCGTTCGTGGTGAGGAGGTGGCCCCTGCCAGTTAGGGGCCGCTGTCTCGAACCACACGGACCAAAAGCCCCCGCTTCAGGACGGTTGTCGATGGCAAACTTAACCTTGTCACCGCGACAATCAAACCAACCATTCAAAATCACAGCATGGTCCATCGCATAGGTCCCAGCGTTAATGGCAGTATGCCCGGTGGCAGTCGCGGGAGCTGCGTGGGGGTGAAAAGCGTTATGGAACACAAAACCATGGTCAAAGAGCTCTTTGAATCCAAAGTTAAAGTGTTGCTTTAATTTAGAAATATAGTGGTAGGCAAACTGATCAATCACAATCACGACGGCAACACGCGGCCGACAGGGCACAGGGCGAGCAGTATAAAACCAATACACCCCACCACACAATACCGCCACCCAGACCACGCTTGCAATTATCGCTGGCTGGAGAGTAGACCTCTGGAACTTCCCCGAAGGCCCCTCACAGAACCGTACGTGACACTCTCGCGTCATACGGCTCCCACTGAACAATCGCTTAAACATAAGCTTCCTTTCCCTGTTTTAGT
>Ga0172379_10007415_pt1 | contig 14255 bp, 10 predicted proteins | sample GrowelOW334metaG_FD_119756 | JGI IMG/M metagenome (GOLD analysis project Ga0172379, IMG submission 119756) | Groundwater microbial communities from an aquifer near a municipal landfill in Southern Ontario, Canada - Groundwater well OW334 metaG | ecosystem: Environmental > Aquatic > Deep... | reverse complement strand
GGATCAAGAAGCAAATGGCGTATCCCATGTTCACGGCGATCTGCATGGTCTTCATCGCGCCGTTCCCCCTGCTCTATTTCGGGCAGACCGGCGCCTACATCGCCTTCGTCGCCACCGGATGCATCGCGTGGGTCACGTCGGGCGGATCGTTCCTCGTGGCGGTGGCCCAGCGCTACGGTGCCAAGCCGCCGATGGTGCGCGCCCGATTCGCGCGCGCTCTCGCCACGGGCGTCGAGGCGGGCCTGCCCCTGCCGCGCGCCATCCGGCTGGCCGCCGAGGCCGCCGCGGACCCGCAGCTGTCGGCGTTCGTGAACGCGATGGACGAGCACAGGCTGGCCGCGGGGACGTTGCAGGAGACGTTTTCGGGCGCACCGCACATGTCGGCCGACATGATTGGCGCCCTGGCAGTGGCCGACCGCACCGGCGACTTCACGACCACCCTCCGCAAGCTCGCGGAACTCTACGAGGACGGCTTCCGTTGATGTCGCAGGTGTTCACCCCCCAAGCCCTTGCCGCCCGCCGAGCCATCGCGCTCGCCACGTTCCTGACGCTCGTCCCGCTGACGCTGGTCGTCGCGGGGCTCCACGAGCTGGTCATCGTGCATGTCGGCGGCACGCGCGCCGACGCGCACGCCTTCACGGCCATCAACATGGCCACGGGCATCATCGGCGTGCCGATCGTGATGGTGCTCTTCCGCCGTCGGCCGAGCCTGCGCCTCTGGCTCGTCGGCTCGCTGCTGATTGATGCCGCGGCGTTCCTCGGCATGAATGCGGCCCAGTCGGTTCCGACCCTGCTCGCCTGGCGCGCACTCGATGGCGTTGCGCATCTCCCCGCCGTGACGCTCCTCATGGTGGCCGCCAACCGCCTCGCCGGCGAGAAGCGCGGTGCGACGCTTGGGCTCGTCGCCATGTCCCTGATGATGGGCGTGGCCATCGGCTCGCCGCTCGGCGGCTGGCTCGTGGAACGCGGGCCCTCGGCCGTGTACCTCACGGGGGCGGCGCTCCTGACCGTGGCCGCGCTCGCGTCGCTGCGCATTCCGCCGCTCCCCGCCGACGCGAACGTCGGTGGCGGGCACCGCTATGAATGGAAGCACGGCTCGCTGGCCACGTGGATGCCGCTCGCGTTCGGCTTCATGGACCGGTTCACCATCGGCGTCTTCGTGTCGACTTTCACGCTCTACCTCGGTGAGGTCCTGAAGGTCACGCCATCGGAGCGCGGCATGCTGATGGCGCTCTTCATGCTGCCGTTCGCCATCCTGTGCTGGCCTGTGGGGCGCCTCGCCGATCGCGTCGGCTGGTACGTGCCGATTATCGCGGGCACCATCGCCTTCGGGGTGATCTATGCCACGTACGGCGTCGTGCCGCACGCCATGCTACCCGTGTCGATGGTGTTGTCGGGACTGACGAGCGCGCTGATGTTCGCGCCCAACCTGCTGCTCGTCTCGGAATTCGCGCGGCGCGGCGCCGGCGAGGGACTGTTCGGCGCGTTCCAGGTGGCGGGGAGCTTCGGCTTCCTCGCCGGCCCTATCGCCGGCGGCATTGCCGTGGAGGTGACGCGGCGTGCATCAGGCGTGCCAGCGTACGACGCCATCTTCATCGGTGTCGGCACGCTGGTGATCGTGCTCGGCGTAGCCGCCGGAGTGGTGCTGGCGCCGGTAGCGCGGGAGTGGCGGACGGACAAGAGCTAACTGCCCCTTCGCGCCCTTTACACTTCGCGGTAGTCGTTACGGCCGCGGCGCCGGCGCCGCCGATACCAAGATCCGGATGGAGAAAGGCGATGCGCGACGAGGCGCTCACCGGGCCCACGGTCATTGCCGCGCCCGGAGCGCCGCCACGCCGCGATCGATCACCCACGCGCCATACACGTAGCCGCGCCGCATCCACTCCGGCCACGGACCGGCCACGAGCGGTGGCTCCGGCCAGTCCACGGACGCAACCCGGTCGTGCATGACCGCGGGATGCGTTCCGTGAAACACGCGCAGGTGGCGCGAATCACCATAGATCGCCGCAAGATCCATGTCGGCGGGGAGACCGTGCGTCTCCAACCAAGATTCGTCGTGGTACAGGCGTTCGAGATTCCGCTGCTTGAGCAGCATCTGTGCCGGCGGCCGGACCCTGCCGTAATGGTAGACGTGCATCGTGAGGTCACGCCGCCTCGGTTTCCGCCAAGCACCGTCGTGTCGGCGCATGAACGCGCAGGCATCCCCGACGGACTGGACGTCCATGCCCGTTCGGACGATGCGGGTCGCCCTCGGATACCACCACCTCGGATCGTCCTTGTACGTGCGATACGATCCGTAGAAATGGTAGTAGCGCAGGCTGAGCGCCTCGACCCGCGAGTGGAGGTGGCGCTGCAGCGCCGCCCGCAGGGCCGGCCCCTCCGCTTCGTGCAACACCTCATCCGCTTGCAGGTAAATCGCCCAGTCGCCGTCGCATCGGGCGAGCGCCTTGTTGGTCTCCTCGGAGAGCGTCAACCCGTCGCGCTTGGACAGGTCCCACGTGCTGCGAAAGGCGACGATTCGTGGATCGGCGAGCGCCTGCACCGTTTCCCAGGTACCGTCGTCGCCGTCACCCACGTTGACGACGAGCTGGTCCACGAGCGGCAGGAGCGACCGCAGCGACTCGGCGAGCGGATAACCCAGTGCGACCGCCCGTCGGGCGATGGTGAATCCGGAGACTCGCATTGGCCTCTCGAAAGCGAGTGATGCAGCGGACGGACGGGGACTCAGCTCACCACGTGCGGCTGCGCTCCCGACGCGGCAGCCATGAGTCGGAAACGGTCGTTCGAGGCGAGCAGGTCATCGTAGCTCGCCTGCGCCACGATCCGCCCGTCTTCGAGGTACAGCAGTCGGTCGCACGCCCGCACCGTGCTCAGGCGGTGAGCGATGACGAGCATGGACTTCCGTCCCCGGAGCGCGTGGATGGACCGGGTGACTTCGGCCTCCGTGACGCCGTCCAACGCGGCCGTGGCCTCGTCGAAGACCAGGAGGTCGGGATCGTGATAGAGTGCCCGGGCGATCCCCACGCGCTGCCGCTCCCCGCCAGAGAGGCGGATGCCGCGCTCGCCAAGGACGGTGCTCAGTCCCTCCGGCCAGGCGTCGACCAGCCGGTCGAGCTGTGCCATCTGGATGGCCCGCACCACAGCCTGCTCCTCAATCTCGTCGTCCGGAATTCCCATGGCGACGTTCCGCCGCAGCGTATCATCGAGGAGAAAAATCGACTGCGGCACGTATCCAATCTTCTGCCGCCAGCGCATGGGGTTCCGGGTCACATCCACGCCGTCAACGAGCACTCGTCCCGTCGCCGGAATGAGCAGCCCGACGATCAGGTCGACGAGGGTGCTCTTCCCGGCGCCCGTGGGGCCCACTACACCGATGGCCTCTCCCACCTTCAGCCGCATCGACGCGTCGGTCAGGGCCGGCCGGGAAGCGGCGGGATAGCTGTAGCTCACGCCCTCCAGCACCATCTCGGAGCGCAGCGTCACGGGCGACTCTCCGGCCATGTCGAGGGACGCCGTCTCGCGACGAATGAGGAGGAAATCCTCGTGCAGGGCATCCACCGGCGCCCGCGCGGCCCGGATCTGGTTGATCGTCGTGATGATGGGATTCGCCATGACGATCATGCGAAACCCGGCATACCCGAGGAGGCCCATCACCGGCAGCGCCGTGGTCGAGGCCGAGGGTTGGGTGGCCAGAAGCACCGCCGCCACCAGCGCGGCGAGCACGAAGGCCGTCTCGAACATCACCTGGGGAATCACGCTCAGTGTCACGTTCAGGTGCCCGAGCTCCAAAATCTGCCGCTGCACATCGGAGAAGGTCCTGTAGAAGTAAGGCTCGCGTCCCAGCGCCTTGATTTCCCGGATGCCGCCGAGGGCGTTCTGTATCGTCTGCTGAAGGCTCTGGCCCAACTCATGCTGGGCGCTGCCGCCCCGTTCGGCCATCGCCCGGGTCAGGCGAAGCAGGCCGGTGACCAGCAGGGCCAGGGCGACACCCGAGCCGAGCGCCGCGGTGGGTGAGGTGGCAATGAGTACGACGGTCAGGCTCACCACCGTGAAGCCGCGGCGGATGAGACCGTCAAATGCCTCCAGGACGGCCACCGCGGCCGCCACCGCGTGCGTGGTGTTGCGCACCAGTTCCGCCGAGTGCCTGCGGAAGTGAAAGGGGAGCGGCACCAGCAGGTACCCGCGGAACAACGCGCTCGAGAGCGCGGCATTCGTGCCGGCGAGGATGTTCTGCCGACGGTAGTGCGAGCCGATGACGATGAGGTTCTTCACGACGTGGTAGACGGCCAGCAGCGCCGCGAAGCGCAGGATAATTCCGATGTCGGTCGCGCCCTCGAACACCCGTCGCAGCGCCGGCCACTTGGTGAACTCGAAGATCGCGCGCGGTTCACCCATCAGGCGGATGAGGAGGTAGATGGCGCCGGCCTGGCCACCTTCCAGGGCCCCGGCAAGCAGGCCGAGGAATGGCAATCCGAGCCACCCCGTGCGAAGCTCGCGCGGGACCATGCCGATGCACTTCTTGAGTGTCGAGATCATCGGATGGTGACGGCGTCCCTCGGGACTCGGCGGCGGTGGACTCGGCGAACAAAACTGGCTGCAGCGCACCAGCGGTGCCGTGCCGACGGTGAACGAGGGGCGTGAATCCCGCCAGACTGCAGATCCACAGTAGGCACCCGTCATTGGCAGCGTCAAGCGTTGGAAGGGGATTTCGCGTGATGTCCGTTCGCCGCGCCGTTCATGCCGCGGGCGGCGCCGGACGTTGTGGCCCCGCAGGGCGCGGGATAGGTTGCCGAGGACGCGACGCGCATGCGTACGCACAGATCGGGTGACCGTCACAGGCGGAGGAGTGCAGGCATGACCGAGGGGCTCTTCCGGCGTTTCGTGGACTTGGCCCGGACGGCCCGGCGCACGACGATCGTGGGGCCCCTCATGGATGCCTGGCTCCTGCGGGCCGTGCTCGACTCCATCGATGGCGATCCGCGAGATGTCCGCGTCATGGGCCCCGATGAGTTCGCACCCTATCTTCGTTGTCTCATGCCGTTGCGCGGCGTGGCGGACGACCTCCCCGTGCGCGCGTTCCCTTGGGTGATCGTGCCGCAGGCGGCGCTGGCGGGACTTCCCCCCGCGCTGCTTCGGGGCCTCCGCGATGACTACCTCCGCGTGATGGAGAACCGGCGCTACCTCCTCTTTCGAACATCTCGTCGCGACTCCGCCATCGAAGCCAACCCGGGCATGCGTGCTCGGCTCGATGCGCTCCTCGCGCCGACGGATGCAGGGAACGACCTCCCGGCGCTCAAGGTTCCCGCCTGGAAGGACCGGGCGATTCTGGTCACCACTTTCGAGCGCCCCGCGGCGCTGGAGCGATCGCTTCCGCAGTTGGTTCGACTCGGGGCTCCCGTGCTCGTGGTGGACGACGGATCCCGCACCGCGGCGGCGCATCGCAATCAGGGCGTGACCCGCGCGCACGGCGCCGAGTATCTCCGGCTCCCGTCGAACCGCGGGATCAGCGCGGCCCTGAACGCGGGGCTCGCGTACCTGCTGGCTGACTCGCACATGCAGTGGATCTCGTGCGTGCAGGACGATGCGGACGTACGTGCCGATCTGCTCGAGTCGCTGCACCGGTTGGAGGACGCGGCCCTGCGCCCATTGCTGACAGGCTACGATGCAGCCGAGCACGCCGTGCTAGAGGAGCGGGAGATCAGCGGACTGCGCGTGCTGCTCAAACGCGAGACCGCTGGCGTCCACCTTCACGCGCACCGGGACTACTGGCGGGGCGTGCTCCCCATTCCCACGGAGTACCTCGGCGCCCCGAAGCGCCGGTGGGAGGCGTCACTCGAAGACTCCTGGATCACCACCGGTGCGCCCGCCTCGGCTGCCCGGAGGGGAATCCCGGTGGTGTGCGTGCCGGGCCTTGTCCGCACCTTCCTGTGGCACCCGGGCGACTCGACGTGGGGAAACCCCAACGAGCCCGATGCGCGACCGGAGCCGGAGACCGGGAGCGCCTAGCGGGCGAGGGCTGGGAGAAGCTCCCGAAACAGCCGCACGTTCACGAACGTCACGTCCGCTTCCGGCGTCGAACCGAATCGCGCGATGTTGAAGAGCCGGAATCCGGCCGCCTCGAGCGCCGCGCGGTCTTCCGCGAACGTCGTCTGCCCTTCGTACAGGGTGGGCGCCGGTCCTTCTCCTTCGTGACACACGGTTTCCATGCGGAGGAACAGACACCGCGAGCTCATCTCGCCCAGGCTGCGAAAGACGTCCAGGTCACTCCCCTGCGCGTCGATCTTCACGAAATGCAGCACGTCGTTCGCGAGCCCGTACTGCCGGATGATCGTGGAGAGGTGGAAGGTCGGCACCCGGACCATTTCCTCCAGACGCTCGATGGGAGTGGGTGTGTAGTAGAGGCGGTCCCCTCCCAGCGCGGGGTCGTGCGTGACCTTCGTCGGATCCATGCGCTTCAGCGAGCTGCAGTCGCTCGAGGCGTAACGGAACAGTTCCGCGTGACCCTCGGGGCCGTCGGTGATGGCGGCCTGCACGTAGCCGGTGTAACTCGGCTGCCCACGCAGGTCGATGGGATCAATGCCGAGTGCGAAGAGGCGCTTGTGCAGATCCGTGCAACGGAGCGCATGCAGCACGTCGCCGCGCCCCGCACCAACATCCACGAACACCACGCTCGGATCAGCTAGCTCGTTCAGCGCGAACGCAAGAAGCTCCAGGACCTCTTGCTGGCGAGCCTCGGGAATCTCGTGAATGGCCCCAGCTGTTCGGTACCACCTTCGCCAGAGACCTCGCGCGGGGAGTCGGGACTTCATCCTGCCAAGCACCTCGGCGATGGCACGAGGCCGCCCACGGCCACGGTAAAGATCCCGAGCAATCAGAAACAGCGGATGGGCACGGACGGCGGGTTTCTGCAAATAGGAGCGAGTCCACGCCGGCAGCCGCCAAGGGTGCGGCAGCGCGAACCGGGACTGGATGGCTGGCGCCGGGAGAGCCGCCGGCCGTGGCCTGGCGGCGCGCCACTGGAATGCGCGCGGTGAGTCCGCGCTGTCGGAGTAGAACTCATCGGTGACCGGAAGCGCGCGGAGCGCCCGCCGGCGCGTCCAGAGCAGGTGTGAAAGGTCGTAGTGCCGCGCCAGTTCCTCGTCCGTTCGCGCAAACGATGCGGTTTTCCTCCGGGGTGGTCCCATCGTTGGAAAGCGGGCACTGTCGCCCACGCCCTGGCGCGCAAAACGCCGCGCCCACTCGGCATCACGCAGCGACTCCAGGTAGAGCTGCTCCGGCTTGCATAGGACGAAGGCCAGGTCGGTCCGGCGACGCTTGTCGTTGGCGGCGATGAGGCGATTCGTCTGCATCACATGTCCCGCATACAGATCCGCGGCGAGACTGCAGAGCAGGCTCTGGGAGTAGCACTCCGTCTCCTCGTCCAGGAGGTCGTAGTAGGGGAGCAAGACTTCAAGCGACTCGCGGTGGAACGCGTTGAGGATCGCGTCGAAGAAGCGGAGCGTCTGACAGTCCTGGGTCGGATCGTACGCGCCGCCGCTCAGGTGCCAGGAATACATGCTGCAGCCGACGGCGGGTTCGTAGGTCAGCAGGAAATCCTCGAAGACGCGCCACGGATTCGCCTGCGGGCCGGCCGCCGTGACGCCACGCTCCGTCAACTCAAGCGTGATGTCGTCGTCGCCAAACACGACGTACAGGTAATCGCGTCGCAGCGCCTCCTTCAGCAGGCGGTTCCGGCCCTGCGTCCAGGAACTGGATGGATAGTAGATGCTCCGGGAATCCGCCGATCGTGCGCGCCAGGACAAGAAGCGAATGTCGCTGTCCGGACCGGCTGCCGCCTCCAACGCGGACGGAAGATCCTGCTCGACTTGGAACAAGTAGAGGAATCGCTTCATGACCGGCCGGGCGTGAGTTCGCTGGGACGCATCGCTCAGTAGCGCCGGGAGTACGCACTGGGCCACACACCGGCCTTCCGGAGCCACAGCAGCCCGGTGCCGCCCCACGAGCGGAGCCCCGCCGCGATGGGCGGCTGACGACGAACGTCGGGCCCAGCTTCCCACGAGGCCTCGCGATCAGGAAGCGTGGTGCCGTGGGACAGCGCCGTGGAGGGTGTGACCACGGGCGGCGTGACGGCATGCAGCCGCACGCCGGCACTGGGCGCGTATCCTGTCACCCAATCGGCCGGCATCCGCACGGGCGTGCCGTAGGTGAGGAGCTTGCGTGCCCCCGCGCGGGAGACGAGGTAGGCCATCGCCCCCATGGCAAACTCCACCACGCGCCGCACGCGATGCTCCGGGTGCACGGTCGCGCCGTACCAGGTCGTCTCGGCGCCCGCGCGTGGCCCGTTTCGCGCCGAGTGATGCGCAAAGAGCACCAGTTCCCAGTTCACCGGGAAGCGCGCGAGTGCATTCGCGACCTCGACGAAGCTCGACCTGACGTCCACGTCATCTTCAAAGACGAAGGCCATCGGCAGGTCACGCGCGAGAATCAGTCGGTAGCAACGCTGATGGCTTAGCGCGCACCCGATCTCCCCTCGCGTGAGGCGCCGCCAGACCCCGGGGAGGACCTCCAAGTTCGACGCACCCACGACGCGATCCAGTTCTTCGGCCGCAAGTTCCAACCCGTCGACGGCATCAACGAACTCCCACGACACGCCGAGAGCGGAAAGCTGACGAGAGATGTGAGCCCGTCGTTCGACGGACCGCGACAGGCTGATGACAAACACCGGAGGAAAGCCCGTCATCGGGCGGGCCTCGCAGCGGGATGGGCGCGATTCTGCCCGCGCCTGCGCAGAACGGGCGCACGGCGATGACGTCGTCGAATGTGATCTGCGCGCGCAGGGTTGGTCATATCGCGTGGTGAACCGAGCGAATCATAGGGCCGGGTCTTGCCGTGAACCAGCCTCGGGTGGCCCGCATCGGTGACTATCCCGGACCGTACTGAAGCGTAGCTTTTTGCGATGCGCGTGTGGAAGCCCCGGCGCGACCAGCGCTTCGCCGACAGGACCCTCAGAGGGAGAGCATGGCAGGACCAACGCCCCCGATCAGCCAATGGCCTCGGCCCACGCTCCTTGAACGAATGGAGTGGCACCTCGCCCGATTCGCTTCGCTGGCGTGGGCGATCGACGTCGCGGTTCATACGCCACGGCGCCTGGTCGAGGTGGAGCGGTGGAAGCGGCGACAGACGCCCACGGCGCTTTCGCGCTTCGAACGGCGAGTCTACTCGCAGGACGGCGAAGATGGCGCGATTGCGGAGATCTTCACGCGGATCGGCGACGGCAATCGCTTCTCCGTCGAGTTGGGCATCGGAGACGGCCGCGAGTGTTGCACGCGAAATCTCCTGCAGCATCACCAATGGTGCGGCGTGCTGGTCGAAGCGGACGAGACGGCGGCTGACCACGCGCGGCAACTGTACCGGCACCTCCCCGGCGTGCGGATCCTCCCGAGGTGCGTCACCGCGGAGAATGTGCTCTCGGTGCTCGAGGCGGCCGGCGTTCCGCAGTCACCCGACCTGCTCGTCATTGACATCGACGGGAATGATTACTGGGTCTGGGAACGCATCCTGAGCGCCTACCAGCCCCGGGTGACGGTGATCGAGTACAACGCGCGCTGGCGCCCACCGCGAGAGTGGGTTATGCCGTATGCCCCAGACCACTGCTGGCGCGGCACCGCGTACTTTAGCGCCTCGCTCTCGTCGCTGGCCAAGCTCGGCGCTCGTTCCGGCCACCTGCTGGTTGGTTGTTCCTCCAATGGGGTGAACGCCTACTTCGTCCGGGCGGACCTCGTGGACGATCGCTTTCCCGATCATTCGCGTGGAGCGTCGTTTCTCTACGCTCCACCGCGCTACTCGCGAGGCTACGGCCACCCGCTCCGCGAGCGGTCGCCGATCACTGGGTAGCCGTGGGACCGCATTCTGCGCGGGTCCGCACGCCACCGGATGCCGCCGGACGCCGCCGCACGCCGCCGGACGCCGCCTCGAGGGCGGCACACGCCGTCAGGGCAGGCGCGCGCTGAGCGAGGGCGACAGCAGCAGGACGTCCGTCTGAATCGGCACGCCTGCGAGCACCGCTGGGAGTCGCGCGATGTCGTGCGGCGCGGCACTCGGCCCGTCGCGCAACAGGCGCGGCGCCTCAATGAAACGATCGAAATGCCGGCGCGTTGCCGCAAAGAAAGCCTCCACACCGCCATGCTGCGCCAGCAGGCCGGGTTCGAACTCCGCCCAGAGGGGCACGCCGCGTGCCCAGAGTGCCTCGCCGGTTTCGATGACGTCCGATTCAGAGCCCTGTGCATCGGCCCACACGAGCGCCACCTCGGATGGATGTACGCCAGCACGAGTCAGTAGCTCGGAGAGTGGCATTCCGACGACGTCCGCCAGGTCACCGCGGTTGATGGCCGCAGCATGCAGCGGCGGCACCACGGTCGCCGCGCCGATGTCATGGCCCGCTTGCATGACCACTCGACCTGCAGTACGTGCGATGGCCGCCTCAACCAGCACGATACGATCGGCCATCCCGTTGCGATCGACGTTGTCGCGAAGCCTCGCCACGATCTCGGGCATCGGCTCGACCGCGACGGCGCGGCAACCGCAGGCGCGAACCATCGGAATGCACGTCGTGCCGATGTTCGCGCCGATATCGACGATCACATCCTCCGGGCCGGGCGCGCGCCCCTGCGCCTGCAACCAAGCCAGCAGTACCTCGATAGCGCCTTGCGCGAAGCCGCCTTCCACGAACAGTCCGAAGCCGATATGCGAGTCGCCCGCAGGCACACGCCACGTCAGGCCATCACGCGTGAACGTGACTTCGCTGACGCCCGCAGCCTGCATCACCCTCCACGCCAGGATGCGCCTCCGGCGCTCACCGAGCCGCGCCAGGCCATGGAGCATCGCGTTGCGGCGCAACGCGCGAAGCGCTTTGGTAAGTGAGATCGTGCGCATCCGGTGACTCGAGAGGCTGTCCGCCAATACACGGACAGAGCGGAAGAGAAGCGACCGTCCGGCCCGTTGTTGGTAAGGAACCGACAGGTCGCACGCCTGCCGGCGTGCGCGGCAAGGTAGGCCGGGGCCAACTCTCGTGCAAGCAACCAGCCCTTGCCCCCACCATGATCGATTCCTACGCTTCCCGTCGGCTGATCGGAGCGGCATTCGACGCCGCGCGTGATGAGGGAGGCCTCCTTGCTGTCTCAGCACCAACACCTCGACCAGGTTGCCAAGGAGGCGTTGCGACGTTCGCTGCCCCCGGCTTGGTGGCGTTGGCTGCAGATCGCCAAACTCGCCCTGGAGCGGAGAACGTTCGCGCGTCGGTGGGTGGAGCATACGTACGCCGGCCACCCGCTACGGGTGCTGCTCGGGGACCGCGTCGGATCGAGTTGGTATGATCAGGATTGGACGATGCCTGAGCTTTCCATCCTGCGCAGCGGCAGGCTGCGCCCCGGAGCGACGGTGTTCAACATCGGGGCGCACCAAGGCGTGGTCGCCATGATTCTCGCTCGCGAGGTGGGACGCACGGGCCGGGTGATCGCCGTCGAGGCGGACGCGTTCCATGCCGGGCTCGCCGAGGTCAATCGGTCCGCCAACGGAATTGATCAGATGATCGTCCGCCATGCGGCGGCGGGTGCAGTCGCTGGCACCCTGACGCACGACGCGACGACGGGCGCGATCCAGACTGCGCGAGCCCGTGGCAGTGCCGTGCCGGCGCTGACCATCGATGCCCTCTCGGCGGAGTACGGTGCGCCCGATGTCATCTACATGGATGTCGAGGGATACGAGGGCGCCGCGTTTCGCGGCGCCACGGCCACGCTGGCCGCCGGAACGGTCGATGTGCTGGTTGAGGTGCACGGACCGTGGCTGGCACGCTACTCGTCGTCAGTCACGGAGCTGCTGGCGGCGTTCCCGGACAGCGACTACCGGCGCGCCAGTGTGAACGACGCGGGCATTGATCCGCGGCCTCTCGAGACGGTGGCCGCCGAATGCCCTCGGTTCATTCTCATCGCACAGGGTCGGCATTAGAGCGCGGTCTCCGCTCCGACAAAGCGCAGTCATGTGGACGCGGCAAGATCGTGCAGCCAAGCCTCCACGCGAGGCGGTTCTGTGGCGTCTACGACTCCCGTGCGCTCCAGGGCCGAGTAGGCGGCGATGAGATTTGCCTCGAGCGTTGCCCCGCCGCGAACGGCCCCGATGACGGTATCCACGATTTCCTCGGCGCGCAGGTAGAGCGGGAGTTCCGCCTCGAAGTCGCGCAGCAGATCGTGCGGGTTCCGGTCCTGCACTACGGTGGCCGTGGTAAAGCCGAGGCGCATCCCCGCGGCCCAGAGCACGGGTTGGGCCACGAGACCGCGCAGGATGTCGGTCACGCGCGACGAGACGCTCGCCGGGAGGTAGAGCAGCGGGAAGCACGCCCGCTGGAACGCGGTCGCCTGCGAGTTGAACGGACAAAGCGTGCCTTCACCCAACACAAGTGGCTCGCGATCCCGGAAGAAGCATGCGCGCCCGTCCACCAATCGATAGATGGCGTCCACGTCCGGATCGCCGTCGGCCATGGCCTGCCACACGCCAACGCGTGCCGCGGAGACCGACGTCTGGTCCGTCGACACCACGGCACGCGGATCGGTGATGGCACGCAATGGAAAGCCGCGTGGCCAGATGTGCGCGTCGGTGAACCAGCGATACACGTTCACCCAACCGAGGGCGGCGGCGCTGGTCTGCCACGCACCCTCGAACAACGGAATCCCCCACGCCGGCTTTGGTGTGTTGTCGTCGTCGGTGTCGTAGATGGCCTCGGCGCCGCGCTGCGCGGCGCGGAGATAGCCGAGCATCTTGCGACAGTAATGGTTCCATGGGAGCAGGGTGCCGAGCCGTCCGCCCGACTCCTGCCCGGAAATGCCGACATACTCTACGGGAGGCAACGACCAGTCCGGTGGCGTCTTCCGGTCACCCACCACGATGAGCTGGTCCCCCACGCGCTCGGCGAACGCCCGCACGGCGTCGGTGGGCGGCGCGATGGACGTGATGACGACGAATGGCGAGGGCTTCATGACGCGATGGTGGGAAGAAGAGTCTGTGCGAGCGAAGCGTTGATGAGCGTGGCCTCCACGTGCTGCGTGGAATCACCACCGATGACAGCGACCACGCGGAAGCCATCGGTCGCAAGCGTGTCCCGGACTTCCGGCCATGATGCGCCCGCGGCCGCGGCGGAACCCGCCGCGCCTTCGGCGCATCGCACCGTGAGGAACAGGCAGCGCTGCAACTGCTGACCGAGTGTACGACAGACCGTGACGGGATCGTCGTGATTGATGCGCACCCAATGCAGCACCCGGCCGACGAGTCCGTACTGCCGGAGGATGGCCGCGAGCGTCATCTCACCATCCGTTACCGTTCCCAGCACGAAACCCGTGTACCACGTGAAGCCGCGCGTCTGGACGGGGTCCACGCCGATGGAGATCACACGCTTGCGTTGCGAGACGCCGTCTTGAATGCGGCCGAGTGCCTCGCCGCGACCGGTTCCCACATCCACGAAGATCACCTCGGGATCGTCCAGTTGGTCTAGCGCGTGACCGATGAGATCGATGGCGTCCGGACCGCCGGCCGGGAGTTCCGCGAGCGCGCGCCCGGCCGTCCGCCAGGCGTTCCACAACGCGTGCTCGTTCGGCCGACGGAGCCGGCGCCGCCAACGCTGCAGCCGGGTGCGCAGTGAGTGCCGAACGTTCCGGATGCGGTAAACGAGCAGGAACAGTCCGGATGTCCGGACCAATCCGAGGCGCACTCGCAGCGCGTGCGTGCGCAGCCAGAGCTTCCGCAGGCCACCCATCGCCCGCACCGGCACAGCTGCTGCGCCGTGCGCTCGCCACCGTTGTGCACGGGCGCTGGCCGGGCCTTCGCCGTAGAACTCGTGCGCCAGCGGCATCGCCAGTAACTCGCACTTGCGAACCCAAAGCGGGTGATCCAGCCGATAGCGCAGCGCAAGTTCCTCGGTCGTCCTTCGGTACGAGGCCGTCTTTCGACAAGGCGCGCCCATGTCAGGATGGGGCAACTGGCTCCATTCCGGCTGCCGACGGTACGATGCTCGGTCCTTGGGATCCGGCACTGCATCCAGGTAGAGCGTCTCGGGCTTCGTCATCAGACGTTCCGTGTACGCCCGCTGGCTGATCGGATTCAACACCCGCACGCGGTTGGACTGCAGCACGTGCCCCGCATAGAGGTCGGCGGCGAGGCTGCAGACGATGCTCCCCGAGTAGTCCGCGCACTCCTCGTCCAGGAGGTCG
>Ga0172379_10007414_pt1 | contig 14257 bp, 8 predicted proteins | sample GrowelOW334metaG_FD_119756 | JGI IMG/M metagenome (GOLD analysis project Ga0172379, IMG submission 119756) | Groundwater microbial communities from an aquifer near a municipal landfill in Southern Ontario, Canada - Groundwater well OW334 metaG | ecosystem: Environmental > Aquatic > Deep... | reverse complement strand
ATTGGTAAAACTGTTTCAGAAATGATTAGTTATGACGATGAAACTGAACTCAAGGTAGTAACTGAATACAACGAAGCTATTAAATTAGCCCGTGAGGTTAATGATCAAGGTACTGTTGATCTGCTGACCAAAATATTAAAAGAGGAAGAAAGTCATGTTGATTGGGCAGAAATACAACGCGCACAAATCGATCAGATGGGTCTCGAAAATTATTTGGTTAATCAAACTGAAACCTAAGTTGAGCGATTTGAGCACAGCGAAAAAGCGCTTTACTTAGGTAAAACCCCGACATAGCAATTGTTGGTTTTCACAAATTGAGTGAAGCGAAAATTTGCGGAAACTTACAATTGTTCAGTCGATTGAGCAGATTTGCGATAGCAAATCGTTCAATTTGGGTGAAAGTCAGTAAGAGTAATTATAATAATCAAAAAGTCAAAAAAAATGGATTCAATTATGAAAGTATTAGTAGTCCTGACATCGCACAGCGATTTGGGCAGTACCGGCGAAAAAACCGGTTTCTGGATTGAGGAATTCGCCGCACCTTATTATGTGCTGGCTGATGCAGGTGCAGAATTAATCATAGCCTCTCCAAAAGGAGGCCAGCCACCCGTTGACCCTAAAAGTGAAGCGCCTGATGCACAAACCCCAGCCACTAAAAGATTTTACGGCGATTATACGGCAATTGACAAAGTAGCACATACCCTAAAACTAAGTGATGTAAATGAAGCGGATTATGATGCGGTTTTTTATCCGGGAGGCCATGGCCCATTATGGGATTTGGCAACCGATACTATTTCTATAGCATTAATTGAAAATTTTTATAAGCACAATAAACCAATAGTTTTTGTGTGTCACGCACCAGCAGCACTGGTAAAGGTAAAAGCACCAAATGGTGAGCCATTGGTAAAAGGGAAAGAAGTTACAGGCTTTTCAAATACCGAGGAAGAGGCGGTTAAGCTAACTAAAGTAGTTCCCTTTTTATTAGAAGATGAATTTAAAAAACTGGGTGCATATTATAGCAAAGGAGATGATTGGAGTTCGTATGTGAAAAAAGACGGATTATTAATTACAGGGCAAAATCCAGCATCGTCCGAAGCCGCTGCAAGAGCTCTTTTGGATGTATTACAGCATAACCAGCAGAAGTAATCAAGCACAACTTTAGCGATTGATAGCGGTCACAATTTATTTTTGGAAGAAACAGACAGGTATATCCAGAGTTGAAAAATTTGCAGAGAAATAATATTAATGTAAAAAGAACATAAATTCTGTTTGGAGGCGTCTGTATCGATTTGTCAGGTTGGCTAAGCGGCGAAGGTGCAGGCTCGTGGTTTGTATTTGGAGCCGAGGGTACATTACTTGAAGTTACCCGTTATTCGCCTCAAGGTGTAATTGAATGCAAGGGACTATATGAAAACCAGCATACATCGGATTTTTTGAAAGATATGGGGTCACTATTTATTACCTATCCGAGTAATTGTAGAATGGTTTCTATAAAAGATGATACTAAAAAAAAAGTTTTTATCGTACTTCATAAGTAAATCGGTGCTCGATAAAAGTCGTCAGCAAAAGTTCATGCCAAACCTTTGTATCATTTTTTAACTAGCTAACACAGTTCATATTGTGCCAGTGCTTTCGGTTCAAATAGTGTCATTTTATGCGTAGTTTGATTACTATAAATTGGCAGTAAAATTAAAATGCTGCCAATTTATAGTTATTTTTATTATCTTTGTATCGAAATAAATTTTACTATCGCTACCAAAAAATTACATATCGAGCAGTTTAAAGAATCTTTCAAGGGCAAAGAAACCTTTGAAACTTCAGATATTGTCGCTTTTTATCTAAACATAGAAACTCAACTTAATACCGCAACAATAAATTGGCGTATTTATAAATTAGTTCAAAACGGGGTGATTAAGAGAATTGGAAGGGGTAAATTTACATTGGGTGCAGGTAGAATATACATATCCTCGATATCATCAAAGTTAAAATCAATTAATTCTAAACTCAAAAAAGAATTTCCATACTTAAAAGTCTGCATTTGGAATACATCGGCTTTTAATGAATTTATGATTCATCAACCCGGGCGCTTTTATATTCTAATAGAAGTTGAAAAAGAAGCTACTCAACCGGTTTTCTTTTTTTTAAAAGAGAATAAGTATTCTGTTTTTGTTGAGCCCTCCATGGAAGTTATTACTAATTATGTACCCGATGAAAAAGAAACCCTAATCGTAAAATCGTTGGTTACCGAAGCTCCTATCCAAATAGTAAATGGAATTCACACTCCGGTAATTGAAAAAATGCTGGTTGATATTTTTTGTGACAATATAATATTTGCTGCTCAACAAGGGTCGGAAATGAGAACAATTTTTAATGAAGCTATGAATAAATACGAAGTCAATATAAACCGGATGCTTCGTTATGCCAACAGGAAAAGAAAGAAAAATGGCCTTTCGGAATATTTAAATTCATTTTCTAAATTATGGCATCAAAAGCCAATTGCTGCCAATTTATAGTATATGATAGACAAAGAAAAACTAACAATCGATTGGATTAATAAGGTTTCTAAAGAAAAAAGGAATGCCGATAAAATATTGGTCGAAAAGGCTATTCGTGCGCTTTTATTATTAGAAGGGTTGGTAAAACAGAACTTGTCGTTCGTTTTCAAGGGTGGTACGTCATTAATGCTTCATTTTAATTCTTCAAAACGACTATCAATCGATATTGACATCATTTTGCCGGTAAAACAGGATAACCTTAGTGAATTACTGGATAATGCTGCTTTGGATCAAGGTTTTTTAAGAAAAGAATTACAACATCGCAATGCCAATTCAAAAATAAATAAAGAACACTATAAATTTTTCTATAATCCGTTACATAAGTCAAGCAAAGACGAGGAATGTGTTTTACTTGATATACTCTATGAAGAAGTACACTACCAAAATATCATTCCAATAAACATACAATCAGCATTTTTACCGGAAACAGGAACACCCTTAATGGTAAATACACCCAGTTTGGAAGACTTGGCCGGAGATAAACTGACTGCTTTTGCTCCTCATACTACCGGCATTCCATACTTTAAACATGAAGACAGCATGAGTATGGAAATTGTCAAGCAATTGTATGATATAGGCTGCTTGGTGGATAAAGTAAATGACATTGAAACTACCAAAACCACCTTTAAAAAGTTTGTCAAAACAGAGCTTGCATATAGAGAAAAAAGCACGGTTACAGAACAGGATGTTTTAGATGATATTTTTAATACCGCCTTGTGCATTGTAACTCGGGGTATAGAAAACAGGACCGATTTTAATGAATTGCAATTGGGCGTTCAGCGCGTTGTGCGGTTTATTTTCTCTGAATCCTATCATTTGGAAAAAGCCATTTCACATGCTTCAAAAGCTGCATACCTAGCTACTTTAATAAAACATGATGCAAAGTCGATTGAAAAATATGAAAATCCAATGCAGATGAAAGATTGGATTATTGGAGTACCTGTGAATGCAAAGTTTAACCGCTTTAAAAGAACCAACCCTGAATCGTTTTTCTATTGGTACAAAATCTTTGAATTAACGCAAAAATCAAATTGATAAAAAAACGTTGGGCTTTGAAAAGGTAAATCGGTGTTCGTCATCATTTGTCAACAAAAGCTCCTGCCAAACCATTGTAGCCAAATTTTATAATCATCGCTATTTTTAAAGGTATAAAATATAGCAGCAATGCTCGCCGTGGCGAGTCCGTTTGCCATGCTGCGTTCTTTTATCTTCCTCATTGAAATTCTTAACCCACATTGCAGGTTTCCACCTTAAAACAGGAAAAAGCCTATTGATAACTCGTTATTTATTAACAATTTAGAATTGTCAATTTTGTAATACGCTGAAAATTAATAGTTTTTTATTTATGAAGTTTCTAAATCTTAAATGTTGTCCCCCCTCTTTAACATATTTTAACAATTTTTATAATTAGTTTTGAATAGTATGAATGAAAACACTCAAAAATAGTGGAATTAAAAAATATGTTGTCCCCCCTGCCGAAATTATAAAAACGGCAAGCCAGCAAATTCAAGCTTTTATAACTTGATTACTGCAATGTGGGTTAAAGTCCTTTATTTAATAAAAATCGTCTTCAATTTTTCACCATGCTTGCCAGTTATACTTACGAAGTATAAATTCCCTGACGAAACCGGCAATTGTAATTGCTGTACTATTCCACCCCAACTTCTTATTCGCTTTGTATAAACCATCCTTCCATCGATAGTATAAATTTCAATTTGGAAGTCATCGGTTGATTCCGATAGTATTTCTAAAACATAATTTTGAAAACCATTCCGAAATACATTTATTTCAAGTTTTTCAGCTTTTTCATTATCAATAGATGCACCGTTAAGTGTAATTGTTTTTGAATCGGAAGCACTACTACCAAAGCCTTGGCTGGACGCACTTACCGAAATGGAACCAGTGGTAAAACCATTGTCAAACAAAACCTGGATGGAATTGCCCGTACTGGTTCCACTGGCATGTTCAGGCAATTTCCAAATATATGAATCGGCATTAAAAATTTCAGCCACTGAATACTCATAGGATATATTTGGTGAAACCATTGAGTCGCCAAAAATGGATTCCGGTTGTTTGGGAACACTGTAATATTCAATGTCTTTCATTGTTACTCCGGCATTCAATGGAACTAATTTAAAGACAACAGTTCCATTATCGTTGACCGTAACCACCAAATAGTTTTCATCGGCTACTTCGCCCATTCCGGAAGCAAGTAAGGTAATGTGTCCCCAGTTATCGTAAAAAGCTGAAATGGCATCGGTATTTCCACCCACATCACCGGCAAAAACGTAAAATTCCTTGTTAGGATATTGCTCCAGTAATGGATGGACAGCTTCCCAATAATTTGAATAGGCTTTAATTTGGGCATACCTGGAACGGCTGTTGGCTAAAACCCCTTTATATTTTTCGAGGCTATTCCAAAGTACTTCATGAAAAAATACAAAAATGGTATTAATGGTATCTCCGGTACTACTGAGTTTTCCTTTTAAAAATTCCAACTGGGCATCGGAAATGGATCTATCTTCTTCGGTACTGTTTAAAATAATATACCTTTCGCGATGGTAATCGAAAGAATAATAGGTTTTTCCAAATTTGGTTTCAAAAACGGAAATCCCTATGGCATTGGCATCGTGGTTGCCCATTGAATAATAGTAGGGCAATCCGTATTGAGTGAGTTCCTGTTCCACTTGTTGCCAGCTTTCGGCGGTACTGGTATTCACTAAATCGCCGGTGAATACCATAAAGCGGGTCAAGGTATCAAACCCGGCATCGAGTGAGGCAAGAAATTTAGGATGAAGGCCAAGGTTTCCTCCTTCGTGGGCTCCGTATGCATGCCCTGCAACAATAAAAGAATAGGAACTATCGGTTTGTCCATATAAATTAATAGTTGAACTGCTAATTATCAAAAATAGCATTACAATCATTCCAACAACCTTGGCAAAAAAAAGCAGTTTTATATTTTTATAATTCATGTGACTTTTTTTTAAAAAGGAAAATATAGCTTCTAAATCGTTCAAAATAAACTTTTTAAATTATACCCAATCTTATCAAAAATAGGATTATTGAAAACAATATCAAAATCATGGATCATACAATTGATTTAATTTTTTCACAAGGCAGTCGCATTTAAGTACCAAAATTTGAATTCCTATTTTCGGCGCATGGTTCCTCACAATTTCAATTAAACGGAAGTACTTGCGCCGATTTTATACCTGAAATTCATATACCCCGGCTTAAAAGCCGGGGCTATTCACGTTAAATCCCTCCGGGATTTATTTAAATGCGGTTGCACTGAATTTTTTCACCATAAAATTATTACGGATTATTTATAAAATCCTAACTTTATCTCATTCCTAAAAATAAGAACTATATTGGCTCAAATCCAGTTATTATACCGTGATAGGAAAAACTATTGAAACATCGTTATCAAACAATTAAGCAGAATTAACCATGAATATCAATAAATTAGGCATTGACATTGGTTCCACAACAGCAAAAGTTGTTTTAACGAATGCCGATGGCGATATTATACATTATGGATACGTTAAGCACCATGCCAATATATTAAGGACATTAAAACATCTATTAACCGAGGTGTACAGCATCTTAGGCTACCAAAAAATACAAATTGCAGTTACCGGTTCAGCCGGCATGGGTATTTCAGAACGGTTCAATCTCCCATTTGTGCAAGAAGTTGTTGCCTCTGCCATAGTAATGGAACGGCGATTTCCAGATACCAACACGTTAATTGACATTGGTGGTGAAGATGCCAAAATGATTTTTTTCAACAAAGGGAAAGCTCCCGATATGCGCATGAACGGTAGCTGTGCAGGCGGAACCGGTGCATTTATCGAGCAAATGTCGTCGTTGCTTGGCATTGAACTTGCCGAACTCAGTAATATTGCATTACAGGCAGCACATGTGTACCCAATTGCTTCGCGCTGCGGCGTGTTTTCGAAAACTGATATACAGAACCTTGTGGCAAGGGGTGTGAACAAAGCCGATATTGCTTTATCAATATTTCATGCGGTGGCACTGCAAATAATTTCATCGCTGTCGCGCGGTGTTGATATTAAGGCCAAGGTATTTATGTGCGGCGGCCCTTTTGCTTTTATACCCGCGCTGAGCCAAGCGTTTGCCCAACAACTGAATCTTACCACTGATGATTATGTAGTACATAAAAATGCTGCAATAATCCCAGCTTGGGGAACGGCGCTTCAATTGAACAATGGCAGCCAAAACATCCTGTTATCGGATTTTATTAAAAAATTAGATGCTCCTGACAAAACAATTAAAGTAAACTTGGCCAACAGGTTAGCACCATTATTTGAAGATGAAGAATCGTTTTTGGAGTGGAAACTTGAAAAGAGCCAGCACTTTATCCCGCGCGTGGTTTTAAAACCCGGAATAGAATATACGGGCTTTTTGGGAATCGACAGTGGATCGACTACTACAAAAATATCCATTATTGATACCGATGACCGTTTATTATTCAGCTTTTACGCACAAAACCAAGGCAACTCGCTTGATACGCTGCTTGAGGGACTGAAATTGTTCCAAGATCAGGTTGCGGAAATAGGTTGCCATGTTGCCATTATTGGGAGCTGCGCCACCGGATATGGCGAAGACCTGATTAAAACCGCAATGAACCTCGACTATGGTATAGTTGAAACTATAGCCCATTATATGGCAGCTTATAAGTTGAATCCCAAGGTATCTTTCATTTTAGATATCGGCGGCCAGGATATGAAAGCTATTTTTGTTGAAAATGGCGCCATAACACGCCTTGAGGTGAATGAAGCTTGCTCGTCGGGTTGTGGCTCTTTTATTGAGGCTTTTGCCAATGCGCTAAACTTTAAAGTAGTTGAATTTGCCGAAAAAGCCTGCACTGCCAAACAACCCTGCGACTTAGGTACCCGCTGTACCGTGTTTATGAATTCAAAGGTAAAACAATACCTGCGCGAAGGGGCATCGGTTGACGATATTGCTGCTGGATTATCGTATTCGGTTGCAAAAAATTGCTTGAACAAAGTCCTCAAAATAAAAAACATGGATGAATTGGGCGATTGCATTGTAGTTCAGGGTGGAACCATGCGCAACCATTCGGTAATTAAAGCATTCGAAACAATAACCGGCAAAGAATTATTGTTTACCGATATTCCTGAGCTTATGGGTGCTTATGGCGCCGCTTTATACGCAAAACAAATGGCGCTTGGGGCAAACCATCAAGGCAAAAAAACAAGTATCCATGCAATTGTAAACACATCGGTAATGGAACCCGAGATGGTTTTATGCACCGGGTGCGAGAACCAATGTATGGTGCGTAAATTCTCCATCGAAAATGGTACAGCCTATTATTCGGGAAACAAATGCGAAAAAATATTCAATAACAAAGGTACCAATGAAGTTAAAGGTACCGATTTGCACCTTTATAAATATGAAACACTTTTTAGCAAACTGCCTACCCAAAATATCCAACAGCCAATTACCATAGGCATACCAAGGATATTGAATATGTATGAAAATTTTCCTTTTTGGAATGCGCTGTTGGTTGGTTGTGGGTTCAAAACCGTGCTTTCGCACCGCTCAACATACAAACAATACGAGAAAGGGATTGCCACCGTGATGAGCGACAATATTTGTTTTCCGGCCAAACTGGTACATGGCCACATTTTCGATTTGGCCAGCCAAAAAGTTGATCGCATTTTTATGCCTTATGTTGTATTTGAAAAGAAAGATGAAACTACCGTAAACAACAGTTACAACTGCCCAATTGTAAGCGGTTATTCCGATGTTATCAAGAATTCCATTAACACCGTTTCGCGGTTTGGTATCCCTATTGACGCCCCCGCAATAGTGTTCAACGACGATAAATTGCTGAAAGCTGCCTGTTTTAGATACCTTAAATCGTTGAACATAAAAAAAACAGTTTTTGAAAAAGCCTTTAATGATGCCACCAACACGCAACTCCGTTATACCGAAAGTTTGTACCAAAAAGCTCAGGAAATAGTTACCAATGCCACTGGTACCCATAGAATTGTAATACTTTTGGCAGGCCATCCTTACCATAACGACCCACTGATACAGCATAAAATTTCGGAAATAATATGCGATTTGGGCGCCGATGTGATAACTGAAGATATTGTACGTTTCGACGAAGCATTGCAATACCACGATGTACATGCCGTGTTGCAGTGGACGTACACCAACCGCATCATAAAAGCCGCCAAATGGGTTACCCGGCAACCGGCCAACGTACATTTTGTGCAAATAACTTCGTTTGGGTGCGGCCCCGATGCATTTATTATTGATGAAATAACCGATATCCTCAGGCGCAACCATCGGCCATACACCCAGCTCAAGGTTGACGATATTAACAATACCGGTTCGTTACGGCTTCGGATTAGGTCGCTTATTGAAAGCCTGAAATTTAAAACACGTATTGAAAAAGTTGAAACCGACATCATAAAAAAGAATAGGGTTTTTACCCATGACGACAAAAACAAGATAATTATTGGGCCTTTCTTTTCGGAATACTATTCGCCTTTTTTGCCACCATTGCTGAAACAAATGGGGTACAACATGATAAACCTGCCTCCGGGAAACCAGCAATCTATTGAACTGGGGCTCCAATATTCCAATAACGAGGTATGTTATCCGGCAACACTAATAATTGGCGATATACTCCAGGCCCTGAAATCGGGGAACTACGATTTGGAAAATACAGCCGTAATGTTTGCCCAAACAGGTGGGCAATGCAGGGCAACCAATTATATATCGATACTCAAAAAAGCGATGATAAACGCCGGATATGCCGATATACCCGTTGTTTCGATGGGATTTGGCAGCCGGGTGATAAACGATCAGCCGGGTTTCGAACTCAACTGGAGCAAAAATATTGGGCTTGCACTGAAGGCGCTGCTTTTTGCCGATTGCATATCGCAAATGTACTATTCCACCGTGGTAAGGGAAAAAACAAAAGGCCAATCGGTCCTATTGCGCAATTTTTATATTGGCAAAGCAGTGGAAGTTATTGAGGCCCGAAACCCCAAAAGGCTATTTGCCTTACTTGAAGATGCCGCGGAACAATTTAATGGGCTGGCGGCTGACGTGAACAACATTCCCACCATTGGAATTGTGGGCGAAATTTATTTAAAACACAATTCTTTTAGTAACCGGCATCTATACCAATGGCTTATTGAACAAGGTGTTGAGGTAATTGCCCCTAGCTTGGCCAATTTTTTTCTTCAATATTTTGTGAATTCAAAAGTAAACCAAGAACAATTGATTGAACGCAGCTCCATGTCGCCAATTATTTCCGATTTGATTCATCAGTTGGTAAAACGGTTATACCGAAAAATGGACAAAGCATCGGCAAAATTCAGGTATTATAAACCTTTTTCCGATATAAACGAAGAAGCACAGCACGCATCGCAAATGGTAAACCTAGCTGCACAGTTTGGCGAGGGTTGGCTCATTCCTGCTGAAATTTCGGGTTTTGCCCAAAACGGCGTTGATGCGGTAGTATGCCTTCAGCCCTTTGGGTGCATTTCGAACCATGTTATTGCAAAAGGTATTTCAAAAAAGGTTGCTACCTTGTATCCTAACCTCAACCTGCTTTATTTGGATTTTGACGGTGGCACCAGCGAAGTGAATATTTTAAACCGGTTGCATTTTGTGATTCAAAATATTTCGAAAAAAACTAAAGCCACAGAACTGGATGCAGTAAATTGAAACAGGGCTATTCATATTAAACCCGCCGCGGCGGGTTTAATATGAATAGCCCTGTCCCGATAGCTATCGGGAAACCCATAGCCGTCAGGCATAAATGTGTAAATTGAAGAAAATGAATGATATAAAACTATTTTAAAGCATTACAATTCCGAGGTTGTCATAAAACATTGGGTGCTGAATATATGGGGCTTGGATTGAAAGGTGGCGTTTTATTGATGGAATAAGATTCCTCACTTCGTTCGGAATGACAGGTCTCATCTCAGTAAAGGGGGAAGGAAAAAAGGTGGGCGAAGCCCGCCTTTTTTCCTTCCCCACCTCAACAAAATCCACTGTCATTCCGAGTGAAACGAGGAATCTAAAAATGATGTTATGTGATTAATAAACAACATTATATGAATGTTAACCTAACGACTATGGGGTTTCAACCCAGAGAATATGAATTTGAGGTATAAAATCGGCGCAAGCAGTTCCGTATAATGGCTCCTAATAATTCCTTTCACGGTAAACTTTTTCGCCTAATTTGCCGGTATCGCCTAAAGCCCGGCCTTTTATCAGCCACGATGTCCCAAAAGCGAACAGGGCCAAGGCTTCCAGTATCAAGGTTGCATACATCACTTTAAAAGCGGAAAAAATTGGTATCAGCACAATAAAACAGAGGATTAAGTAGCCACAAGTACTGTAAATATTATTCTCATTAAATATGCTGACAGGTATATCGAGGTTTTGTTTTTGCCCAATGGTAAACACCACAATAGAAAGGATGGCTAAGATTAGAAAGAAAGTGGCCGCAAATGTATAGTGTATAATTCCTAGAAAGTTGGCACAATATGGGATTAAGGTATAAATTTTTTGGCAGCAGGCATCGGGGTTGGTTGGGAACAAAGCAATGCCAAAAGCCATGGCACCGGCTAAATTGGTAAGCAGGCTGTCGTTTTTCCAAAAAACCGGGTTTTTATACCCTTTATACCGGATTAAAAAAAGACCCACCGCACACAATATCCCGGTAAGTATCTCCCGCAGATTGGTATAATAATAATGACTGATGGAGTTTTGAAATGCAGTTTTAAAAAAAGGTAACCAAGAGAATACAATCAGGGCAATAGGAAGCCCAATTCCAAGGTATCCAATGGCAGCCCGGATTCTGCGATAGGTAATTTTATCATTATCTGTTATTAGGTTAGAGGTCATTGTTTCCATAACTTCAATTTTGGGTTAAGCGGTTACTTTAGGGTTGATAAAAGACTAATAAATCCAACTCCATTGCAAATATCCAAATATAATAATTCCCATCTATTAAACAAAAATTAGGATTCCCCGCTATTTTAGGTCAAACAATTTATATAGTCAAACATAAATTATTCAATCACGCGATGCACTACATCTATTACTGTTCCATCAACCCATTTTATAGCAGCAACAATTTCATCCGATAGATTTGGTTTTTTTGAAGGACCACAAATTGCATCGGCTTCCGCTTTCAGTTGCTGAATAGTTTTAATAGGTAATTTAGAACCCTTCATTCGTGCTATTAGGTCAGTCCTCAATGGGTTTATGGCAATTCCTCTTTCCGTAACAATAATGTCAATCAATTCACCAGGGCCACAAATGGTAGTAACTTCATCTTTTATAACCGGAATACGGTCGCGGAATAAGGGAATGGGAAGTATCACATTTTTTGAAAACAAGCAGTTTTGCCAGCCACCTATACCGTGGAGTAAATATCCATCGGAATGCGTAACTACGTTGGCATTATAATTCAAATCAACTTCAGTGGCACCTAAAATTACCACATCCACCATGCTTGCAAAATTGCCTTTCCCATGATAGTTATAGCTTGTAAACGGGCTAGTATCCACATGATTTGGGTTTTCGCGCATCGAACGCACACCTTCTAAATCAAAAGTCTGTCCATCTAGAATGTACTCAATCAAACCTTCTTCTAAAGCATTTACTAAATATTTATTGCTACCGCCTCTGGCAAAGCGCGCTTTTATGCCCTTTTTTCGCATAATATCGGCAAAAAAATTACCAATGGAAAGGGCTGTTCCACCGGCACCAGCCTGAAACGAAAAGCCGTCTTTTATAAGTCCGGCCTCTTCACAAAAACGAGCAGTTAACTCTGCAATTAGCAATCTATCAGGACTTTTTGTTACTTCAGTAGTACCCGAAACAATTTTTTCAGGAATACCTATTTTATCAACTTTAACTGTGTAGTCAACATTATTTCCCTGTATTTGCCACGGATAGCAAGGGAAAGGAACGATATTATCGGTTACCACAATTACTTTATCGGCATATTGCGAATCAGCTAAGGCGAACCCTATCAAACCGCTAGCCGATGGGCCATTAAGTCCATTCGCATTGCCAAATGCATCAGCGCAGGAAGCACCTATTACGGCAATATCAATTTTTACTTCACCATCCTGAACTGCTCGGTATCTTCCACCATGCGATCGGAGAACCGCTGTTTTTTTCATTTTTCCTTGTGAACAGAATTTTCCCAATTGACCATTCATACTTCCTTCAATGTGGCTTATTGTTCCATCTTCAAGGTATTTTATCAGGTATTCGTGGCAAGGAAACGAAGCGGAAGGAAACCATCGCAGATTTTTAACGCCCATTTCTTTAGCAATATCAAAAATTTGGTTCGAAATCAAATCCCCATTTCTGAAATGATGGTGGGTCGAAATGGTCATTCCATCTTTTAAACCGGCCTTTTCGAGAGCTGCTCTTAATGTAGGAACCAATTTATTTCCATCACTCGGATAATCGATGCAGGTAGCAATTTTAGGAGCATATTTTTGTCCAGAGGGGCGGTATTTTCCAATTCCTTGATAGGGGATAGCCGGTTCTCCGTTTATCTCGGTTGGAATCATTCTTCCAACTAGGTTTTTCACAAGTTGCGTGGGCATAGTAGCATTTTTATTGGTTTACAAAAATTCCATCGAATTTAATAGAAACCTAGCAAAGATAAAAACTAAACTAAGTTTTGATGGTTGAACAACTTCCTTACATATATATTTTTAAACACATTGATTAACTAGGCATAAAATAGTTGAACAAAAATTATCAGGTTCTTTTTTTTTATTTAATTTGGTGTTTTACTTTTGATATTGACAAAACGTATATTTTTATGTTGAACACAGAACTTTTACCGGCGCAAATTATATACCTACAGGCACCAAAAAAAGTCCATGTACACGACGTGATTGCAGCTATTTTACAAGATTTAACACTTCGAAGGATATTGAAAGTGATAAAAATAAATAGCTTCCCAAACGATCGGTCAAAAAAGACTCAAAAATATTTTATGTTCACAAAAGGAGAGTCTTTTGAAGGTTATGAACCCAAATCATTCGAAAAATCAGTATTAGCTCCATTTAAAGAATTGGAGCAAGTACAGGCAAAACTTTTGACTAATTTTGTTTTGAAGAGATATAATATGCCCAGTGGTTTTCTTAAAGTTCAAATGTACAGTGCATTGAATAAAGAAGGTTATATTGGAAGCATTCCTATTTTAAAATCGTTTGGTTACCTTAGTTTAACAGCAAAGGGAAATGAAGAAGTTGCAAAAGCCAATGAATTTATAACACAACAGGAAGAAAAGTTGAGTGGTTTAATTGATGGCGATAAGGGACAATTCTATCAGGTAATTAATGAAACGGGAACCTATGTGTTTCATTTTGCGGAATCGAACCCTGTCCTATATAAAAATATTGTTTCCATGGTTAAACGAATAAATAAAACTAAGCCATTGGGACCAGAAAAAGACTTGACGAATTTTATGGAAGCTATGAATATTGATATTAGTTTCTTGAAAGAATAAAAAAAAAGCAGGAATTTTTGAGGCCACTGAAAAAGTATCTATTATTTCATGTAGTCCATAAAAGGATAACTGGCAGGTGAAGACCAATTCTTCATCTACCAGTTTTTTTTAAGTGTGAAGTGTATTTTTTCTGGTTAAAAGT
>Ga0172379_10007413_pt1 | contig 14259 bp, 15 predicted proteins | sample GrowelOW334metaG_FD_119756 | JGI IMG/M metagenome (GOLD analysis project Ga0172379, IMG submission 119756) | Groundwater microbial communities from an aquifer near a municipal landfill in Southern Ontario, Canada - Groundwater well OW334 metaG | ecosystem: Environmental > Aquatic > Deep... | reverse complement strand
CTTTTCCTTCAACCGGCGTAACTTTCTTTATTTCATCAATTTCCGCAGGATTCCTAATCCCATCCACAACCCATTTATCATGGCCTGAAGCCAAAATCTTCGCAACAGCGCGTCTCGCCAAAACACCAGCGCCTTCTTCTCTTCGCATAGAATTTCCGACTTCCATAAGTTTTTCACGTTCCTCTTCTATCCCACGTTTTCTGGCTTCTTCTCTGACCATCATAGACAAAGTAATATACAAAAAACCTTCCTTTTCAAGGATTTTCACGATCTCCCCTTTCCCACATCCCATTGATCCTGTAAGTCCGATAATCATATGCGCAAAATTTATCACAACCATTTAAATACATCAATCACCCTTCTGTCGCAAGCTGACCGCAAGCCGCCTTTATTCCCCTGCCAAAGCGATATCTTTGAGTTACAGTGAAACCTTTATTTTCCAAAATTTCTTTAAACTTCTTAACATTTCCACCTTTTGAAGGCATAAATCTACCAGTAGGATTATACAAAATTAAATTCAAGAAAAACCTTTCTTTTGAAAGGAGCTTAGCCAAATTTTCGGCATCCTCATCCGTATCATTAACGTTGTCCAACATCAAATATTCAACCATTATTTTTCGTCCGACTTTTTCGTAATAATCATTCAAAGTTTCCATCAAAACTTTCAAAGGATATTTTGCATTTACAGGCATAAGACTCAACCTTTTTTCATCAGTAGGCGCATGCAAACTGATCGCCAAATTCACTTGAAGTCCTTCATCGGCAAGACGTTTTATCCCATCAATAAGCCCACAAGTTGAGATAGAAATATGTCGCGCACCGATATTAAAATAATTTTTATCATTAAGCATTCGAACAACACTCATAACATTATCATAATTCAACATCGGCTCCCCCATTCCCATAAAAACAACATTTGTTACAGATGACCCATCTTTTTTTAGATACCTCGCAAAAAATAAAACTTGCTCTAAAATTTCAAAAACAGTTAAATTTCTTGTAAGCCCCATTTTGCCGGTAGCGCAAAAAGCGCATCCCATAGGGCATCCAACCTGACACGAAACACAAACTGTATTTCTTTCGTCTTCATGTCTCATCAAAACCGTTTCAATTTTTTCTCCGTCAGCCAAAGAAATTAAAGCTTTAACAGTATCTTTATTTTCAGAAATAAATTCTTCCGCAGAAATTGTAAGCGAGCATTTTTCCTTTAGCTTCTCACGTAAATCCTTCGACAAAGAAAGCATCTCGTCAAAATCTTCGACAAAATTTTTGAAAATAAAACCCATCACCTGCTTCTCTCTAAATGCAGGCATACCTTCCAAAACTTCTTTAATTTTTTTAAGATTCATAAATAAATTTTACAATTTTCCTTTAATTTCTTTTTCAAGTCTTTTCAAGAAATCACTATAAAACTTCGTTCTCTGCGTAGCAATTTTTTTAGCCTTTTTCGTAAAAAGTTTTTCCTTGATTTTGCCAAATTTCAAATCAAATTCAATCTGCGGACTATGCTTAGTTTTGTCCTTAATACGGCCAAAAACACCACCTTCAATATTTTCATTAACATATGAATTCAAATCTCTGTCAGTATAAATTTTTGCATTATTTTTTCCGACCCAAACATACGATCTCGCAATTCCGATCGCACCAAGTGTATCCAATTTATCCGCATCAAATAAAATTTTTGCCTCCAAACTTTTTGGTAAAATTTTTCCTCTAAATCTATGCGACAAAATACATTCTTTCACGCATTCGATTTTTTCATCATCAACCCCCAAATCCTTCAAAATTTTTTCCGCCATCTGCGCCCCCACTTTCGCATGATCAATCTTTCCGGTTTTATCATTATGTTCCGCCTCTCTTCCTATGTCATGCAACAACGCCGCAATTTCAAGGACTTGCAAATCCACTTTTTGCCCTTTCGCAAGCATCAAACAAAGATTGTAAACTCTATCCACATGATCACAATCATGTGCCGAACAACTCATCATCTTCCCCGCAATAAGCCTGATTTTGTTTAATTTATCATCAAAAGTCATATTCAAAATATATATGTTTTATTCGAATAAAGAAATATTTTTAATGAGAACTACCAAACACTCTGCATTCTATAACCCCACATTCGTCTACGAATAAACCCATAATAACGTTTCGAAATTTCCAATAAATCACTATCTGCATGAACACGTTCATAAAGATCACTATTCCTTAATCCTTCCGCTTCCATTTTTTTCACCGCATCAAACAATTGCTTAGATTTTGAAATAATAATTTCAACACCTTCCTCTTCAAGAATCTTGGCATCTTTAGTACGACCTTGCGCATCCTCCAAAACAGTATCTTCAGTAATTCCGAAATCCAATTCTCCAACAAGAAGGCCTTCCTCCGGAATAATTTCCCCCTCAGTATTTAGCACTCTACCAATACGTTTTCCCCATTCCACAGTTTCATATAAAACATAAAAATAGGTGTTATAAAGAGAAAGAAGATCTGGATTTTGTCCAATAGCCAAGAATAGTTCACGTCCACGCAAACCCTGCTGTTCCAAAGATTTAATATTATCATAAAGTCTCTGAATATCAGTCATCATATTATCTTGCCCCACAGAAGACAAAAGCTCCGCAACCCTATCACGAAGATCAGCCTGCTGAGCAATTATTTCTGGAGTTAATCCAAAAGATTCATCACCAACAATAATATCCGATTGAGCTAATGCCATAAAACAATTAATTAAGACAAGGAGTGAGAATACTATTCCTTAACAATAAAATCAATCTTTTATATAGAACTATCTTAATTATGCTCATGTGCATCATGCCCATGCCCTGTTGTAGCGATTTTCAAGAACACAAGGGTCAAGAATGCGAACACAAGCGCCTGTATAAAGCCTACGAAGATTTCAAGGCCGTAGAATGGCAACGGTGCAACATAAGGAACCAAGAAGCTTATAACAAGAAGCAAAACTTCTCCGGCGAAAACATTACCAAAAAGACGGAAGGAGAACGAAATCATTTTTGCAAACTCGGACACCAACTCAAGAATTCCGACAAAACATCCGATAGGATTTTTCAACGGATTTACAAAAAACTTTCCGCCATATCCTTTAAGTCCAAGCATAGAGAAGCCAAAAACTTGGCATGCAGTAACTGAAATCAAAGCCAAAGCAAAAGTCATATTAACATCAGCAAAATTCGATCTCAAAATAGGAACAAGAATTTCATGCCCCTCATGTGTTTCCCAAATTCCAATACTTCCAAACCCTGGAAGAAGTCCCATCCAATTTGAAAGAATTACATACAAAAATATAGTTGTAACAATCGGGAAAAATTTTCTTGTTTTTTCCTCATCCCCGACGACCTGATTAAAGAAATCAAAAAGCGTACCAATAAGCATTTCAAACAAATTTTGTATACCGCTCGGCACAAGCTGATATTTCTTTCTTCTTAAAAAAAGAACAGCAATCAAAATAACCAAAAATGTAAGAACAGAAGTAATATGTGTGTTTCGGACAGCGAACTCTCCGATATGAAACACGGGTTCCGATGCTAATGTTGGTGGTACAAACTGAGCCATTTTCTTTAATTTATATTATTTTTTCTTAGGTGGTTTTCCCATGATAACTATATCTTTTGTCTTCACATAGACGATTCCAAGCGCCGCGACCATTGAGAGAATAAATCCTACGAAGATAAATATCGGAAAACTGTTTAAATATTTATCTAATAGCACTCCCCCTCCTCCAAACACCAATATTGGCGTTACAATCATAAACCCGAGGTTCAATGCGAGACCATAAGCTGACCACATTTTCGCATCTTGTTTTTGCGCCTCTGGATTTTTAGCCATTATGATTCTTGGTTAAATGATGCTCTTCCTCCTCTTCTTCTTCTAACAACTTTCAATCTGGACAAAGCTCTTTCAAGCTGTGCCGTTGCCTCCGCATAAGATTCTATGTCTGTTCTCTTTTCAGTCATAATTTGTTTAGCTCTTTCATAAGCCTCTTGCGCGCGTTTTTCATCAATCGCCTCAGATCTTTCAGCCGCATCCGTAAGTAAAGTCATCATTTGTCCGTCAACTTCCAAAACTCCTTTAGTGACATGAAAAAATTCATCCTTGCCACCTTTTTTTATCTTAAGTTCTCCGGCTTTTACAGCAGAAATGATAGGAATATGATGTGGCAAAACTGTAATTTCTCCTTCAGTTGTCGGAAAAGACACAGCTTCCACCATTCCTTCGTAAAGGATTTTTTCAGGTGTGACTATTTTTAATTTTATTTCTTTCATTTTTTGATAATTAATTCACGCACAACTATTTTACCTCATCAATTCCACCAATCATGTAGAAAGATTGTTCATCTTTGTCATCATGTTTTCCTTCCAAAATTTCCTTAAATCCGCGAACAGTATCCGCCAATTTTACATATTTACCTGCACGTCCTGTAAATTGTTCAGCGACGAAGAAAGGTTGTGACAAGAATTTTTGAATTTTTCTCGCTCTCTTAACAGTCAATTTATCGGCTTCAGAAAGCTCTTCCATTCCAAGAATTGCGATAATATCCTGCAAATCTTTATATCTTTGAAGAATCTTTTGAACTCCGGAAGTAACTTGGTAGTGATCTTCTCCAACGATATTTGCATCAAGAATTGTAGAAGTTGAATCTAGAGGATCAACAGCAGGGTAAATACCAAGCTCAGTCAAAGCTCTATTCAAAACTACAGTTGAATCCAAATGTCCGAAAGTTGTAGCAGGCGCCGGATCAGTCAAATCATCAGCAGGAACGTAAACGGCCTGAATAGATGTAATTGATCCTTTTTTTGTAGATGTAATTCTTTCTTGCAACGCTCCCATTTCAGTAGCCAATGTTGGTTGGTAACCTACAGCTGACGGAATACGTCCAAGTAGAGCCGAAACCTCAGATCCGGCCTGAGTGAAACGGAAAATATTATCAATGAAAAGTAGAACATCTTGTCCTTCCTCATCACGGAAATATTCGGCCATTGTAACTCCAGTAAGACCAACTCTTTGACGAACTCCAGGTGGTTCGTTCATTTGTCCGAAGACCAAAGAAGTTTTTTCCAAAACTCCGCTTCCCTTCATTTCATGGTAAAGATCATTTCCTTCACGTGATCGTTCTCCTACTCCGGCAAACACAGAAAATCCTCCGTGCTCCTGAGCAATATTACGAATCAACTCTTGAATAATAACAGTTTTTCCAACTCCGGCTCCTCCGAAAAGTCCGACTTTTCCTCCTTTTACAATAGGACAAATCAAATCAATAACCTTGATACCTGTTTCAAGAATCTCAGTCTTTGTTGATTGATCTTCAAATTTTGGAGCAGGTCTGTGAATAGGATATTTTTTCTTTGCTTTTGGTGCCTCTTTGTCATCAAGAGGATTTCCAAGCGCATCACACATTCTTCCAAGTGTCTCTCTTCCGACAGGAATAGTAATTGGCGCTCCTGTAGCCTTTACTTCAGCGTGTCTTTGAAGACCGTCTGTTGTTCCCATAGCAACAGTCCTGACCTCATTTCCCCCAAGATGCTGAGCTGTTTCAAGGATAAGTTTTTCGTCCCCGATCATAACTTCCAAAGCATCATAAATATTTGGTAATACTTCTCCCTCAAACGAGCAATCCACAACGGCTCCGATGATTTTTGTTACTTTTCCTGACATATTTTTTTAAGTTAATTGGATTAAGATTTTATTTAAGAAATTGCGGCGCAACTAGACGTAATTTCCGATATTTCAGCGGTAATTGCCGATTGGCGCGCTCTGTTATAAGTCAAAATAAGATTCTCAAGCAAATCATCAGCGGCACCTGTTGCATTCTGCATGGCAACCATTCTTGCCGCAAACTCGCTCGCAGTCGTCTCCAAAATCGCTTGAAAAATTTGCATATTAATCATCTGAGGAACGATATTGTCCAAAATAAATTGTGGTGACGGTTCAAGCTTGTACTCGATATCTTTTTCCTGAGCTTCAACAACTTTTGAAAACTTGGAACCGATTTCATTAACCATTTCTTTAAACACATCAACAGAAAAAGGAAGCAATGTTCGACTTACAGGTTTTTGCTGAATTACAGAAAGGAAATCAGGATAAATCATTATGATTTTATCATATTCCCCTTTCTCAAATCCTTTTACTGCAAGCCTAGAAATCATCATCGCATCGTTGAAAGACGGACGCGCTGTAAACGAAGGGAAAGCCATATCAATTTGTTTTCCCATTCTATGCAAGAAATCCGCTCCTTTTTTTCCAGAAGTAATATAATGAATATTCGCATTTGGATAACCCTCTTCAAGCCCTTTTATTGTATGTACAGCCTTTTTGAAAAGATTTGCATTAAGTCCTCCGCAAAGTCCTTTGTCTGTAGTAAAAAACAACACAAGCGCATTTTTCACTTCTCTTTCTTTCAAAAACGGATGCATGTCGGCATGTTTTTTTGAAAGTTTTGACAAAATATTTATAGCCAAATACCCGTAAGACCTAAGATTTATGGCATTATCTGTCGCCTTTTTCATCTTTGAAGTCGCGACAAGCTCCATCGCCTTCGTAATTTGACGAGTGGATTTTATCGACTTAATCTTCCTTTTTGTTTCCTTTCCGGAATTTGGCATCTCAAATAATTATTAGAATGTGTATTCTCCATTAAACTGAGTCAAAGCATCTTTAAGCATCTTCTCTGTATCAGCCGCCAACTCTTTTGATTCTCTAATAGTCTTCAAAATCTCAGGATGGCTTGCTTCCAAGAATTTATATAATTTTTCTTCGTATTCTTTTACTTTTTCAGTAGGAACATTAGACAAGTAATCATTAATACCTGCGTACAAAATTACGACTTGTTTCTCTACTGCAAGAGCGGAATATTGTTTTTGTTTAAGAATTTCAGTCAAACGATCTCCTTTATTTAATTGTCTCTTTGTAGATTCGTCCAAATCAGATCCGAATTGCGCAAAAACAGCAAGTTCACGATATTGCGCCAATTCAAGTTTTAATTTTCCGGCAACTTTCTTCATAGCTTTAGTTTGAGCCGCAGATCCTACACGAGAAACAGAAATACCAATATTAAGAGCAGGACGAATTCCTTTGTAGAAAAGATCTGACTCAAGGAAAATCTGTCCATCTGTAATAGAAATTACATTTGTAGGAATATATGCAGAAACATCTCCGGCCTGAGTTTCAATGATTGGAAGCGCTGTAAGCGAACCTCCACCATATTGTGGATCAAGGCGGCAAGCTCTTTCAAGTAATCTTGAATGAAGATAAAAAATATCTCCAGGATATGCTTCACGTCCAGGTGGTCGTCTAAGCAAAAGTGAAATTTCACGATATGCCCAAGCATGTTTTGAAAGATCATCATAAACAACAAGAACATCTTGTCCTTTGTCCAAGAAGTACTCACCCATCGCACATCCGGCAAACGGAGCGATATAAGTAAGCGCCGCAGGATCAGAAGAAGAAGTCCTAACAACGATTGTGTATTCCATTGCTCCATTCTTTTCAAGCTCAGCAACAATCTTCGCAACTTTTGAATCTTTCTGTCCAATCGCAACATAAATACAAATCATATCTTTTCCTTTCTGATTGATAATTGCATCAATAGCAATCGCAGTTTTTCCGGTCTGACGATCCCCAATAATAAGCTCACGTTGTCCTCTTCCAATCGGAATCATTGAATCAATAGCCTTAATTCCTGTTTGGACAGGAACATCGACACCTTTTCTCTTAATAACACGAGGTGCAATTTTCTCAACCGGATAAAATTTATCAGTTTTAATGTCTCCTTTTCCATCTTGTGGAACTCCAAGTGAATCAACAACGCGCCCGATCAAAGCTTCTCCGACAGGCACAGACAAAATCTTTCCTGTAGTTCTTACTTCGTCTCCTTCTTTAATCCCCTCATCTTCTCCAAGAATAATCACACCCACAGAATCTTCCTCAAGATTCAACGCAACTCCGACTTGTCCGTTCGCAAATTGCAACATTTCTTGAGATTTCGCGTCTGAAAGCCCTGAAATACGTGCAATTCCATCTCCGACCTCAACAACATATCCCACTTTCTCCACTTTTGCGGAAGAGTGAAATTTTTCAATTTGGTCTTTGAGAGAGGATAAAATTTGATCTTTAACTTCCATATTGATTGTGTTTAAGCATTAACAATTTGAGATTTTAGTGTTTTTAAACCTGTAATAACCGTTCCGTCGATAATATAATCTTCAAACTCTATTTTCATTCCACCAATAATATTTGGGTCCACCATGACTTTTATACTAGCCTTTCTGTTAAGAGCATCACTCAAAAGTTTTCGCAAATCATCAGTCTCTTTTTCATTAATTTCATAAGGAACAGTAACCTTGCAAAAAACTTTTCCGCTTTTCTTCATCCACTCCCTGAAAAAAGCCTGAGAAAATTGTTTAACAAGTTTCCCCTGTTTCCTTTTCACAAGAAGTTTCAAAAGATTTTGGATTCTCTCCTCTATTTTGTCGCTGTCTTCCTCGCCATAAAGCGATTCAGCAAGCGCTTGCGCGTATTTTTTAAGTGATATTCTCATAAGAATTGGCATTACGCCATTATTCTAATTTTGATGATACAATTTCCTTTCTTATTGCTTCTTCAAGCCTCTTTTGGTCAGCCTTTTCAAAATTTTTCTTCAAGATCTTTTCGCAAACCGCAACTATAAGAGTAGATACTTCTTCTTTAACATCCTTAAGCATCTTTGCCTCTTCAGCTTTTAGTTGAGATCTATATCTCTCCGCCAATCCGGAAATTTCCTTTTTAGCGTTTGCAAGAACTTGTTCTCTTTCAGCCTGACCTTCGACTTTCGCTTTTTCGATGATTTCCATAGCCTTTTTACCGGCATCGGCAATCACCTGCTTCTTCTCTTCTTCCATTTTTACAATCCTCTCTTCGATTTTCCTTGTGTCGTCAACATTCTTCTCAATCATTTTCTTCCTTTTATCAAGAAGATTAAGAATAGGCGTATAAGCGAATTTCCTTAAAACAATAAGTATAATGATAAAATTGACAACTTGGGCAAGGATGAGTTTCACATCAATACCCAGCTTTGTAATAAGCTCCATCTAATTTTTGATTATTTTTTAAACGAATTTGATGATAAGAGCAACAACCAATGCGTAAATAGCGATAGCCTCGCAGAACGCAATAGCCAAAATCATAGCTGTCTGAATAGCACCTGCGGCTTCAGGATTTCTTCCCATAGCTTCAAGAGCCTTAGAAGCAAGAAGACCGATAGCGAAAGCTGGCATAGCTGAGCCAACAGCGATAGTCAACGCGACAAATAAATTCTTATCCATTTTTACAAAGGGTTAAATATATAATTGTTTTGTAAAGTGATAAAGAATATAAAGGTATTTTTGTAAAAATCAATACCTCTTAGGGAGTTTTTCAATAATCAAACCATATCTGTCAAGTCAAACACGAAAAAACCCAACATTGAAAAACTTAAGCAATTGGCTCAACGTGGGGATGCAAACCATCGGATTTAACTCTCACGCGACTAGCCCCGTCACACTCAATATTGTGGGGATTATTTAGGAAAGCAACCCCGCCATTGGCCAAACAATGCATCGCAGGCCTAGACTGCTTATGGTCAATTGAAGCCTTCGGGACAGGAAGATGCGCCATCATACGTGGCAAACAATCATGCAAAGTTAATGGTTGTGTTAATCCCTCAAGCGAAAGATGAGCGGCATACGGAACACCTGGATGATCTTTTTCAAACTTTCTGAATACAGATCTGTTTTCACCGGTAACACAAGGAAGAACAAGTCCATCTCTAGAGGTAATTCCAAAATTTCTAAATCCTTTACTGTTTTCTGCATTAAAAACAGCCTCTATTTCATCAGCAGAACAACTTGAAGGAATCTTATCGGCAAAAAATTTAACTTGAGTAAGAAAATCCCCTTCTATTACCTCTCCTAAAAGTTCAGGTGCTCCACTTCCATTTCTTTTCTTCCATTTTGCAAACTCAAACTGTAAAGCTTTATCTCTAGGAAAAACGCCTGACGCCCGAACACGTTCACTAAGCACCAAGCCTTCACGCGCATCATTTTCAAGTTGCTCAATATTCACATTAGGACCAGAAGAAAAATCCATCCCAACCGGCAAAGCTCTGCCTTTAAGAAAATCAAAAGAAAAAGAATTCCCGTATGAACAATGATCAACACCTCCATATTTTAAATCAACACACGAAACACCGGGAAGATTAGGATGCTCGGTAATAAGCCCTCTAAGAACTATTTGTTCATCAATTGTAAGAAGCGGCGAAATTGAAAGAGTTACTTCTTCAGGATCATAACGCCCACCTTCCTGTCTGGAATAAGCCGCAATTAGAGGATTGCGACATTGATCCCTAACACTTCGAACAAGATCATCAAGATTTTCCAAAATCCCAACTTCAGTAGGCGTCGTATCAACAAGGGCATTAATATCATCTCTTGCGCTGGATCTACCAACAATGTTGTTCGTACCAAAAAATTCACAAGCAAATTCACACGCTCCCCTCATCTTCGAAGTAATTTTATCATGCATGCGAAAAAGAAGAAGAGGCACTATACTATGACGCAACCCCGGGACTTTTTCCTTTAAAAAACTTAAAACCCCATTTTTACCGCCCCACTCCAGTATTGCAAGTTCCAAATCGGAACGCATCAACTCAGCCATATTTTATATAAATAATATATAAAGCACAAAATACTACAACAATTCAACAAGAATGTCAAGCAATGCTCAAGCCTCATCTTCTTGCCCAAATAAACCCCATCCTACCATCATAATGCGATTTTTTCACATCGACCTTATAACCATGTTTTTTTAAAATATTAACAAGCCTTTCCGCTCTCATTTCAGGTAAAAACTCATGATATTCCAAACAAAAAGCTTTTATTTTTTCAAAAATTCCTCTACCGCCTGCAAAAGCGTCCGCACTCTCCAAAATCTCAAACTCCGCACCCTCACAGTCCATTTTCACCAAATCCACAAAATCACACTGCTCTTTCGCCAAATGTTTCTCAATAATCGTCTGCAGGCTCACACAATTCACCTTCTTAAAAGCAACTTCTTCTCCGACAACACCACCGGAAATCACACTATGATTATGAGAATCTTCACTCAAAAAAAGCTCGCACATACCGTCTTTTCCGCAAACAGCAACGTTTTTCACAATAACATTTTTCACTCTATTCATTTTCAAATTTTCCTTTAATACAGCGAAATTCTTCTCCTCCGGTTCATATGCAAAAATTTTCACATTATTATTCAAAACACCGGCATAAATTGAAAAATATCCCTTGTGTGCGCCAATATCCAAGATAGAAGCACCGGCCTTTTTTATAACATCATCACAAATTCCATAATCCCTGTCAGTAAAGATTTCCTCAAACACAGAATTATCCGCATCACTCTCTACTAAAACCTCAACATCTTTTCCGAAAATTTTGACATGCTTGTTCATGCCGAGATAATATCACCGAAATATTGAAAAACAAAAGAAATGAAATTAGATGATTACGGTCGACGCAACAATCGCAAAAGAATCAAAAATAAGCCCAAAGTGATTGATTGGTAATTTCATGATGAAACAATACCTCTCCATTTTTAACCCTACCTCCAAGCGCCCTCGGTGACCTCTGCGCGGTGCGTTTCTTTAAAGCGACATACTTATCCCGAGAGTCCTTCCCAAGCGTCTCAGCCATAAACTCACTCTTCTCAAAGAGCTCTATCGCCGTTTCAATATCACCGGGGAGCTTCTTTACTCCCCCTTCAATCTCAACATCTCTGCCACTCAACGCCGCCGCCAAAATTGCATAAAAACACAGATACGGATTTGCATCAGGCGCAACAGTTCGCACTTCAATTCTCGCACTTTTTTCATTTCCAATAGGAATTCGAACCATAGAACCGCGATCGACAGAAGAAACTTTTATTTCATTTGGTGCCTCAAACGCCGGATCAAGCCTGCGATAAGCATTTACGCTTGGATTCATTACCAAACAAAGATCATTTGCATAATGCAAAATTCCGGCAATCGCATGATTTGCATCTTCGCTCATGCCATATTTCCCCTCCGCACTATAAAAAATATTTTTGCCATCTTTTTCAAAAGACACGTTAACATGCATTCCGCTACCATTTAAATTTTGAATTGGCTTAGGCAAAAAACACGCAGTAAGTCCCATAATACTCGCAACCTGTCTCGCAACAAGTTTGTACAAAACAACCTGATCCGCACTTTCAAGAGCATGCGTATATTTATAATTTAATTCAAACTGCGCCGGCGCAACTTCCGGATGATCCTTTTCATTTTCAAATCCAAGCGCCCTTTGAACTTCCGCAAATTTATCGATAAAAAGCCTCAAAGTATCTTGAGGAAGTGAACTAAAATAACCGCTCATAGTAGCCAATTTAAAACCTTTTTCTTCGCTAAAAGTTTGTTCCGCATTTACACCTTCAAACAAAAATCCTTCAATTTCAGGCGCAACATTCACGGTAATTCCATTTTTATTGCGAAGGTCTTCGCACATTTCCTCAAGCCTTCCACGAAAATCAGACACATAGAATCCCCCGTCTTTATCACGTACATTCGCAAAAACAAGAACTTTTCCCGCACCAAAAAGATCCGCCGGCAAAAATCTTATACTGCTGAAATCTATTTTAAGCCTCAAATCAGATTCACTTTGCGCAGTAAATCCTTTAATCGAAGATCCATCAAAAGTCAGATTATCTTGAGACGACACCAAAAAATTCTTGTCATAATCAAGAGTATGAAGTTTTCCTTCCATGTCAGTAAAACAAACCGTCACCGCCTTTATTCCTTTTTCATTTTTCAAATAATCCAAAAATTTTTCTTTTAGAACTTGCTTAGGAACTCCACTTTTTCTAGCCTTTTTCATTTCCAAATTTTTCTCTTCAATCTCTTCATAAGTCATGTCCAACAAATGATCAGGCTTAAAGAAAACATTTTCCATAAAAATTAAATTTATGAATTACATGTCTTCTTAATACACAATCAACAACGTCGATTTCAAGTGACAATTAAGCCACAAAAACTGTATGTCGAAAATTACACCAGCAGTAAAAACCACAAATTAAATGCCTCCACACTTACATATTTTTAGTCGGAAAACCTTTCTTGTCGAAACTTTCTACAACTCAATTTCTGTTGCAAAAACACCAACACAAGATCCTAATATATCTTTAGAACCAAGAATCGCCGACACTCATAAGAGTATCCATCATAAACGCCGCTTCCCCCCTTGTGAGAAGGTAAAAAGCATCGTTTACTCCAGCCGGAACAATTCCATTTTGATATCCAAAATACAAATAAGGCATATACCAAGCGATATAATCCGGAGCATTCCATGTTTCAAATCCACCAAGTTTTGACAATATCTTCAAGGCCGCCGCCAAAGTAACATTTCCGCCGGCATCAAAATATTTTTTACCGTTTTTTACTTCACCGGAAACAGCTCCAACTTTTTTTGCATAAGAAACATACATCGCATTCGAAGAAGAATAATCGACATCTGCAAAACAGTCCTCTCTGCAAACCTCATAAGAATTTTTAAATTTTTCGAAATCAGCAAGCTTGTCGCCAGTCAAAGCTTTAACAGCCCACACAACAAAACTCTCTCTTGAAACCTTTTTACCAGGTTCAAATTTTTCAGGAGCTCTCTCCCCGAAAACTTTCATTTTATTAAGATTTTTTATGTTCGCCTCATAAAGATAATTTTTGATATCGCTCAAAACGTAAACCATTGAAGAACTTCCGCCAATCGCAGGTACAAGGTATTTCCCCTTCCCGCCGTTTTCAAAAGAAATATTTTTCAAAATCTTTGGAATGTAAGCGATATTTGCATCGTAAGTATCAGAACCGTCCACAAAATAAAGAGACAAATATTCGTCAGAATCAATTTCTATATAAGCAATTGTGTTCTTGGAAACGCCACCCCATCCATCGTCTCCCTCAAGCATATAATAAAATCCTTTATGTCCGTCTATGTACATAGATCCTTGCGAAACAACCGAATACCACTGCTCAGCATCAACCAAAGTATCAGACTTAAAAAGATCAAAATTGCCGATATATTTATCGTCCCAATAATTTCCTGAATAAAGTGAAACAGAAAAATCAAAATCGCGTTTTTGCCCAAAACTTGCGGAAAAATAATGAGTTCCTTCAACATCATAACTTGTGTCGGACAAAAATAATTCATCGGAAGGATTTTTCAATGTTATTTT
>Ga0172379_10007412_pt1 | contig 14260 bp, 1 predicted proteins | sample GrowelOW334metaG_FD_119756 | JGI IMG/M metagenome (GOLD analysis project Ga0172379, IMG submission 119756) | Groundwater microbial communities from an aquifer near a municipal landfill in Southern Ontario, Canada - Groundwater well OW334 metaG | ecosystem: Environmental > Aquatic > Deep... | reverse complement strand
TATATACAACTCCGCCGCCGCCGCCGCCGGAACCGTTTGTGGAACCGTTTTTACCAGCCCGACCACTCCCGCCACCACCCCACATTGTGACCGTTACCGAAGTGATTCCCGCAGGCACCGTCCAGTTGCCTGATTGCCCGGCCGTAAAAGTCTTTGAACCGGCATCGGCGCGGAAAATTATCGGCGGAGGCAGAGTCGCGATGAAGCTGATGATGACGATGCCCGAGCCGCCGTCGCCGCCGTTGCCATTTGATACTGATCCTCCTCCGCCACCATTTCCAGTATTTGCCCCACCAGCAGAACCACTAGAATTCCCGCTGTTATCGCCTCCAACTCCGCCAGTTGCATAGGTTACATTTGAACCGCTTATTGAACTTCCAGATCCTGCTCCAGAGATTCCTCCAGTACCACCACTTCCATTGCCGCCAACTGCTGAAGCTCCGCCTCCACCACCACCGCCGCCATCATTTACGCCTGAGCCACCTTCATAACCCTGGCCAGCAACACCAGCACCGCCACCAGTATTTTGACTGGCTCCGCCGCCGGAACCGCCAGCAGTACCGGCTAAGGGAGTACCGTTTCCATACGCCCCGTGGCCACCGCCAGTTGAGATGATTGAATCAAATACACTATTGCCACCATTAGTTGATGCTCCAGCAGAATAGACACCGCCTGCACCCACAGTGACTGTTTTAGATCCGGATGTAACAGAGAGAGTACCTGTGAGCAACCCGCCTGCCCCACCGCCACCCGCCCCACCATTTGAACTTACTCCCGCTCCTTGTTCCCCCGCCCCTCCTCCTGCCACCACAAGATAATTCACCGTGCCGGAGCCGGTGAAGGCGATAGAAGCAGTGCCGGTATTGGTAAAAGTATGAATTTCATATCCGCCCGCGCGGGTGACTGTGCCACCGACGGCGTAGAAAACAGGTGTCGGCGGCCAAACCGGAATTAGACGAACTATCACTATGCCCGATCCGCCGGCGCCGCTGGTTCTCGACGCTCCAAGCCCGGCCGCGCCGCCGCCGCCTCCTCCTCCTGTGTTAACTGTCGCGCTTGTTGCCGCGCCGGACCCACTGCTTCTGTCTCCGCCATTACCGCCGCCGCCGGCTCCGCCTGTCCCGCGAGTGACAAGGTACGAACCACCCCCGCCGCCGCCGGCGTAGGTTACCGATGCACCGGAAATTAAAGAAGCTGTGCCCGCTCCGCCATTACCGCCGCCATCAATTCTACCATCCGCACCAACAGCAGAAGCTCCACCACCGCCGCCAGAACCTTGCGCGTCAGTTGAATATCCAGCGCCTCCATCATTCCCTTGCCCGGCCGTGCCTGTTCCGGGCGCTCCGGCAGCACCAGCTCCGCCACCTCCAGAACCTCCATTCCTTCCACCCCCGGCCGGGCTATTGCCATCGCTCCCACCTCCGCCGCCCGTAGAGGCAATTGAATCAAAAACTGAATTACTGCCATCATTACCAACCGTAAGAGTATTAGTAACTGCCGCTCCGCCGCCTCCGACTGTCACAGTTTTTGTGCCAGATGTAACAGCAAGAGTTCCTGTTCTCATTCCGCCCGCTCCACCGCCACCGCCGCCTTGGTATCCATATTCCGCGGTACCGCCGCTTCCTCCCCCTGCAACCACTAGATAGTCAACATTGCCCGAGCCGTAGACCCTAAGAGTATCCGAGCCAGTAGTGGTGAAGGTATGAATCTCATAGCCTCCATCATAGGAGATAGCGCCGCCGGTAGCATAGAATGGCAGAGCGTTGTTGTAAGCATAGGATATGCTTACCCCGAGCAGAGTCGAGGGGTCTCCAAACTCAAACCTCATCGTATGATTCCCGGCTTTTTTGGTATAGAAAACTACCTGACCGGTCTGGTCACATGACCAGTTCGGCACATAAACAACATTATTGGCCAGAATCTGCGGCTGAACCGCTGTTTCGCCGCATTTCAAAGAGTAGAACTCATCATCCTGAATCGTGGCGAGGTCATTGGGAATAATTTTTAAATCCGCCGTGCCTTGAGTGGTAAAATCAATGGTCCAGTTTTCGCCTTGTTGCGGATGCGAGTGGACGTTTAAAATTGTTATCTCCACCGTTGGGTCAAGAGTAATGGGATATTGCGCATTGGCTAGCCATTTCTTGCTGGGAGTAACAGTGAGAATTCCTGCTTTGGTTAAATCTGTTTGCACATCGCTGGTGGCTGACTTCTTGCCGGTGGCGTCTATCATAAACGGCGCGGGAATCGTGAATCTTAAATATGACCCGATGCCCTTGTGGCCTTTGTCATAGAAAAATAGACCGCCGGCGGCATCTTGCGTCACATCAAACGGCGTCAGGTCCAGTTGATATTGAAAAGCGGCCGGATGCCCCGGGTTTTTTAGAATAATATCTTCCTTGATTTTACTGCCCGACTTGGTTTGGACAACGTCGGTGTTGGAGTAGGCGTTGAGGTATCTGATGATTGTCCCTCGAGTACCCTCGGGACCTCCGTTACCTGAGGTAACTTCGGCGTGCACGGGATTGGCGCCCAGGGGCAAAATAGAAAAAGCTAAATAGGGCAGCTGGATAATGAACGGCTGGTCATAGGTGTCGGGACTGGTTAGCCCGGCGGCAAAATCAAGGATGCCCGCTAAATTTAGCTTGTCTTTGCCGGACAGATCAGAAGTACCGAAAAAAGACGCGCGCCACCAGATGAATCCCCCAGTCAGACCGGCGATGAGGGCAAAAATTGTGAGCGCCACCACGGCCACTTTGACGTTGAAGGCGTTAGCTTTAAGCCAACGCAAAAAACGCACAGCAAATTTTAAAAAATAGGTTTTATATGTCCTATAGGTCATATTGGTCTTATTGGTCTTATTGTTGTCCCCGGAATTCTTTCCGCGAGCGGTAAAGGTTTTCGGTGAAACCGCCCTTAGTTAAAAAATCTTGCTCCAAAGTTTTTAACTGGCGGTCTAAAAGAAAATTGGCTTGGTGAATCAAGCAGATCGCGCAATTTGCAAAACTTTCTGGCGAATCCAAATAGGACTCATAGGTCGTATAGGTCCTATTGGACTTATACGCAAGTTGCCGAATTTCGGCAACTTGCGGGGAGTCCTTTGCCCAAACCGCCAGATTCCGCTGGCGAAGAAAATCTTCGTAGTCCAACAACAATTCTTCCAAGCTCGCCCGCGCCACTCCGATTAATTTTAACTCGGTTTTTTTAGAGGTGCCCGAAGCCTGAGAGCCCTCGGCGATGTTTTGCCGGCCGCTCCTGGCCGCCTGCTCCATCTGTTCTGCCGTTCTATAGGACCTGTCGGTCTTATTGGTCCTATAGAATTTTTCGCAGAAAATTTTTGTCAAATCAAAAATAATTTCCGTGGTCTGAAAAGATTTTAGCTGGCGATAGCCGCCATGTTTGGGGATTAATTTTTGATTTTCCATAGGTCTTATTGGTCCTATATGTCCTATTGTCTTTTGTCCTATTCCGTTGGCACCGGCGCTTCGGAAAGCGTGGTTGTCGGAGTTTCGCTAGGACTAATAGGTCCTATTTGTCCCAAAGGACTTATTTCGGGAGCCAGGGGTTCAGAGGGAGCTGGAGTGCTTGTCGGGGTTTCACTAGGAATTATTGGACCTGTTTGTCCTATTGGACTTATTTCGGGAGTGGGCGCTGGAGTGGTTGCAGCAACCGGAGCCTCAGAAGGAGTTGGCGTGGTTACCGGAGTTTCGCTAGGAATTATCGGTCCTATTTGTCCTATTGGACTTATTTCGGGAACAGGCGTTGGAGTGGTTGTCGGAGTTTCGCTAGGACTGACAGGCCCTATTTGTCCTATTGGACTTATCCCGCTATCCGCAGTCGTCTCAATTATCCACCAGCTGAATTTTACAATTTGCGTGCTCGTGGCGCTCATGCAGACTCGGAAACCTTGGGCCCTGGTTTCTGTCGTATTTGTCCCATTGGTCGCATAGGTCCTATCCTCGGGATTTGTTTCACAAACTCCCAGCGCCACCGGCATCTCCGGCGTCACGAAGATCTTGGTCGTGGTGGAAACTTGGTTATTAATGATGTAGGTGTCCAATTCGTTAACGTTGATTTGGCCGTTGCCGATGGTCGGATCTTTCGTGACGCCGCTGGCATCCGTTTGCGGCGCGGTGTTGACCACGACTTTGTTAAATTGCAAAGTGTCGGCAATCAATTTTTGCGCCCGGACTATCCCTTGCTCGACCACCAATCCCAGCGACTTGAAAGCGTTAAGGACGGAAGAATACAGGCCATTGGACAGCGCGATAATGGAGCTTGGCGCTAATTCAATCTTGTCGCCGCCTAGAGTTTCCAGCGCCATCTGGAAGCCATTCGCTCCCTCCTTTCCATAAAGGAGGGCTGGGGAGGATTTTTCTAGCGATTCAATGCGCGCTTCCAAACTATCCACCTCAATCTTCACCGTGTCGACTTCGCTCGCCAGGGCTTTAACGCCCATCAGCGTGAAGCTGGCTAATTTATAGAGATCCACGCCCTGGCCATCCGCGCTCAAAACTTCCAGCGGCGCTTCATCGGCGATGAGACCCAAGCGCTTCGCGCTTGGACTATAGGTCCAATAGGACTCATCTGACCTATATTGGTACGTCGCCACCTTCACGTTCTTAGAGATCTTGGCCAGAACGTTAACGTAATCGTCGGCCGTTAGATATTCAATATTCTTCTTGGTCGAGCGCGCGGACAAATTAACAAAACCGGTCGCGCCCAAATCGCCGCCCACCGCCACCTTGAGTGCCGAGCCCGCCGCCGGCGTGGAGGTGCCAATCCCGACACTGCCAAAGGCGCTGATTTGGAAGAAGCTTTCGCCACTGGAAGAAGCGATGTTAAAGATTGGAGCGGTTGAACCGGCCAGGCCAAAGACGGTCAATCTAGCCTTCGACGCGGCGCAATTAGCGCCTTGCTCAGGCAATATTCCCTGAGCGGATTCACCACAAGGCGAAGAAGTCGAAGGGTTAGCACCAATCGCGATATTGCCCAAATTGTCCACCGAAATCGCCGGTGAAGAAGTTGAGCTAGCCGAAATATCAAACACCGATAAAATTCTACTATTACTCACCCCCAGCGCCTGCAGACTTTCTGCTAGCGCGTTTGTTTGGCCATTGAGACTTGATAATTGATTGGAAATTGAAAATTGATCATTGAAAATTTTATCTTGTAGCTGGCTAAGAGATTCTTTGACATCATTAACACTGAGCGTCAGCGAGGAAGCCACTTTGCTCGCTTCCTCTTGCGCTATCTTGGTAATCTTGGGATCCAAATTCAATTTATCCACGCCCTCGGTGATGAGTTGCGCCACCCGGTCTTCGATTTTCATGTTGGCAATCCGCTCCACGACCAACGCCTCCACCTCTTCCACCGCCATCGATTTATTCCGGCGAGAAATCAAAACTTTTATCTTGCCGGTGGAAATAACCCCCCCCTCGACTACCGACGACGTGGCGGTCTCTCCCCCTGTTATAACCCCTCCTTCTCCTCCCCTTAAATTAAGGGGAGGTTGCCCGCCTCGACTCGCGTCGGGCGAGGCGGGGGTGGGGTTAGTCCCCGAAAATGATTCCAGCGCTATCGCTACCGTTGAATCTCCCCCGTCCGCCCGCATGGCGTAGCCCGGCGTACTCGAAGCGCTTGTCAGCGAATCGCCAACATTAATATCGCCGTTCTCGGTGGAAACGTAGGCGTCAACTTGTCCCAGCATGCCGATAATGGTGTAGTGGGCCGGGTCATTTTCCGCCGCCTTAATATAGTTACCGATAACCGAAGGCTTGGTGGAAACAATGCCCATCACGTTATTATCCGCGCCTCGTTCGCAACGCTTAACCGCGTTGTTGGTCACCACGTCGATACAAACCACTTCGCCCGATTGCAAGGCAACGCTGTTGGTGTAGAAATATTCAGCGTAGTCGGCCGCCGGCGTGGAATAGGCGCCGTCGCCATACGTCCGGCCATAGGAATCAACTTTGAAAATTAGGCCGGAAGAAGAAGTTGAGATGGCGAAAATGTCCGTCAAGTCGCCGGTATTGTTCACGATAGAAAGCGTCGCGTATGGCGAAGAGGTGCCAATGCCCACATTGCCCGTTGAGTCAACCCGCATCGCTTCCGAACCCGAACCCAAGGCCACCGAACCGGCCACGTCCAAAGAGTAGCTTGGCACGGCCGTGCCGATGCCCACGTAGCCCGTCGAGCTGGCAATCGTGAAGTAGGTGGAATTGGTTGCTAAACTATCGCTAGTTGTGCCGATAGAAAAGTCACCCGAGCTGTTGGACAAGAACCAGTGTTTAGCGTCAAGCCCGCCGGAGGTGTTTGATAGATATATTTTTGGCGAAATACCGGAAACATTTAATCTGGAAAGCGGCGTGGTCGTGCCAATCCCAATATTGCCATTAGTTGTCAAGAACATTGAGGAAGTGGCCGTCAAATTTGTGCCAACCACGCCATAGAATGGCATTTGCCCGACGAGTGTTGAAGCGCCTACCCCGCCCGAGCCGCCGCCGGCGCAAGAGCCGTCCGGCAAACGGAAACAGCCGGAAGACAACTGAATGCCGTTGGAGAAAGTGGAAGTGGCGTTGCCGCCCTGGACGCTGATAGTGCCATCGGTGGAAGAAATGCCGTTACCGGTGATATAGACCGAGCCGGTGCCGACTTTCAGTGTGCCCATCACGTGCAAATTATTTTCAATAGTAGAGGTTCCCGTGCCGCCAACGTACAACCGGCCGGCCGTCGCCAGCGATTCCGCCGGGCTGGTGGTGCCGATGCCGAGATTGCCGTTTCCAGCAAGAGTCATGATGACATCGGCCGGAGTTTTCGTCCCTTGATTGTAGAAAGAATGAAATTGCATATCCATCCTGTCTGCGGCCACAACGTATTTCGTGCCAATGGCGTTATAAACAGCGCCATCTGCTCCGCTCCAATCAATGCTCGTCAACTGTCCATTCCCCACCGTTGTATCTTGTTGCAATCTTAGTGCGGTAACATTTGTTGCGCTGCTGACATCAATTTGCAACTTCGCCGCAGGGCTCGTCGTCCCGATGCCGACGTTGCCGCTTTCTTGAACGGTCAACAAAATACTATTTACTGGGTCAGCGTTTTTATAAATCTGAAATACTTTATCAGTTTCGTCATTATTGTTATCAATTCCAATTTTTAAACTATTATCCGCAAAAATATAACCACTTGCTAATCCAGTAGCACCTAATTTAAGTCCTTTTGTCCCGTCATTAACCGTGTAGTAAACATCTAAATTTGTCGCAGGCGTCGTCGTCCCGATGCCGACGTTGCCGCTCCCTGATACTTGCAACAAAAGATGCTGGTTTCCGCCAGGAGTAATACGAATCGGCTGATACGAACCAGTGGTTTCATAAGTTGTGCCTATGGCAAAATATCCCGTATCGTGAGTAATTTGCAAACGACTATCATCACCACTGTCTCTAACAGCTAGTCCTCTACCTGAACCATTGGTTACTTTTACTTCCAAGTTACCATTTGGCGCCGTCGTCCCGATGCCGACGTTGCCGTTCTTATCTATTCTCATTGCCTCAGCTAATGCAACTCCCGTTTTTTTAGTAAAGAAGGTCATGGCACTCTCATCCAAATTTGAAACTCCGTTCAATACTTCAATATAGGCAACTTGTGTTGCATCCTGAAAAAATCGAATATCTCCGACCTGATTACCACCAACAATTCTATGCCCTTGAATTTCAAGATTACCCCATTTTTCAGAACCAGTAGTTCCAGTACCTGAAATAGTGAGTGTCGTATTTCCAGCAGGTAGACCAGCTATGTTCGGCCCCGTCGTCCCGATGCCGACGTTGCCGAGATTCCATGCCAAGACTGTTGTGCCAAGCGTAGATGTATCAGAACCAGCATAACCAAGTGTCCACGTGTTCGCAGCTGGGCTTCCAATTTGTCCCCAATTTGACCCGGCACTCTGCATTGAAATGTGATTTTGATTATAGTTTGTGGCAAATGTTAATCTATCTCTTATGTTTGCTACACCGTTCACATCCAACTTATACCCCGGTGCCGTCGTCCCGATGCCGACGTTGCCTAGTCTTTGTATGACCATTTTTGGCGTTGTAACATCATTGTTAGTATAAAACCTAGTACTTGCATAGATAGAATCATCGCCACTGTAAGTACCGCTATTGATGATTTTAAGATTTTGCGTATCATCGTTGAAAGAGATAGTGCTACTATATGACGACCCCGCAGTTAATTTAATCCCCGCATCCACAGTCGAGATAGAAGCAATCTCCAACTTCGCCCCTGGGCTCGTCGTCCCGATGCCGACGTTGCCATTATCATCAATTCTCATGGCTTCGGTTAAGACTCCATCAACCGCTTGGCTGAATCTGATGGAAGCGTCTGGCGTGGCGCTGGTAGAATCTTCCCAAACGACGTCGATGCGGGCCGCGTTTTTCATCCGATGGCCGTTGCCTTCCAGCCAAAAATCTATGGCCGTACCCATGCCGTTGCCCCCTTCGCCATTGATATTGGCGCCGGCAATTTTTAAAGCGTTCGTGATGCCGATGTTGGTTGAAGTCGCGATATTGATATTAAAAAATGACTTATAATCATCATAGGAAGGATTATCAAGGCTATATATATGAGCATTTAGTAGGCCAGCGGCGATTTTCCCGTTATCTAAAACCGTAAATCTAGACGCGTTAGCGCTGTCAGTTACCTGGAAAGCGTTAGCCGTGCCCGTGCCAGTTCCGGTAATCGCCAGCTTGGCGTAGGGCGAAGTTGTCCCAATCCCGACGTTGCCAGTTGTATCAACTACTAGCCTAGGGGCGCTGTTTGATGTAAAAGTAAAACCCTTTCCTGACGAACTTTCAAAAGCCAGATAATCGCCGGTGGTACTATCTGTTGCATCAACACCTGCTTGTATAAAAGCTGAGCTCCCGCTCCAACCCGTGGGCCTGAAAGAGAGGTAAGGCAAACTACCAGATATTCTGGCATTACCCCCATAAACATCTAATAACATCCCCGGCGTTGTCGTCCCAATCCCAACGTTGCCGTTATTTTGAACGTGCATTAAGGAATTTCCCGCTGAATCTAAAAGCGACAACGTTGAACTGGCGGCTAATTGGTTGGCCCCTTTTATCTCTAATCTGCTACTCGGATCTTTTTTATTAATCCCCACATCTCCGAGAGTGGTTATGGTAAATCTGTTTGCCTCAGCGGTAGAATCAAAAATTGCAAAACTTCCTGTTGCCCTGGAGCTAAGCTGATTATTAGAAGAAATTAATGTCCAATCACGTCCGCCAGCGGAGGCAAGAGAACTAAGTGTAATTCCTATTCCGTAATCTGCCCAAGCGCCATGACTTATAACTACGCCGGCCTTGCCTGATGTGTCTGAAAGATTGCCACCGGCGATCTCTAGTTTGCCCACTGGACTGGCCGTGCCGATGCCCACGCTTCCATCTCCAGTAATAGCAAACCTATCGTTGGTCCCCAAAGCCGTTGATGAAGAAATCTTGAACTTCCCACCGTCGCTTAAATCAATGCCGTAGGTCCAATCAAAGTTGGCAACTGAAGACGTGGCGGACAGGTGGATGGCGCTATCGCCATTAGCTTTATGCAAATCCAATAAAGCCAAGGGGCTCGTCGTCCCGATGCCGACGTTGCCGCCGTTCTTTACTAACAAAACATTCCCATATACCGAATTTGCGGTCCCTGTATAAATATCAACATTACCCGGAGTGGTGTTGCCTGCCATATTCGCAGTATAGATAGAGATCGATCCCCCCGTCGGTTGCCACGCCCAGCCCTCCCCATTTGTGATTGTTATATTTTTGATACCGTTTCCATGAACTCCAACAGGACTTTTCCCTAATGTAATACTCTGACTCCCATCAGCATATATTGTAAACATATTGGAACCAATATTACCTCCATAGTTAGCTGTACCCGATTCAAATCCGGCAAGTACTCCAGAACCACCGTTGACTTGCAATGGGTAAATATTATTGAAAGAACTCATTCCAGTCGCGCTGACACCTCCAAACGTAGCATTTCCGTTGTCTAAAATTGTAACCTTTTCCACGTCCCCCGAGTCCGTAATTTGCAAAAGTCGGCCGGTTGAATTGCCTGTGCCTTTAATACTTAGTTTTGCTATAGGCGAAGTCGTCCCGATGCCCACATTGCCGCCGCCCGTTATCACCATCTGCGGTGTTGCCGAATTATTGGTAGTAAACGCAATTGGATAATTTCCTGATTGGAATAGATTTAATGAATTTGCTCCACCGTAAGTACTATTCGCACTGCCATTAAGCCACATCCCGGCATAGACATTATTATCATTTAGTAAATTATAATATGAAAGGCCGCTAGGGCTGGCGCCACGCAATCTAAAGGTTGGCGCGGTGGAGGATGCTTCTATAAATACTTGGGGATCTGAAGTTCCTATGCCCACATAGCTACCTTTAAACCTCATTTTTTCAGCGTTGCTTGCTATGAAATAAAGGTCAGTACTATCATAAGTGCCCATAAACATATTACCGGCGTCAATGCCCACCGCTCCTCCCCAAGTGCCATATGAGGGGTCTTTTATTCTCATTGTGCCACTCAAGAGCATTGTTTCTGCGCCTATGGGGGTCCCTAAGCTACCTACGGTTAATGTTCCGTCCACGCTTAACTTCGCCCCCGGTGTCGTCGTCCCGATCCCGACGTTGCCGCTGGAATTGATGCTCAATGCTCGGTAAGCCGCATTCGTGGCCAAAGCATCACTCGTAGTGCCGATGGCGAAAGAGCCGGAGCTGGATTCAATGAACCAATGCTTTTGGTTGGCGGATGCATCGGTGTCGGTGATAGTCAATTTGGGAGCCGTGCTATTTGCGATTTGCAATAAGCTGGTCGGGCTGGTCGTCCCGATGCCGACGTTGCCGCCGTTTTTAACCGTCAAAACATTTACCGCGCCGTCGTATAAATCTAAAATATTGCCTACGCCTGATTGCGCGACTTTAAGAGCCGGACTGGCGCCGGAATACGCGACATCTATTAAGCCAGAAGTAGTTAATTTGCCCGAACCGGTAATTCTTAATTTCTCCGTCCCGCCCACGGCTACGCCAAAAAGAGTGTTGTTGGTAGTATCACCCGAAGAGCCGGTATTTTCATAGCCATAAATCATTCCCGCGTTATAGGCGCCGACCATGGCGTCTTTATCGCCGTCATTGTCAAAGTCCGCCAAAGCAATACTCAAATGCCCCCCATCTGTGCCATAGGCTAAATTCCAACTTGATTTGGCGGTCCAAATCGGAGAAGCCGAGGAACCGGTATTTTCATAGCCGTAGATGCCAGTACTGTAGTCTGCAATCATCACATCATAGTCTCCGTCCCCGTCTAAATCAGCAAAGGCTAATCTATCTCTTACTTGTTTGTTGGGAACATTCCAGCCGGAATGAAGAGTCCATACCGGGCTGTTAACTGTCCCCGTATTTTCATAGGCAAGATTATAGCCTGAATTTACGCCGCCCATAACCATATCTAAGTCGCCGTCGCCGTCTAAATCAACAAACGCAGGCGATGCCCAAGTCGCGCTAGCAACATCAACATCCCAAGTTGCCTCGCTCGTCCAAACCGGCGCGGCGGCGGTGCCAGTATTTTTATAAGCTGTCCCGCCGGTCATCATATCTAATAATCCATCACCGTTTAGATCACCTAATCCCACTCCTTTTGAAGTTCCAGCACCAGTAGCATTCCAGGTTGCTTCATACGAAAATGACGGGGCGCTAATCGTACCGACATTTTTATATCCGGAAACATTGCCTGCCGTATAATTGGCTACCAATAGATCATAAAGACCGTCGCCATTAAGATCTCCTGCCGCCACTCCTACTTGTGCAGAGAAGATAAAATCCCAAGCTGATTTTGCCGCCCACGATACCGCCGAGCCGCTGGATAAAGAGCTGGGATTTATATAGAGAGGCCCGTTGCCGACGCTGGTGCCGGTCGGTATTTTATCTAAAGTAGTTAGGCCTGATAAGGTAGCGGCGCCGTCTATTCTCGTAGTTCCATAAACATCTAATTTGTAAGCAGGGCTGGTCGTCCCGATGCCCACGTTGCCGGCAGTTGAGTTTACAAACAAGGCAGGAGTGGCATTTATACCAACTCTTAAATCGCCCCAAACATCAAGCCTTGAAGCGGGCGAAGAGGTGCCTATGCCAACATTGCCTGCGCTATTTATTATAAACTGGCTTACCGCATTGGTTATTTTAAACTCAAATTCATAATCCCACGGCCCAGAAGATGTGTTGCCACTTACGCCCAACATTCGATAATATCTAAACCCAGAAGTATTGCCGCTTAAAGTTGTCATGGTTTGAGGCACAGCATCACCGAAAGTAAAAGTAGCCCCTATATCAGACCAAGAAGAATCATCATTAGAGCCTTGCCATTGCCAAGTTCCCTGAGCAGTAACAATATCTTGGTAATATTTTGCTTCAGTGATTACTTTTGATGCTCCTGGACCAAAGTCAAATTTTATATATTTTCCAGCCACCGCTTGGCCATTCCACCAAAAATTAACCTGATTGACGCCATCAATAAGATTTGTTATAACACCAGCCCCAATAGACAAATCCGTGGATATCGTTATTAAGGATCTCCTGTCACCCGTCCCTCCGGAGTTAGAATAACTTGCGGCCGACGGACTGCCGAATGTTCCTGTTCCAGTTGTCACAACATTGCCGGTCATTGTTATCTGCCCCAGACTATTTACTGTTAGGACACTCTCTCCAGCAGAAGAAGAAACATCAAATATCGGCAAGCCAGCAGTGCCTTGAACAGACAATTTTGCCAAGGGCGAAGTTGTCCCAATCCCAACGTTGCCGTTGGCCAGCACCGTCATGAAGGTTGAGGTGGCTGTGCCGGCCGTGGTTGAAGCAATCGTGAAGAGCGGGGTGTTGGCGGCGGTGTTGAGGTTATTGGAAATTGAAAGCAAAGAGTACGGCGAGGAAGTCCCGATGCCGACTTTGCCAAAATTATTGACGGCTAGCGCCGGCGCGTTCGCCGCCGAGTTTTCATAAACGTAAACATTAAAAGTGCCGGAAAGAATAATTTCCAAACTGCCATCGCCGTTCAAGTCAGCCAAGGTCACTGTGTGAATAGTTTCAGGAGCCGTAATATTCCACCCCGTCTTGGCCGTCCAAACCGGACCCGTGCTGGAACCGGTATTTTGATAAGCAGAGATTGTCGCCACATTAGCCATCATCAAATCATAAAGCCCGTCGCCGTTAAGATCGCCCAAAGTGCCATCACCGGCTATCGGCGCGTTCCAGGAGGAGTTAGCCGTCCAGACCGGGCTGGCCACCGTGCCCGTATTTTTGTAAGCCGTCCCGCCATTTAAAAGATCATATTTACCGTCGCCGTCTAAATCGGCAAAGGTCGCCGAATTCGTTAAGGGCGTGTCCCAAGCGCTTTTTCTGACAAAGGCCGGCGCCGTCGGCGAACCCATATTTTCATAGGCCAGATGCCTCAAATAGGAGTCATAATCACCATCGCCGTCAATATCCACAAAAGATGGACGGTCATAGCCGTAGTTATAATAGGGCAAACCCCAAGGCCGGGCGGCCCAAACCGGGGCGTTCAAAGACCCCGTATTTTCATAACCCGAACTGCCCATCACCACATCCGGCTTGCCATCGCCGGTTAAGTCCGCGACTCCGGCAAAGCGGTAAGCCAATCCAACCGGCAGGTTATATTTAGTGCTCACGTTAACCCAGCTGATGCCCGAAGGCTGTTGGATTTCCAGTCCGCCGGTCGAACGCAACAAGGGCTTCACTTTATTAGTGCTAAAGTCAATCGTTAATTTGCCGCTGGCTGGCAGATGCCCGCCGAAAATGGCTGCCGGCGAACTGCTGGCGCTGATGGCCGTTAAAGCGGTTGAGGTGGACCCCAAGAATTGACCGTGGCCGGAGATGAACAAATTGCCGTTCATATCCAGCGCCTGCATTGGCCGAGAGTTATTAATGCCCAGATTGCCCAAGCTGTCCGCGAAAAGATTCACGTTGTCCGCCGGTGTATTTTGATAAGCGATCAAAGCGTAGATATCGCCAACCATCAGGTCCAGTCGGCCGTCGCTATTTAAATCGCCCAAAGCCGCCGTGGCGTTGCTGCTATCCCCATACGCGTAGTCCCAATCCGGCCGAGAAGCCCAAATCGGACCGGTGCTGGAGCCAATATTTTCAAAACCCGACTTGCCCAAAATCATATCCAGCTTGCCATCATTATTCAAATCGCCCAAGACCGG
>Ga0172379_10007411_pt1 | contig 14260 bp, 7 predicted proteins | sample GrowelOW334metaG_FD_119756 | JGI IMG/M metagenome (GOLD analysis project Ga0172379, IMG submission 119756) | Groundwater microbial communities from an aquifer near a municipal landfill in Southern Ontario, Canada - Groundwater well OW334 metaG | ecosystem: Environmental > Aquatic > Deep... | reverse complement strand
CGACGCCGCCAGGATCGTCCTTATCTTTTCCGGAATCGTATTGAGTTCCTCGGTTATCCGTTTGCCGATGACGAGCGACATGTTTCTCTGCCGACCGAGATAGACGGTCAAAAGCGAAAGGATAGCCAGTTGTGAGGTAAAAGCTTTGGTCGAGGCGACGGCAATTTCCCGGCCGATATGGTTATAGATTCCGGCATCGGTTTCGCGGGCGATGCTTGAACCGACGACATTCACGATGCCCAAAGTCGTCATGCCTTTGCCCTTGGCCTCTTTCAAGGCCGCCAGCGTGTCGGCCGTCTCGCCGGACTGGCTGATTACCAGCACGGCCGTTTCCAGATCAAAAACCGATTGGCGGTAGCGGAATTCCGAGGCGTAATCGACTTCGACCGGGATGCCGGCGTATTCCTCGAGCATATATTCACCGACCAGCCCGGCATGCCGGGCCGTGCCGCAAGCGATGATCACGATCCTTTTTATCGCTCTGATCCTTTCTTCGAGGATGTCGAGTCCGCCGAATCTGGCCTTGCCGTCTTCGATCAGGTAGCGGCCGCGGATGGAATTCATGACCGCTTCCGGCTGTTCGTTGATCTCTTTGATCATGAAATGGTCGTAGCCTCTGCGCTCGGCCTGTGAAAAATCCCATTCGATCTCCGTGGCTTCTTTTTTTATCTGCAGATCGCCTGAATCATAAATTTTCAGTTCTCCGCCGATTTCCGCGATCTCGCCATCATCTAGATAGAAAACCTGTTTGGTATACCGCAGGATCGCCGATACGTCCGAGGCGATGATCGTTTCGTTTTCGCTGACACCGATCACCAAAGGTGAACCGTTCTTAGCCGCTATTATTTTTCCCGGCTCGTTTTTATGAAATACGGCAATACCGTAGGTTCCTTTGATTATTTTGAGTGCCTGCTTGACCGCATCGCTCAAACTGCCCTGATACAGATCCTCGATCAGATGGCTCAAAACTTCCGTGTCCGTTTCGGAAACGAATTTATGTCCTTTTGCTTCGAGATGTTTTTTTAGTTCTGAATGATTTTCAATGATACCATTGTGGACCAGCCAGATATCTTTGGTGCAATCCGTGTGCGGGTGGGCATTCGCTTCGGTCGGCGCGCCGTGCGTGGCCCAGCGGGTATGCGCGATGCCAATGTTGAGCTTGTCGGGCTTATGGACAGGGGCGGAAGCGGCCAATTTCTTTTCAAGTTCAGCAATCTTACCGACCGCTTTGACCGAAAATACCTCGCCGCCATAGAGGCAGGCCAGGCCGGCCGAATCATAGCCCCGGTACTCGAGGCGCTTAAGTCCGTCGAGCAAGACGGGCAGGGCTTCATTTTTGCCGACATAACCGACTATTCCGCACATATTCGTATCATTTCGATGAGTCTTCTTTCATTAAATTTATCACTTATCCGGCTATTTTTCAATCATTCACGCGCAAAAAAATCGATATTGATTGACTTTTCCATTGATATTTTCTACATTGATAAGGTATTTTTTCCAAACAAAATATATGCTAATAGCCTGGCGGGGCGACATCGAACTGAAAATTACCGAGCTTGATGCTCAGCATGAACAGATGGTTTCACTTTTTTATGATTTACAGGAAGCCATCATCAGCAATAAAGCCAATGAAAAAATTGAGGTGATTTTAGAGGAACTCATAGCCTACGCCAATCATCACTTTTCTACCGAAAAAAAATATTTTAAAAAATATAATTACCCGGAGACAGATCGGCATATCAAGGAACATAAAAAAATTTCCAAATCAATCATCGAGCTGAACAATAATGTTAGAAACAATGAACTTCGAACCTCCCTCATCTTAATAAAATATTTACAGCACTGGATCAACGATCATATTTTATCTGAAGACAAAAAATTCTCCGACCACTTTCACCGGCAAAATTTTCGTTGATTGCCAGCCACTGCCTTAATAGCTCTAACCCCGGCCCTGCAATCGCAGGACCGGGGTTTTTAGTTTGATCGCATCACTGATTATCGGTTGCTAGGACAAAGGATAGTGTTCAAGCACTGTTTCGGTGACCTGATAAATCTTGTAGCCTTTATATTTCTGCAGATCGGTTGGTTTCAGAATTAACGCTTTTGAGCCGTTCTTGATCACATAGATACGACCGGTGCTCGTTTCCTTCAACAGCACATTATTGCCATATGGTTTCGGCAGCATCTTTATCGCAGCCGCCGGAGCATACTGCTGTAACACAGCCTGACTCACATCAAATATCTTTCTGCCTTTATACTTGGATAGCTGCGCGACGCTGTCGATGGGCATCTTCATTCCGTTGCCGATGAGATAAATTTTCTTTGTCAATTTATCTCTGACCAGATTACCGTCTCCGAAGATCTTTACGCCTTTTGGAACCGCGTAAATGGTGTATTGAGACAGGGCGGCAGAGTCGGCTTTCAGCATCGGCATGCCCGAATAATGGCTCAATTCTTCTTTGGTGCCGATATATTTTTTTGCTCCATTCACTATGAGATAAATCTTGCCATCGCTTAATTTCAGCAGAGCGCCGTCCCCATAAATTTTTTCACCTAACACTTGCGGTACTATCTTACGCGGCTCATCTTCGTCTTTTTTGGGAGTAGAGGTTGAGGTTTTGTCATGCTCCGGCTCGGGTTTTGGCGGTATATAACCGCCTCCACCTCCGCCGCCTCCTCCTCCACCACCTCCACCGCCGCCGCCGGAAGGAGCCGCATTAACCGTAATAGTGGTGCTGGCGCTAACTGCTCCGTTGGTAACCGTAATGATGGCGCTGCCGGCTGACAGAGAAGCAAACAGCCCGGCGTTACTGATATCGCCGATTGCCGTATTGCTTGTAGACCAGGTGGTGGTGCCGGTAAGAGCTATGGCCCCGCCGAATTGATCAACGCCTGCGGCATTGAATTGTTGGGACGCGCCAGCCGTGATCGACGGAGATGTCGGAGAAATAGTTATGCTGGTCAATGCCGGCATCGGGCTGACTGTCAGCATCGTCGTGCCGAAGACTGACCCGTTTATGGCAGTGATCGTAGTGGTGCCGACCGATAAAGTGGTGGCAATGCCGGTCGCCGGATCGATAGCGGCTACGGCCGGGTTGGTCGATGACCAGGCAACAGTCGCGGCGAAAGGCGCGCCGAACTGATCAAACGACGCAGCAGTGAAAGTCTGCGGGGTGCCGACTACGACGGAAGGATTGACGGGCGCGACGTTGATAGTGGTCAGAACCGGTGTCGGCGTGACGGTCAACAGGGTTGTACCGATCACTGTGCCGTTTGTCGCGGTAATCGTAGTAGTGCCGGCCGAGAGAGTGGTGGCCGCACCGGTGGCCAGGTCGATCGTGGCAACGGATATATTACTTGAGTCCCAGATTATGACAGCGGCAATCGGCGTGCCAAACTGATCAAGAGTCGTGGCGGTAAAAGTTTGGGGCGTGCCAGCGACCACCGAAGGGTTGGCCGGTGTAACATTGATAGTGGTCAGTGTCGGAGTTGGCGGCGCGACAGTCACCGTGATTGCCGAGGCGTTGCTGGTGATTCCGCCAGAAGCTGCAGTGATGTTGGCGGTGCCGGTGGCCATCGGCATGACTGATCCGGTGGCGTCAACCATGGCCACGACCGGGTTGCCGGAAACCCAGCTGAAAGCCGGTTGGATAGCGAGCGGTGCGCCGTATTGATCAAGTGCCGAGGCAGTCAACTGTTGGCTGGCACCGCCGACCGTCAAAGCGGCAGTGGCTGGAGTGACCGAAATCGAGGTCAGGACTGGCGGCAACGCGGTGACAGTTAGGGTGGTGGTGCCGATGACCGTGCCGCTGGTAGCTGTGATGATTGAAGTGCCGGCCGCTATAGTGGCGGCTACGCCGGTGGTTGGGTCAATGGTGGCTACGGCGGTATTACCGGAAGACCAGGTGACGGTGGCGGTGAACGGTGCGCCATATTGGTCAAGAGTGGTCGCGGTGAAGTTCTGCGGGGTGCCGACGACTACCGACGGGTTAGCTGGAGTAACATTGATCGTAGTGAGCGCCGGAGCCGGCGGAGTAACCGTGACTGTTATGACCGAGACGTTGCTGACGATGCCGCTGGATGAAGCGGTGATGTTGGCGGTGCCGGCGGTCATCGGCATGACTGATCCGGTGGCACTAACCATGGCGACCGCCGGATTGCTGGAAATCCAACTGAAGGCCGGCTGGACGGCCAGCGGATTGGTGTTCTGATCCAGGGCGGTGGCGGTCAATTGCTGATTGGCGCCGCCCACGGTCAGCGCAGCCGAGACCGGAGTGACGCTGATGGTGGTCAGCACCAAGACTGGCGGAGTAACGGTGACTGTTATGACCGAGGCGTTGCTGACGATGCCGCTGGATGAAGCGGTGATGTTGGCGGTGCCGGCGGTCATCGGCATGACTGAACCGGTGGCATCAACCATGGCTACGGCCGGATTGCTGGAAACCCAAGTGAAGGTCGGTTGTACGGCCAGGGGCGAACCATATTGGTCTAGAGCCGAGGCTGATAGTTGCTGATTGGCTCCGCCCACGGTGAGCGCGGCAGAGACCGGGGTGACTGAAATCGAGGTCAGTACCGGCGCTGCGGCGGTCACGGTCAGGGTGGTGGTACCAGTCACTGTACCGCTCGTTGCGGTGATTAGCGCCGTACCGACGGAGAGCGTAGTGACAGCGCCTGTAGCCGGATTGATGGTCGCCACGGCGGTGTTGCCCGAGCTCCAGCTGACGGTGGCGGTGAATGGTGCGCCATATTGGTCAAGAGTGGTCGCGGTGAAGGTCTGCGGGGTGCCGACAGCTACCGATGGGTTGGCAGGTGAAACATTGATCGTAGTGAGCACCGAAGGCGCTGCTGTTACCGTCAAGATCGTTGTGCCCGTGACAGCACCACTGGTCGCGGTGATAGTTGAAGAGCCGGCCGCGAGGGTGGCAGCAACGCCTGAGGTCGGATTTATGGTGGCGACGGCGAGATTACCCGAACTCCAGGTAACCGTAGCCGCAAATGGCGCGCCATATTGATCGAAAGTAGTCGCGACAAAATTCTGCGGGGTGCCAGTAATCACTGAAGGTGCTACCGGACTGACATTTATCGTGGTCAAAGCCGGAGCCGGCATAACGGTCAGGCTGGCGATGTTGAATACACCCCCGGAACTCGCCATGATCGTGGCTGGACCGCCGGCCGAAACTCCCGTTGCCAGACCGGTTGTAGCGTTGATTGAAGCGATGGCCGGCAGATTTGAACTCCAGGAAAACACCGGCTGTGAAACCATCGGCAGACCGAATTGATCCAATCCTATCGCAGTATATTGTTTAGTCGTTCCGACATAGGTTGAGGTCGCTGTCGGAGTAACGACTATGGAAGTAAGGACCTGGGGGACGGCGGTGACCGACAAACTAGCATTACTGCTGATCAGTCCGCTGGAGGCGGTAATCGTTATCGGTCCGCCCACGGCTACGCCGGTCGCCAGGCCGGTAGTGGTGTTAATCGACGCGGTGAGCGGATTACTTGAAGTCCAGGTAAATGCCGGCGGCGGGCTTATCGGTACGGAATTTTGATCAAGCGCCGTCGCCGTAAACTGAAGCGTAGATCCGACAGTCACCGAATTAGCGTTTGCGGATACTAAGATAGTTGTGAGCACCGGCGCTGAAGCCTGGACAGTCACACTGCTCGAACCCAGGATTGATCCGCCCGGTGTCACGTCAAAGCCGTACGTTCCGGAGAAAATATTAATACCGGACGCGGCCGCGGGAACCGTAACTGTGTACTGATGAGTTGTGGTCGTGGCCGCTGACAAGATTGTCCAAAAAACATGTCCGGGCGAAGTAGTAAAATCGCCGCTATTCGTAGCGCCGGTAACGACCCAGCCGGTCGGCACGACTTCGTCAATCAAATAAAAAGTATCCGGAGGAGTCACGGCAACCGCCAATGACACCGTGAGCGCCGAACCCGCTGCTGGAGTCGCGCTGGAAAAACTTCTGGTAACGGTGGATGCGGCAGAAGCTGAGGCGGCAACGGCAAAGGAGCAAACCACTGCCGAAAACAGCATTCCGAGCATCCTGATTGTAATAATTTTTTTCATAAGTTTATATGACTAATTAATATATTCGCTAACGGTTTATTCCGATCAACAACCGGTGCCGGCTTTCCAAAAGCCGATGGCTTTTAAGATCAGTTGCATGGTGACCGTACCTGATTTCCAACTGCCGATATAGCTCAACAGTTCCGTCATGCTGATAATGCCGTTGCTATTGGTATCCGCGCCGGTCTGGCAGATGGTTCCGCTTACTGCGGTGGTCACCGGGGCTGATGCCGCCGTTCCGGCCGCGTTGAAGGCGGTAACGCGGTAACTGTAGGTCGTACCGGAAGTTATGGCCTTATCCTGATAACCGGTTGAGTTCGCTAATCCGGTACCGATCTGCGAATAGGCACCAGGATTGCCGCCGGTCACGACTGCGCGCTCTATTTTGTAACCGACTTCGTTGGCGGGATTACCGAGAGTAGCTGGATTGTTTACGGGCGTTCCGTCAGTCCAGGCAAGATTCACTTGGCTACCCGCTTGATTGGCATTCAAGGACGGAGTAACCGGTACGGTGCTGGTCACGTGAAAACTTATCGGGCGCATCATATCCATCTCCTCGTGGCTCAAAATGTGGCAGTGCCAGACATATTCCCAGCTGAAATTGGTCAGTTGATTGGTAATCGGTGGTACCACCGGGTTACCAAGATAATCAATGTTCTTGAAGCCGGCGGTTGCGCCAATGGGCATGGTCGGGTCAAGCGGCCGGACACTGTCCGGCAGGCCGAAATTCATCTTCGGGGAAACCGGCCTCAACGCCACAATGGCGTCTTCAAGCGGATTCATCCTTACTGTTTCTTTCCAACCGAGTTCGTTCGGTTCCGGCGGTTTAACTACACCCGCCCAATCAACGCGGTTTATCAGCTGCACGTTGAAGAGATGGAAATGGATCGGGTGGGTGTCCACTCCGTTGTGGGTGATTTTCCAAATCTGTGTTCCATCGCCGGCAACCGGCGCCAGCGGGGTCATTGAATCTTGTATGTTCTCTGATGCCGGATCCATATAGCCGTAAAAAATCGTCGTTTGATTCATCCCGTTGGAGAACGGCACTTCCAGCCCGAGGAAGCCGCTCATCCGGCCGTAGGTATTTTCAAACTCCTCGGCGATTGATTTGGGGTGAAACGGGATGGTCATGGTCGCGGTAGCGCCGAGCGGCGCGAAGGTCAATGCGGTATCCTGAATCCTGGCATATGCCCTGGTGTCATTGGGAAAAGTGCCGTTATAAGCGGCGTTATAGCCGTCTTGCGGCACGATTATCGGGTCTTGTGAGGCGGCGAATGCGGCTGGCAGAGCGGTATTGATTGGCGCTAAATTGAAAGGTGTCGGCGTACCTGCTCCGATGCGTATCTGCATGATCGTTCTGGTGTTGGATCCATAGCCGGCTTGGGTTGAAGTGGTGCCGCCGGTGGCGGTCAGGTCCGGATTGCCGGTATAGTAATCCAGCCGCGCGTCGCCGGCCGGCAAGGCGGCGGGGGCATCGTTATAGAGGATAAGGGTCTTACCGGCATAGGCGGAGAAATCAACTATCACATCCGCCCGTTCGGCCGGTCCCAAGAGGAGATTGTGCTCTTTGACGTTGCCGACCGTGATGCTTTTCGGATCCCGGTCATAGCCGAGCGGGATGTTGGTCAGTGTTACCGGAGCCGGTAGAAAACCGCCTTCCGTACCGATCTGGATCATTGACGGTCCCCTGGTCGCCGGATCCGGCAACCCGCCGGCCCTGGAATCGGCAGGAGGCCAATCAGCCGGTAAGACTGTGCCGGGATTGGCGGGAATCATCTTGACCTCGGTGTTTTTCCTGCCATCGGCGCTGGTGACTGCCGGATCGGCCACATATAATTGTAAATTCCACATCCGGTCGTTAGCGGCATTCAAAATGCGAAAACGGTAGGCTTTTGGCTGCAGATTGATATATGGATATGCGGTGCCATTGACTAAAGGCGTATCATGGAAAGCTTCCATGCCCATAGAAACGTCCGGTACGTTCGGTGAGACTGTGCCATCCGGATTGGTAATCGGCGGGTTATCGGCCGGCCAGATCGGCCAGAACCAAGGACCGTAATCCCAGCGCCCGAAAGGATTGATGCCGGCAACATCGTTGGGATTTTGGTTAGGCATATATACATGCGGCATCCATAGGTCGCCGCTTACCGGTGTGCCCGGCGTAGAACCCCAATTCCAGGTCGGATCGGTCGTCATAATCGTGGCCGCGTTGACGAAAGTTTTGTCCTGGATGATCAGGGGGATCTGGTCGGCAGGAATGGCGCCGGAGTTGATCAGTCCTTGTTCAGTCGCGTCGGTCAAAAGATAGCCGGCGGCTTCGCCCGCGTAGACGTTTAGACGGGTTATGCCATATGCGTGATCATGATAAAACATCAGCCGGGCGGATTGCTGGTTGGAGTAGAAAAAAGTGATTGAACCGGGTCCCGGATCAGGCATATCCGGCACGTTGGATACACTGACTCCTTTTGGGTATGATGTAGTATCGCCGGCTGGCGTGGTCCATTGATGCGGCGTGCCGTCGGAAATCCATGGCGTCAGGCCGCCGTGCAGATGCAGAGTGGCGCGGTTTTCGGCGTAACAACCCGCCGGTTTTGGATTATTGCCGCACATCGGTTTGCGCGGATTAGGCTCGGTCATGCCGGCCATGTCGGGGCCCATGCCTGAGCCCATGACGGATGTATCAACCGGCAGGAAAAGATTGCCGCCCGAACCGGTGGGAAGATAATTACTGAATTTGATGCGGGTCGGTTTGTCTTTTACCGCGACGATCGTCGGTCCGAGATAGTGCGGGTTGTCATAACCGAAGACCTGGCTGCCTGTGTTGCTTAAAACCGGGTTGCCATTCGGGTATCTCAAGGCGATATGCTTGCTGGTGGCAGAGTTCACCGGTGTTTCCACCTGCACATAACCGCGCAACGTCGTCTTTCCCAGATCGGAATGCAGCTTTTCCGTATATTGGATCAACGCTATTTCATAATAATCGGAGCCCGGATAGGTGGTGGTGTCAGCGACCGCCACCGGCAGATACTGCCCGAGATTATTGACGTTAGCCGCTCCCAGCCCCGGCAAGGAATCGACGAATTTTCTCATCGTCGGGCTGAAAGCCCAGTTAGGACTGTTGAAGTAATCCGGTGTGCCTCCTGGCACGGCCGCCGCCAGGATGGGCGCGGCAGTGGTCATGGCGGTAGACGCCGCAAGCATGACCCCGCTATTCTTTTGGGTGCTTGCCGGACTGCCGATCAGTTTTTTCTGCTTGAGCCGATTTGCGCGCCTGACCGCGGCCGCTTCTCTTTGTTCCTGGGTTACGCGACCTTTGCGGCGCGCCTGGATAGCGGCCGCGTCGTGGCTCTTGATGGTCGTTTTTGCGGCCTTCGCGGCGCTGGCCTGGTTAACCAAAAAAGTAGGATTCGCCACCAGGATGATTCCGAGAAAAACTAGCAGATAGATTTTGAGCGATTTTTTGATTTTTCTTTTTAGCCTGATGACATTGATTTTGTAAAAAAAGATTCTCGTTTGCAGGTTCATATGATTTAAAATTAGCGCTTGATCTTGAATTAATTATGTTGCATTGAAGCGGCACCGACCATGCCGCGATTATTTATAACACTATCAAACTTCCCGTCATTTCCAGATGACCTTCTCCGCAAGGTATGGTACAGCGGAACTGGAAGGTGCCCGGTTTGTCGGCGAAAAATTCCGCGGTTACCGTTTCGCCGGGATTCAGGGTCTTACTTATGTCATAGCTATCCAATTTAAATCCGTGGATCACATCAGCGCTAGTTAAGCTCAATTTGACGTTATCGCCGCGATTAACCGTTATCTGGCCGGGTGTGAAAGAGAATTTTTTAGCCGTTACCACAAAACTTTTAGTTTCACCCGTTGGTTTGATCACTACGTTGCCGCCCGCGCTTCCGGCCATATACGATTTAACCCCATAGGCTATGGCCAAAATCAATATTATGCCGAGGATAATGATGTATGGTATTTTATTTTTCATATCATTGTTGTCTATATTTTGATTAATAATTTATTTTAAAAACAACCGGATAAAATCAAGCGGGATCAGATCGCCAGTTCAGAATGGTTTTGGTCGCCGCCGATCTCGGATGTTAATAGCGGAATCCGCGCCAGTTCCGTATCGTTGACCGTCCAGACTTTTTTCCCATAATATTTATGGAACAGGCCGGGATAAACATATTTCCTGAAGCCCTTTTCAATCACATAAATTTCACGTTCAATAATGCCTCTCAGCAAATTCCCGTCTTTGACAAGGTCAGCGGTCGCTACTGGCATTTTTGTCTTATCTGGTGATTTTACCGGAATGCAGTTCTGCCTCATCCTTAGTCTGCTCATTTTTTTCAACGAGCTGACAGATCTGACATATCGCTTCTTACCGTCGATTATCACATAAGCGGCTGGCGTATACGCAAATTGCACGTCATCGTCATCTTGAAATATTTTTTTTGTATCGGTTTCCATAAACATTGGTCTTAATAATTGTAGATTTCCAAGCATGTGATTTAATTGTAAGGATGAAAAATTAAGAGTTTATTAAGTTTGGATGATATTATTTTATTAAATTTTAGTATTTTTTACAGCGATACTCGCAAACCGTTCAAAATTTTTTCATTTTGGACCGCTTGCCTGGGGATAAACCGCTCGGATTGACAAAACAGGTCAAATTGTTAAACTTTAAATTACACCGCATATACACCGCATATTTTAATATTAAGCATATGCGAATTCTGGTGATCGAGGATCAGGAAAATTTGGCTAAATTGATCAAAGACGGCTTGGAGGCGGAAGGTTTTGCGACGGACTATGTCTTGGACGGTCTGGCCGGCCAATCGCGGATCGAACTGAATCATGATGACTATGACCTGGCCATTCTAGATCTAATGCTGCCGAAAAAAGATGGTTTAGAAGTATGCAAGGCGGTACGAGCTAAAAAAATAACCATCCCAATCTTGATGCTGACCGCCAAAGACGGCGTTGATGACATCATCAACGGCCTGAATGTCGGCGCTGATGATTACTTGATCAAACCGTTTTCTTTTGAGATATTGGTAGCCAGAATCAGGGCGATTCTGAGGCGTCCGAAAACTTCCCTGCCGTTGGAGCTTAGGGCACAATCGATGACTCTCAATCCGGCTAAAAAAATAGTTTTAAAAAATGAAAAGGAAGTGAAACTGACCTTGAAGGAATTCAGCTTGTTGGAATACTTGATGCGGCACCCAAACCAGGTGATCAACCGCGAACAGATCCTCTCAAGCGTCTGGGATTTCGCCTTTGATTCTTTTTCAAACGTAGTGGATGTCCATATCACCAATCTAAGAAAAAAAATCGGAGACAAAAACGGCAAAATTCTGGAAACTGTCCGCGGTATGGGCTATAGGATCAACTCATAAAAAAACCTATCTGATAATAAAAATCACCCCGCAATATGCGGGGTGATTTTTATTAAACCTTTTTATAATATGGACATGGCTTCTTTAACTGGGATTGAAACATAAAAGGTGGTGCCAGTATCCTTTTTCGATTCAAACCAAATTTTGGCACCGACTTTTTCCACGACAGACTTGACGACATAAAGCCCGAGACCCGTACCTTCTGAATTAATCTCTTTGGCATTTTCCGCCCGATACAACTTATCGAAAACTTTATCTTGCGCGCCACTCGGGATGCCGCAGCCGGTATCGGCCACGCTGAGAAGAATATCCGATTCGTTCCGCTCTAATTTTACGGTGATGCAGCCCCCTCCGGGCGTATAGCGGATAGCATTGGTAAGCAGATTTTCAATGATTATCCTGAAAACATTCTCGTCGAATTGAACGATTGGTACTTCCTTAAAGCTCTTTTTCAGCCTCAATTTTTTTTCATTTAGCTGGAGGGTCAATTCGCTAAGTACCCGGTCTGCGTTTTTGGCCAGATCCATCGGCACCCGCTTGACCACGAAAGTGCCCAATTCGATCCTTGATATATTCAACAGCGCGTTGATCAGATCGGTCATCCGCTGAGTCGAATGATAAATCTCCTCCAGATATTTTTTTTTCTTTTCCTCCACCTCTCCGCCGATACCGCGCAAGAGCAATTCTGACGCCAGACTGATGCTCGAAAGCGGGGTGCGCAATTGGTGCGACGCCAGGGAAACGAATTCGGTTTTAGCCTTATCTATTTCTATTGCCCGGGTGATGTCGCGACCGTAAAGATTCGCATAGCCGTAATCTTTAAGCGGCGCGATCACGAATGAGATGGTCTTATTACCATAGGCCTCCACCACCTCCCGCTTCAAGTCGGTTTCCAACGCGCGGTTTACGACATCCTTCCACCTTTCCGGTACCCTGCCGCCTTCCGGACTACCCCAAGATTCCAAGATCTCACGGCTTGCCGTGTTGGCATAGATGATGATGCCATTGTTATCGATTCTTAACACCGGGCTCGGATTTTCTTCAGGGAATTTTGCCAGTTTCCTTATTTCTTCTTCCGCTGATTTACGTTTGCTGATATTGCTGATTGCCCCCAGGGTATATTGCGGCTTCCCATTAGCGTCTCTGATCAAGGAAACGCTGAGATCTGCCCATACAATTCCGCCGTCTTTTTTTATATAGCGTCTTTCCAGTTGATAGCTGTCGCATAAACCCTGGTTCATTTTCTTGAATTCATCCCGATCCAAAGAAATGTCATCCGGATGCGTAAAGTCCGGGAATTCCATATGGGAAAGCTCCTGCTCTGTATAGCCGATTAATTGTTTAAACTTTTCATTAACAGCGACCGGCCTGCCGATCATATCAGCCACGACGATACCGATCGCCGCGTTTTCAAAAATAGCCCGAAACTTCTTCTCGCTTTCACGATGCGCCACTTCGCTGTCTTTCAATTCTTTGAAAAGAAAACGATAAGGCCTTTTCAGGCCGGTTTCGATCACCGCCAGATAGATAAAATAAAACGATGCTATTTCCAACAGATGTCCGGCCAAGTTGATAAAATCATATACACCCGAATAAAGAGTGAACAGAGTTTCAAAAACTATCGTAAAAAAAATTGACCAGCCGACCAGCTCAAATATTCGATCGTTAAATTTTCTTCTCTGCTCAAAAAGGCGGAACAAGGCCCAAGCAAAAAATATCGCGATGACGCCTTCACTGATTTTTTTGAACAAAGTCAGCCCCTGGCCGGCGACATAAGCGGCAGGGAAAATCTGCAAAAAAATTGAGGCCAACAGGACGATGGTTAAGACCGCATATATATAAAAAGTTATTTTTCCGTTCAGTTTTTTTCCGATATAAAACGACGCTAAAAAAAATGAGGCGACGGCCAAATAGCGCTCCGCCAGCCAAAGCTGGGTAGCCAGATTGGCTCCGGGCGCGTGAGGGAATACCGCCATGCCCTGATACGCCATGAGGTGCAGCGCATCGATGATGCCGACAAAAAAGAAAGAGATACCGACTAGCAAAAAATAATTATTATCAGAATAACGCCGCGAATTCCAGACTACTGCGAAAATGCCGAAAGCAATCACTATGCTGATCATTTCGGCTAAAGAATGAAAAAGCAGATAACTGTAAAAACTGCTCAGATATACGAGAATCAAGATTGCTCCCAATTGAATCAGGCCTTGATATTTGCTGATCAAGGTCAATTCCTGTTCTTTTTCCATAGTATTGAATTGCTGCTGAAAAATTTTTGACTGATTAAAGTCAGATGGCATCGATATATTAATAAATTACTTAGCTTAGTTAAAACTGTCAAGACGGCATACTGTTGCTTCCGATTATAACCGCTGAACATTAAAGACCGATGAAGCGGCAAAAACAAAAGCACCCCGATTGCTCGAGGCGCTTTTGCGTGCTTTTGATCGCACAGTCCTGGCGACGGCCTACTCTCCCAGGGGTGAACCCCAAGTACCATCGGCGCTGGCGGGCTTAACTTCCGTGTTCGAGATGGGAACGGGTGTGACCCCGCCGCTCAAGCCACCAAGACTGTGCAATCAAATATCACAAAGTGTAAAGATCAAATATTGAAATAATCAATAATTATGAACCAAAAATGTGGGAAAATCTGATGATCTATTAGTACCGCTCGGCTCAACCTGTTGCCAGGCTTACACCTACGGCCTATCAAGGTCATATTCTCTGACCGATCTATGAAATCTAATCTTGAAGACGGCTTCACGCTTATATGCTT
>Ga0172379_10007410_pt1 | contig 14266 bp, 13 predicted proteins | sample GrowelOW334metaG_FD_119756 | JGI IMG/M metagenome (GOLD analysis project Ga0172379, IMG submission 119756) | Groundwater microbial communities from an aquifer near a municipal landfill in Southern Ontario, Canada - Groundwater well OW334 metaG | ecosystem: Environmental > Aquatic > Deep... | reverse complement strand
TTTCGGGTGCGGCTGAATTTTTGTCCCACTGTGCGGCGAATCGGGTTGATGTGTACATCGTCAGCCACAAGACGCGCCTCGGGCATTTTGATGAGACTCAGACCGACTTGCGTGAGGCGGCCCGCTTATGGATGCGTCATCAGGGATTTTTCGACCGCTATGCCATCCTCGAAGAAAATCTGTATTTTGAATCAACTCAGTCTGACAAGATTGCGCGTATCAACAGTTTGCAGTGCGATTTTTTTATCGATGATCTGCCGGAAATTTTGCATCACCCCGAGTTGGCGCACTCCATTAAAAAAATCTTGTTTAACAGCAATGCGGCTGCCGCGGATGTGACAACGTGCGCCAGTTGGCGGGAGATTAGGGCGGTGATCTTTGGAAGCTGAATTTATAAAAATTGCGGAAGCCTTAAGCGGGCGACGCGTCGAGCAGCTGCTGCTGTGCAAGAGCGGTAGGAATAGCCGTGTCTATAAGGTGGTCTGCGGTGATGATGTGTATGCCCTGAAGAGTTATCCGCCTAAAAATTCCGATCCTCGAGACAGGTTCGGCACCGAAATTCGTGCGCTCAATTTTTATCAGGACAACGACAATCCGTATACGCCGAAGCTGCTGGCGCTGGGCGATTCCTGCGCGCTGATGGAGTGGATAGAGGGGCGTCTTGTTATCGCCCCCGATGCAAAAGACATCGATCAGGCGATCGATTTCATTCGTCTCACGCATGCCGCAGTGAACAAGGGTGGCGAGGTGTTCGGGTTGGCCTCAGAACCCTGTCTGTCTGGTGCGGATCTGTACCGGCATATTTCAGTGCGACTTGAAAAACTCATCGTGTTGCCGGAATTGAAGTGCTACCTTAGCTCTGAAATCCTCCCCTTGCTCGAACGCGCACGGAGGCATGCCGAACATGCGGCATTTACGGCGGCACTCCCCAAATCGAAACAAAGTCTGATCCCTGCCGATTTCGGTTTTCATAACGCGATCAGGACGGAGAACGGGCGGCTGCGTTTTATCGATTTTGAATATTTCGGCTGGGACGATCCGGTCAGGCTCACGGCGGATTTTTTGCTGCACCCGGGGCGCGCACTGGACGCGCAGTGCGCGAATCAATTCCGTTCGGCAATGATCTCCCTGTTCCAAACAGATGAATATTTCGAATCCCGTCTGTTAAACTTGCTGCCGCTGTATGCGGTACGCTGGGTCTTGATCCTGCTGAATGAGTTTCTGCCGGAACGCTGGGATGCAAGGGTTTTTGCAGGCGAGACCGCGTCCCATGCAGAAATAAAAGCGCAGCAGCTCAAGAAAGCCCGGCTTGCTGCCGATAAGGCTGTTGATAGCCTTAAACTACCCTGAGAAAAACATGCCTCTTGATGAACGTGCAATAAATTTGAGAAAACTGGTCGTGCGCGGTCTGGCGGGCGGCGGGCGCGGGCATTTGGGACCGGCGCTGTCACTGATAGAAATATTGCGCGTGCTCTACGACGATGTGCTACGCCATCAGCCTGACAATCCGCGCTGGCCTGAACGCGACCGCTGCATCCTGAGCAAAGGCCACGGCTGTCTTGCGCTTTACGCGTTGCTGGCCGATCAGGGCTATTTCCCTGCCGAGGCTCTGGATGATTTTTGCAAGCGCAATGCGATGCTGGGCGGTCACCCTGAAGCCGGAAAAATCCCCGGGGTGGAAGCCTCCACAGGTTCTCTCGGGCACGGTATGCCCATCGGGCTGGGTATGGCGTTGGCCGCACGCATGGCGGGACGAGGCAGTAAAGTTTTTGTCGTCGTAGGCGATGGCGAAATCAACGAAGGCTCGGTCTGGGAGGCTGCACTGTGTGCCGGCAAGCACGCGCTGGACAATTACACCGTGCTGATCGATTACAACAAGATACAGGCGAGCGGGCCGACGGCTGATATTCAGGATCTGGAACCTTTAACCGACAAGTGGCGCAGTTTCGGTTTTGCCGTGACCGAGGTCAACGGGCACGATGTTGTGGCCTTGCGCAGAACCTTGACCTCGCTGCCTGCCGGCAAGCCTAATGTGGTGATCTGCCATACGGTCAAGGGCAAGGGCGTCTCTTTTGCCGAGAACAATCCCGACTGGCATCACAAGGCCAAGATAGGCGAGAAGGAAGTGTCCGATATGTTGTCTGCACTGGATAGTTATCATGCGTAAAGTCTGTCTCGATACGATACACAGTCTGGCTCACCGCGATCCGCGCGTGGTGTTCATCGGCTCTGATTTGGGCGCCGGCGTGATGGATGAAATGAAGCAATCGCTCCCCGGGCGATTTTTCATGGAAGGGATTTACGAGGCCAATGTCGTCGGCATGGCGGCCGGGATGGCGATGGATGGCTTCATTCCTTACGTGAATACCATCGCGACCTTCCTGACCCGACGCGCGTTCGAGCAGGTCGCGCTCGACTTGTGTCTGCACAGGCTGCCCGTGCGTCTGATCGGCAACGGCGGGGGCGTGGTGTACGCGCCGCTCGGACCTACCCATCTGGCGGTCGATGATTTCGCGCTGATGCGGGTGCTGCCCAATATGACGGTGGTCGCGGTCAGCGATGCTGACGAGATGCGCCGTTTGATGGAAGCATCCCTCGACTGGCCGGATCCGATCTATATTCGTCTGGCGAAAGGCGGGGATAAAATCGTCAGTTGCGAGGATGACGGTTTTGCGATCGGCAAGGCGATCGTGCGGCGTCGTGCCGCGACGTCAGGTCACATACTGTTCGCCACCACCGGGGTGATGACGACTCATGCGCTGGCGGCGGCGGAGAGTCTGGCCGCGCTCGGGATAGACAGCACGGTGCTGCATTTTCATACCGTAAAGCCGCTTGATGTGGATGCGTTACTCGAACATGCAAAAGAGGCGTGTGCGGTCGTGACGGTCGAGGAACATTCGCTCATCGGCGGTTTCGGCTCTGCGATTCTTGAGGCCTTGAGCGATCAGTTGCTCAACATGCCGCCGGTTAAGCGATTGGGACTGTCGGATGAATTTGCCAGTATTTACGGCAGTCAGAACGATGTGCTCGAAGCGAGCGGACTGATGCCGGTTCAGATTGCGGACACCACTGCGCGGTTATTTAATGCGATTATTGAAGGAGCTCGCCGGTGAGCCAGCTATACAGCAATCTGAAGTTTTTACGTTATGCCGATCACATTGCCGCGTTGCACGATCAGCGCGTTGTCGCCCCCGTCCATATTCGAATCAAGCCGATGAATCACTGCAATCACGACTGCTGGTACTGTGCGTACCGGGTCAGCAATCTGCAGCTGGGCGAGGATATCGATTACAAAGACACGATCCCCAAGGCCAAGATGTTCGAGATCGTCGAGGACGTGATCGCGATGGGCGTTAAAGCCGTCACGTTTTCAGGAGGGGGGGAGCCGCTGCTCTACAAACCGCTGCCCGAGGTCGTCAAACGGCTGGCCGAAGGCGGGGTGCGGGTGGCGACGCTGACCAACGGCTCTAATTTGAAGGGGCGGGTGGCTGATGCGTTCGCCGAGTACGGTACCTGGGTTCGGGTGTCCACCGATGCGTGGGATGACGCGAGTTTCGCTAAATCGCGCGGCATTAAAGAAGGGGAGTTCACCCAGTTGCTGGAGAACCTTAGCCGTTTTTCGGCGCGCGGATCCAAATGCGTGCTGGGGGTGAGTTTCATTGTCGATGAAACCAACTGTACCCATTTATATGACGCCTGCCTGCTGCTCAAAAATGCCGGTGTGAATCATGTGAAGTTTTCCGGTGTGGTGGTGAGTAATTCCGGTGAGCAGAACAATGTCTATCACGCGCGGATCAGGGACGTTGTGACCGAACAAATCGAGCGCGCCCGCACGCTGGCGGACGACAAATTCTCTGTCATCAATCATTATCACGATCTTGACGATCGTTTCGAGAAAGCTTACACGACCTGTCCTTATCTGATGTTCCTGACGGTGATCGGCGCCGACTGCAAGGTGTACACCTGTCAGGACAAGGCGTTCACCGTTTCGGGCACCTTAGGCTCGATTGCCGAACGCAGTTTTCGCGACTTCTGGTTTTCCGAAGAAAACCGTCGCCGTATCTTTGAACTCAACCCGTCCAAAGAGTGTACGCATCACTGCGTCTCGCACGGCAAAAATCTGGCGATCGCAGATCTACTTTCGATCGATCCTGATCACGGCGCGTTTGTCTGATGTCCTGCACTGATAAAACCACGGGCCGCCTGCTCAATATCGTCACGCCGCTGCACCAGCTGACGCGCCGCGACTATCTGGCGCGGATGACAGACGACAAGGTCGCCTGCATGAAGATGGCCAAACAATACGGACAGGACTACTGGGACGGCGACCGGCGCTACGGCTACGGCGGTTATAAATATATGCCAGGGCGCTGGAAGCCGGTCGCCCAAGCTTTGATTAAAACCTATGGTCTGGGGGCCGGGTCATCGGTGCTGGATGTGGGGTGCGGCAAGGGGTTTTTGTTGCACGAGATGCTTTTGTTAGAGCCGGAACTCAAAATCTGCGGTTTTGATGTGTCATCCTATGGCATCGAATGCGCGAGCGTCGAGGTGAAACCTCATCTGTTCTTGCATCAGGCGCAGCAGCCTTATCCGTTTGCGGATCAGCAGTTCGATCTGGTGATTTCGCTGGGTACGCTGCACAACCTGCAGCTGTTCGATTTGAAAGCGGCACTGACGGAAGTTGAGCGGGTAGGTAAAAATGCTTATGTGATGGTTGAGAGTTACCGCAACGAGCAGGAGCTGTTCAATCTGGAGTGCTGGGCGCTGACTGCGGAATCGCTGTTTGATTTTGATGAGTGGGTCTGGTTATACGGCGAGTTCGGTTATCGCGGCGATTACGAGTTTATCTATTTCGAATGAGCGGTTCTTCGATGCCAAAAAAAATAATCATACTGGGGCATTCAGGGTTTATCGGCTCGCGTCTTGAGTGGATGCTGTCCGTATCGGGTCGTTGGGAGGTGATCGGACGCTCGCTGCCCGAAATCGATCTGACCGATCAGGAACAGGTATTGCAGCTGGCGCCCTATATGACGCCCGATGCGACGCTGGTGCTGGCCGCGGCCGTCAAGCGGCAGTTCGGCGATACGCTGGAGGTTTTTCGGCAGAACATGGCTATCGTCGAGAATGTCTGTCACCTGTTGGCCTTGTATCCTGTCGGGCGGGTGATTTTCATGAGCTCTTCCGCAGTCTATGGTGAGGAGACCGAAAACAGGTGTATTAGCGAGCAGACGCCGGTGAATCCGACTTCCTATTACGGAATCAACAAATACACCGCCGAATGCCTGTTAAAAAAAGTCTGTGCAGACAAAATTTCACTGGTTTGTCTGAGACCGCCGTTGATTTACGGGCCGGGGGATTCCGGAAAAACTTACGGCCCTGCGGGGTTTGTCGCTGCTGCGATTGAGTCACAGCCTGTGACCTTGTGGGGCGATGGCACAGAGTTACGAGAATTTATCTACATCGATGACATCTGCCGTCTGATCGAGCATCTGGTGGATCACCCCTTTATGGGCGAACTCAATGTCGTCAGCGGGATGCCGTATTGCTTTGCCGATGTGATCGCCATCCTGAAAAAAAGCCTGCCGACGCTTGCGGTGGCCTCACGTCCGCGCAGCAAGCAAAAGGCCGATAATGCATTCGATCATCAAAAGATACGCGCGTTGCTGCCTGCTGATTTCAGGTTTACTTCGCTGGAAACAGGCGTGCTCGCCATGCTGGAGATGCGTGCATGAGGACTGAACCGTTATCCGGCGAATTGCTGATCGATTTCGGTCTTCAGCCTGTTTCCAACCGTTTTTTGCATCCGGAAAGCGTTGATGTTGTGCCGCATTTTTCGCTGCAATTGCGCATTGACGCCGATACCGGCCTGATCCATCTGGGTACGCCGTTTCCCGTTGAGGCGCTGAAGCCGCGCTACAACTGGCTGACCTGTTTTGAGCCCGAGGATCATCTGGATGATCTGGCATGTCAGCTGGTTGCGTTGCCGGGGATTACACGGGATTCGGTCTTTGGCGCTTACAGTTTTAAGGATGATTCCATGCTGCGTCGCCTGGAGCGGCTAGGATATGCAAATACCTGGCGCATCGACCCGGCACAGGATCTGGCGCTCAGTGACCCCTGTGCAAACGTTGAGACCTATCAGCGTGAGTTAACCACCGCGCGTGCCCTCGACATCGTGGCGCGGCGCGGGCGGTGTGACGTGATGATTGTGCGGCATGTCGCGGAGCATGCGCATGACTTGCCCGCCTTTATCGATGCCATCAGAGTGATGGTGAAGCCTCGCGGTTATATCGTCTGGGAAGTGCCCGATTGCGAGCGGGTACTGATGATGGGCGACTGCACGACCGTCTGGGAGGAACATCAGTACTACTTTACAAGTTATACCTTCAAACGTGTGCTGCTTGATGCCGGATTCAAGGTTGTGGACTATGCCTCTGTGCCTTATGTGCTGGAAAATTCGCTGGTGGCGATTGTTCAGGAGGGGCGAGAACCCGCCCGTTCAGACGATTCGGTGGCCGTTGCAGCAGAAATCGAGCGTGCCCAATATTTTGTGCAAAAAGTACACGCACGTTCTATCGCGGTACACAATAAACTCGAATATTGGCGACGTACGCGAGGAGAGATCGCCCTGTTTGGTGCAGGGCACTTGTCCTGTGCTTTTTTGTCGCTGATGGAGGTGTCGCCGCTTATTTATTGTGTGATCGATGACAATCCCAATAAGAAGGGCTTGCAGATGCCTGTCGGCGGATTGCACATTGCAGGTTCCGAGGTGTTGAATTCGGGCAGGATGGGCGTCTGTCTACTGGGATTGAATCCGCTCAATCAGGATCGTGTGATTGTTAAGCAGGCGCAGTTTGTCGATCAGGGCGGGATATTCGCGTCGATTTTTCCCGGTAGTGCGTTGGATTTGGAGTTAAGGTGATGATAAAAGTCCGCAAAGAGAACGATGAAGTGCTGTATCCGGAAGACGATCTGGTTCTTGTCAGCGCACAGGATCTGGATGAGCTCAAGCGGCGGGCTTCGTTGAATCCGCGCCGGCGGATCAGGCTTTGCGCGCATCGTTCGCCTGATGATCGCTTGCATGAAATGGTGATCGTACATATGCGGGAATGTTATGTCCGGCCGCATAAGCATCTGGACAAAGCTGAATCGATGTTGATACTCGAAGGCGAAGTGGATGTGGTGCTGTTTCATGAAGACGGCTCATTGCGCCAGATCATACAGATGGGCGCGCCCGGTACGGGCAAGATTTTTTATTAGCGTCTGTCCAGTTCGGTTTATCACTGTCTGTTGATTCGCACGGAATTTCTGGTGTTCAACGAAGTGATCGAAGGTCCGTTTATCCGTGATAACACCGTGTTCCCCGCGTGGGCGCCGGTGGAGGATGCACCTGCAGAATTCAGAGCACGGATTGATGCGTTAATTCAAAGCAAGGAACAATAACTATGAGCGATCAGTTGATCCGGCACGATACACACTGCCGTTTATGTGGCGGCAATCGGATTGCAACGGTTTTTAAGCTTGCCGACACGCCGATGGAAGATCAGTTTGTCATCGGCCCGCTCGAACAGCCCTTTTTCCCGCTTGAGCTGGCGTTATGCGAAGATTGCGGTTATTTGCATCTGCCCCATATCGTCAGTCCTGAGGCGAGTTATACCGATTACGTTTACGTCAGCAGCCTCACGGTCGGACTCACGCACCATTACGATCAGTATGCGCAGAAAATAATTAACGATTGGGCTGTGCCGGCCTCTGCGCTGGTTGTCGATCTGGGCAGCAACGATGGCTCTATGCTGGCGTCTTTTAAGCGGCAGGGCATGCAGGTGGTAGGCGTGGAGCCTGCCGCTAGTATTGCCGCGCGGGCCAATCAGGCCGGACTTGAAACGGTCAACGATTTTTTCACCGCGGAGGTTGCGGCGAACATTACCGGAAAGTATGGTAAGGCCAGCATCGTCACGGCAAACTACATGTATGCCAATATCGACGATGTGACCGAATTCACCCGTTCGGTTGCCCGGCTTTTGGGGCCTGATGGCATTTTTGTCGTCGAAACGGGCTACCACCCGGAACAGATGAAAATCAGGATGTTCGATTACATCTATCACGAGCATTTTTCTTATTTTACGGTCGAGGTGCTGCAGCATCTTTTTGCCGCCTCGGGGCTTGAATTGATTCATGCTGAGAAGACAGCGCCTAAGGGCGGATCGGTCCGGCTGGTCGCGCAGCTCAAGTCGGCGCGCAGATCCGTCGATCCGAGTGTCGGGGAACTGATCGGGGAAGAGCATGCCAGCGGTATGCGGGATGCGGAAACCTACCGGAAATTCGCACGCGAGATTGCGGATGCGAAACATCAGTTGCTGAGCCTGCTTATGGGATTTAAAGCCGCCGGCAAAAAAATTGCAGGATTTGGCGCCTCCCACAGTACCACGACACTGATCTGCCATTTTGGCCTTGCGCCGTTCATCGATTATCTGGTCGACGATAACCCGGTCAAGCAGGGGCGATATTCTCCCGGTTTTCACCTGCCGGTTTTTTCAGCCGATAAGCTCATAGCGGATCAGCCGGATTACGTGATTATGCTAGGCTGGCAACACCGGCACAGCATCATGGCAAAACATCCATTGATGAACGGCACGCAGTGGATCATTCCGCTGCCTGAGCTTCAGATCGTCTAGTCCTATGGCAAACGAGCATGTAATGATCGTGGGTAGTACCTCCCCTTTGGCAACCGAGGCTGCCCGTGCGTTTATTGCCCGTGGGGAGCGGGTTAGTCTGATCAGCCGGAATGGTGCGGACAATCAGGAACTTCTGGCACTGGGCGAATACGCCTCGGTGTTTTCATTTGATCTGAATGATCTGGCGGCCATCCCGGCCCTGTTTCAACGTATCGTTGATGACGCAGGTCCTGTAACAAGAATTTGTTTCTTTCAGCGTTACCGTGACGGTGCTGAGCATCCCTGGGATGGTGAATATGCCGTCAGCCTGCGCGCGACCAGTCAGATCATCGAGCAGTTCAAGCTCCAACCGGTAACAGATCAGGATCGTTCGGTTGTGATTGTCAGCTCCCCTGCCGACAGCGCCGTCGTGCTGGAGCAATCCGCCGCCTACCATGCCGTTAAGGCGGGCTTGTCGCAAATGGTGCGTTACTACGCTGTCGCTTTAGGCAGCAATGGCATCCGGGTAAATGGCATTAAACCTGCCATTGTGATCAAACCGCGCGCGCAAGCATTTTATGATCAAAATCCGGAGCTGGTGACGCTGTTTAATCGTGTCACGCCGTTAGGCAGAATGGGGCGGCCGGTCGATATTGCGAATGCAGCGCTGTTCTTGAGCAGCGATCAGGCGTCCTTTGTCACCGGGCAAATTTTAGGCGTGGATGGCGGTTTATCCTTGCATGAGTCGGCATCGCTGGCGCGCCTTGCTGCCAGTATTTTTAATCCGGATCTGGAAGATCATAGATGGAACCCTCCCGCGTTAAAGCAGAACAGGAATAATGATGCCTAAGACCCATCTGGAATTTTATGATGCACACGGCATTTCGCCGGTGCACTATGTTGTCGGCGATACGCAGCAGCACTTCGAGCGACGTGCATCGTTGTATCGCAGCTTAGGTTTAATTTCACTGGCTTGTCGCGGTGCGCGCGTGCTGGAGGTCGCTGTCGGCTCGGGACAGAACAGTCTGTATGTCGCCTCGCTGATGCCGGCATCACTGACGCTGGTTGAACCTAATCCCACCGCGATACGCGAGATTCGCGAGCTGTATGCAAACACAAAGGTGGCACACACCAAACCTTCGCTGGTTGAAATGACGCTGCAGGATTACATGCCCGAACACACGTTCGATATCGTGCTGTGTGAAAACTGGCTGGGGCGGGTACCGCATGAGCGTGCTTTGTTGCGAAAACTGGCTGGTTTTCTTGCGCCTCAAGGCGTGATGGTGGTGACGACGCTCACGCCAACCGGTTTTTTGCCGAATCTGATCCGGCGCGCACTGTCGGTCAGGTATTGCGATCCGCGCCTGCCATTTGCGGACCGTACTGAACAGCTGGTGACGATGTTTGCGCCGCATCTGGCTACCATGAGCGCGATGACACGTTCGGCGACCGACTGGGTGCAGGACAACATGATGAACCCGGCGTATTTCGATATCTGTCTGACGATACCGGATGTGTTGCAGGAAGTGGGAAATGGACTCAATGCGCTGGGCACTAACCCGTCGTTTTCCACCGACTGGCGCTGGTTCAAGGCGCTGTGTGGTGAGGGGCGGGAATTCAACCGGCATATGACAGGCGCTTATCAGGCCGAACTGCACAATTTTTTTGATTATCAGCTGGAATTTTCTCAGCCCGATGTCGAGTTAAATTGTGCTATTGAAACATCCTGTCTGGTGTTTCTCGATACGGTACGTGACTATGAATCAGCGGCGCTGGCGGGCATGGATCTAACAGACAGCTTTTCCGAGGTGATAGCCTGCTTGACGAATATTATCGGGCAGCTCAAGGATTTTCCGGAGCAGGTCAAAGCAGGGCTTGAGGCCGGTCTAAAACTGTTGTCAGATGAGGAGCGTGACTTGCAAAAAGTGGCTGCCGACAGTCCCTTTAGCCGGCTCTTCGGTCGTGAAACCGTCTATCTCTCTTTGATCGCCGATGTGACGCCGGCTCGTTTTGATGCACGGGGATAATGTGCCACCTTGTCGGATGAACATGTGCGGCACGTATAGTGCATCCCGTGGTCGGGTACGAATATGAGCGGACGTCGTTTTTTGATTGTTGGCGGCGACGGGCTGATTGGTGTCGCGCTGAACGAGGCTATCCGGCTGCAGGGAGGAGTTGTGACCTGTACGTCACGACGACTAGGTGCGGATGTCTTTCTGGATTTACAGAATAGGGATACGATTTCATCGCTTGATGTCTCGGGATATGACGTTGCGTATATCTGCGCCGGATGGTCTCGGTATGCGGAAATCGAGTTGAATTGTGAGCTCAGCGAGCAGGTTAACGTGACCAACACGATGTGCTTATGTGAGCGCCTGCTGGCTGCGAGCTGTACAGTGGTGTTTATTTCCACCGCCGCCGTTTTTGACGGAGAGCGGCCTTATCCTGCCGAGGATGCTGCTGCAGTCCCGGGTACACGCTACGGAATGCAAAAGTATCGGGTCGAACGTGCTTTAACTGAAAGCATGCGGCAGGGAGGACGCGTCAAGATCATCCGTTTGTCCAAAGTCATGTCGTCTGCAATGCCGCTGATCGAGGGGTGGCGGCACGCTCTGTTACGCGGGGAAATCATAACGCCGTTGTCTGATTTGCGGCTAAGTCCGGTATCGCTTCGTTATGTGATCGCCGGTCTGATCAAAATTGCTTTGCTGGAGCAATGCGGCCTATTTCATCTTTCCGGTGCCTCGGATGTGAGTTATTCAAATTTCGCCGCACTGCTGGCGTCAAAATGGGGGCTTTCGTCGTGCCTGGTTTGTCCATCCACATCACGGGACTTATCGGCGCACCTGCCGTATGCGCCGAGATACCCATCGCTTGGCATGAGTCATACCGAGGCGATGGCACAAATTTCACCGCAGGCACTGGGTGACTGCATTGCCGACCTGACCGCTCAAGGTTCACTCTAATCGTGCCGATAAGGCATCTGTGATTTACAATTTTCTATGTGTTACCCGATATGAAGACCACTTACTTTGCTGATTTGACTCATACTGCGCAAGGCATCCATGCAAAGTGTATGCCGCTGGGGGCTGCGCTGGTCGCTTCTTATATCAAAAGGGAGTTTCCCGACAGTATTGATGTCAGCTTGTACAAGTTGCCAGAAGATCTGGAAGCCGCCGTTATAAAACAGTGTCCGGACATCCTGTGTTTGTCTAATTACGCCTGGAATTTGAGGTTGACCGTCGCATTTGCGCGTCTGGTAAAAAAGATCAATCCGCAGCTGATCGTCATTTTCGGCGGTCCGAATTTCCCTTTAAAGGAAGACGAGAGGCAGGCGTTTCTGACCGAAAATGACTGCATCGATTTTTATGTTTTCGGCGAGGGTGAGACCGCGCTGGCCAATTTGTTCCGTGAGATTATCGGACACAACTTTGAAGTCGCAGCGATTAAGGCCGCGCGTTTGCCGCTGATCAATTGTTCATACCTCAGTGCCGAGGGCGTTATCTCGGGTGAGTGGACCCGGACGGTTGAGCTGGATCAGTTCCCCTGTCCCTACACAGACGGTTTGATGGACAAATTCTTTGAATTGCCGCTGATTCCGCTCTATGAGACAACGCGAGGATGCCCGTTTTCGTGTACGTTTTGCACCGACGGCATCAGCGAGAAATCGAAAATATTCAGGAAGTCTCACGAGAATATAGAAGAATCAATCGCTTATATTGCACAAAAAGTACAACACAGCGATACGTTGATACTGGCCGATCTGAATTTCGGAATGTACAACGAGGATATCGAGACCGCTGAAATCATCGCAAGGCAAAAAATTGCGACAGGTTATCCCTTGAGTGTCGGCACAGCGCTTGGCAAAAGCCGTCCGGAAAATATCATGGAGGCCGTTAAGATTCTGGACGGCAGTTTGCATATCGGTCTGAGTCTGCAGTCGACGGATGTCGAGGTGCTGAAAAATATCAAACGCAAAAATATCCAGACCCCTAAATTGATTCTGGCGGCCGAAGAAGTGGGTTTGCGCGAAGCTGTCGATTTTACCGAGTTGATCTTAGCGCTGCCGGGCGATTCAATGGCGAAACACTATCAGTCGTTGCGTGAAGGCGTGGCGCTTGGGATGACCAATATCAGGATGTATCAGCTGATGCTGCTGACAGGTTCGACGATGAATAGTCAGGCCAGCCGTGAAATTTACCAGATGCAGACTCGCTGGCGGGTAATGCCCAACTGTGCCGGTGTCTACCGTTTTTTTGGTACAGAATTGAGAGTGGCTGAAATAGAGGAAATCGTCGTTGCTAACAGCACCCTGAGTTTCGCGGACTATGTCGAGTGCCGCGTGATGGATTTTATCATTGAGCTGTTCGTCAATAATGACTGGTATGTCGAATTGTTTGAACTGATTAAAATTTACGGATTTGAATTGTTCGATTTCTTACTGTTTATCAAAGAAAAGCGTAGCGGATTTCCCGACAGAATGGCGAAAATATTCGACAGTTTCGTCCACGATACCTGTAAAGACCTGTTCGTTGAAAAGCAGGCAATCGAAGCCTACATTGCGGGCGCAGGCGTACTGGAAAAACACGTGACTGGCGAGCTGGGCAACAACGAGATACTCGATCACAAGGCGTTGTGCTACTTGAATTTCAGACAAACGACGCAGTTTATTTTTGAAATGGCGACGATATTCCTGTCTTCCGTAAAGCGTGAGGATGACACGTTGTCACTTTATCTGGCGGACCTGCAAAAATTCATTTTATGCCGGAAAGACAATGTCATTGATGTCGGGCAGACTTTGCGTGAACCGTTTAATTTCGATTTTCGGCAGATTGCGCAGGCGCATTTCAGAATCGATCCGCAGCAGCTGGAGCGATCGCCCACGTCGCTGATGTTTTTTCATGACGAAAAACAGTCTGTTGCGATCAAAAAAGCCTCTAGAATATACGGTACCTCCGTATCGGGGCTTGGACGATTTATCCAGAATAATAAGATGAACCGTATGTTCAGACAATTTCAAAGCTGCGAACATAACGCAGCGATTGAACAAAAAAAGGAGGTCGTATCGTGACGTTGTCGCAGCTGGAATTGCCTGAAGAGTTGAACTATGTCGGTGTGTTCCTGACGCTTGAATGTAATTTGAGCTGCAGTTATTGCATTAACGACCCGGAGCAAAGCGGACAGCGAACTATCCTGTTTCCAATTAAGTCGCAGGCCAAAACGTTGCGCAACAGTTTAACGCCTGACGAATGGGTATTGGCCCTGAACCGGATTCCTTTCCGTGTCGACCTGCCCATTACGCTGCAAGGTGGAGAGCCGATGTTGTACTGGAAGGGTAAGGGCTTGGGGCTGGTATTGTCCGAGACGCCGCATTATTACGATTTACTGACCAACTTCGCCTTGAAGCCGGAAGTGTTCGCCGCCAGTCTGAACGGGCAGCAGGCCAAACTGCAGCGCGATGCGCCCTATCCATCGATTCGCATCAGCTATCATGCGGAAGAGATGAATCGCACCTGGCAGGGCCGAGGTATTGAAGAGCTGGTTGAGCGTTGCGCGGCGTTGAGTGAGCACGGGTTTAGGGTTTCGCCCAACAAGGCTGACAGCGATGTGGG
>Ga0172379_10007409_pt1 | contig 14266 bp, 23 predicted proteins | sample GrowelOW334metaG_FD_119756 | JGI IMG/M metagenome (GOLD analysis project Ga0172379, IMG submission 119756) | Groundwater microbial communities from an aquifer near a municipal landfill in Southern Ontario, Canada - Groundwater well OW334 metaG | ecosystem: Environmental > Aquatic > Deep... | reverse complement strand
TTGCCGTCCTCATATTCCCGGTCGCCGGGGAATTCCCCGACCGGCGACATGTGGAACCATCCATCGGCTGGCAGCTCGAACTGCCCGTTGGGAAGTCGGTTCAGGATCATTTTGATTCCTCCAAAATCCACTTGGCCGTTGCAGCGAATGTGGGGAATCCCAGGATCTCCCGGACATGAGGTAGTGATTCCGCCAATTCCAATGCCACATCGTCCACGTTGGTCTTGCCGCGATACCCAACACAGGACAGTGACTTGAGCGTCCGCATCCGGATCAAATCGCGGATCTCCTCGCGGCGGGTCTCCAAGTAATTTATTCTTCCCTCCACGGAAACATGCTCGTTGAGCAGCTCGGTCAGCCTGGTGTGCTGGTTGATTTTTCCGGAGCTAGACATGGCAACGACCTCCCAATTTCCCAAAAAGCCCGATTTCAATCCCGTGGCTTGAGTACTGCACCGGCCATCCTTGCGCCGTGCAAGGGGCGTGCAACGGGGTCTGGCTTGCGAGCAGGACGTTTCCCTTATCCGGGCCTCTCAGCCCCAAATTTCGGCGATTCTGCATTTTCATTTCATGGTCCTCATTTGATCTTTCACCCCGGCGAGCGCGGCGCTGCCGAGAGCGCCCTCGAATACCGAGGCCAGGGCCTCGACGTCCATGTCGGCGAGCAGCTCGGGGAGCCGGGCCTGCGTGTCTTGGAGAAATTGGCGGACCTCCGCATCGGTGGAAGTGCCGTCCGCGACCTTGGCCTGCATCTTGGCGAGCAGATCCTCGATCGGGGAGACCCAGCCCTTCGGCACTCCGAGCGATTTGGCAACTTCGTTGGCCAGAGGTTCCTCGGCTGGCGGGAGAGCGGGGTTCGGGACGGTCGGAGCGGACGGCCGCTTGAGCAGCTCCTCATCCGGGCGGGGCTTGGAGAGGCCGAAGCGTTCGAGGACGGCATCCACGGAGATCGGCACGCCGATCTCGGAGAGCGTCTTGAACATTTCCAGATCCATCTTCGTATCCTTGCGGTCGCGGGTCCGGATCTGCACATAGGCGAGCGGTCGTGTGCCGATGCCGAAATGGTATTCGATGACCTGGCGGATCACCGAGGTCTGGAGGATCTCCGAGATCCACGCGGCGTCGTCCTGCTCCAGCAGATCGGTCTCGTCGCCCTGGAGGCTCGCGCCGGTCGCGTCCGCGCCTTTGCCGCTGGCCGTGCCGAGATCGCCGCCGCGCCACATGATGGCGAGCGCCTTGTCCATGCGGTCGATCAGCGGCTCGAACGGCATGTTCGTGCCGCCCTTGGCCTCGATGAGCTCCAGGCTCTCGCCGGCATTGCAGACCGCGCCCCAATCGTTGCCGAAGGCCCGCACGGCATCTTCCATCGCTGTCCACTCGGGCGAGCCCTTGGCGGCAGAGGTTTTTCCCAGCACGCCCGGGAAACCATATTTTTCGGAGAACGCGAGCCAGTCGCGCAGGGGCAGGCGCTTATACATCCATGCGACGGATGACGCTTCCATGAGGCCCGGCCCCACGGTGACAATCCATTCGTCCTCGGGCATGTCGATGCCGGTGATCCCGTAGTCCTGCTCCAGAAACCGCAGGCGTCCGGTGCGATTCTCGAAAAACCAGAGCGGCACATGCCGGAACGTGGCCGAGAGTCCGTCGGTCTCCGGAGCCCACACGATCTCATGCACCGCGTAGCGCATGCCGATCGCCGCCGCCATCTGCCGCACCAGGAGCGAGAACCCCCCGCGCTGGTTTTCGTCCAGGGCATCGGTGGCCGTGAGGTGGTTCAGGAAATAGGTGATCTTCTCGGCATGGGTCTTCGCTGCGGCTTCCTGCGCTGCGTCGCCGTCGCAATCCACCGGAACGACATCAAACCCATAACGGGCGACCGCAGAGTAGCGCTTCTGCGACAGAGCCGGGAGCCGGTCATCGCGCCGCAGCATCGCGTCCCATGTCCGCGCGGCCTCGGCGAGGTAGCCCGCATTGAACGCATCGAGCATCGAGACCAGCCGCGCTGGCGTGAGATTCGCCAGCGGGTTGAACCGCGACTGAATGGAGCGCTCGATGCGCTCGGGAGATAGGTGTGTGGCGTCGCTCATAGCAGCATGCTCCGTTGAGATTCCTCACGCTCGACGCGGGAGTAGGCGAAGGGGTTGGTTCCCGATCCAAACGCGCGCACGGCCAATGCCAGCGCCGTGCAGCGGTCGCTGTGGCCATTCTTTGTCCTGGGCGACCAGTAGTTGTATTCCCCGTTGCTGATGACCTGCTGCATTTCGTGGAGGTCTTCGCGGATGACGGTGGAGGTCGGGATGCGCAGCTTTGTCGGACCTTCAAACATCCGGCGCAGGCGCGGAAATATCTCGCGCTTGAACCCGGTCGTGAACGTGCAGAGCTCGACCTTCCCCATGAGGTGCTTCTGCGGATCCCACTCGCCATGCGTGCGGACGATGTAATCGCCGAGGCCGATGCCCGGCCCGGTGTAGTCGAAGCACACCCGGTTCGCGGCGCGGATGCGGTCGCGCAGGATCTGCTCCTGCTCCGGCGAAGCGGTGTTGTGCAGTACCAGGACTTCGCGCGTCCATAGGATGTCCCCTACAAGTTGCAGCGTCCAGCAGACGGTCGGATCGCTGCTCCGGCCAAAGTCGATCCCAAGATACACGGGATGCGATGTGGGCGAAATCCCACGATCCCAGATCTCGGTGGCATCGAAGCTCTCGGCGAGCTGGATGATGTCGTAAGGGAGCAGGACATTGCTGCCGTCGAGGAACTGGCAGAGGAACTCCTGAGCCCAGCCCTCCGCATCGTCCATCGCCTCCCGCAGCTCCGCGATGTCCACCGGGAGCCCCATGAGCACCGCATGGTAAATGGTGACGACGCGGCGGCTCCATTGCATGTGCTTGCCTGCCGCCTTCGTCATGATCTTGTGCATGGCCCCGCCAACACCGTTCGGCGTCGTGACCACGCGCAGCTTCTTCTGCCCGCCGCGCAGAGGGTTCGTGATGCTCGGCAGCAGCGCCCGCCAGGTGGCGGCGGGATTCTCAAAGAAATCGAACTCGGTCAAGCCAACGTTTGTGCTGCGACCGCGCACCGTGTCCGGTTTGCCTGGCACTGCGCGGATCTTCGATCCGTTGGGAAGAATAATCTCTGCGCTCTTGAGCAGAGTCTGCGAGCTGGAACCCTCGCGGGCTTCTTTGTAGTCCGCGATCTTGAGGTTGAACGCCTCGACCCACTCCTTGGCTTTCTCCAGAGAGTCGAGCGCCTGGCGTTCGGAGGGAGCCCCGATCATCCATTCATTGCGGGGCGTCTTGAACGCGTCCTCGGTCGCAACGCCCTCCAGCGTAAAATCCTTTCCGGTCTGGCGGCTCCACAGTTCGCCAATGAACCGGGCCGGATCATGCCAGGAGACGAACTGGTATTGCAGGAGCAGATTCCGAGGATCGTCGGTAGGGTAGGGATTCTTCCACCCGTTGATGTTTTCGCCGAGCTTGTGGCTGGCGTGCTTGGCTTCGAGATCCTCAATGCTCGCCCCCTGCAGCATGCCTGCAGTGGCTTCCGCGCATGCGGATTCCACGCGCGCCCGGAGTTTCTCGATGCCCTCGTTTTTCTTCACAGGCCGAAGACTTGTTTCATGCGCTGCACGCGCTGGCCGTCCGACAACTCGCCCTCCGTCAACGCACCCTTGAGCTGGTCGAGCTTCCGCTCCATGACCTTCACCCGGCGCGCTGCAAGCTGGAGCTTGCGTTCCTCCAAGCTGAACTTCGTCCGGGCGGAGTCCTGGGAAAGCTTGAGGTGCTCCAAGCTGACGAATGTGTCCGCGTCCCCGGAGTCCAGCGCCTCCAGTGTGAAGACCGTTTGCGCCAACTCCCGAACGGCCTCCGGAGACATATTGGGATTCCGCTGCTTCAGCAGCTCCGCCACTTGATCCGCTCGCGAGGAAGCAAAGGAAAAGCGCCGCGAAAACCGCCGATACTTGAGGAACTCCGAAAGCGTGGAGATCGAAACTTTGATTCCGTCTGCCGCGAGTTGCTCCAAGGCAAACTGCAAGCCGCCGACGCAGGTTTCGCTTTTCGGCGTCGCCGCCCACTCTTCGATCCTCTCCCGCCGTTCCTCGGACAGGTTTCCGAGCACGGAATCCGCGCGCACTTTCTTCCCTGCATCCTGGGATTTCTTTGGAGTGCTCATTCACGCGAGTCCCTCCGTGGCAAGGAAGTCGCGGCCAGCGGCCGTGATCTTCCACTGTGAGTTTTCCGGGGAGAGTGGTTTGCCCTGGGGGGCGGCGAAGCCCTTCTCGACCAAGTATTCGATTTCCGCCCACAGATCACAGTCGGTGAGCGAGCGGAATGCGGGGGGCAGGCCCGGACGCAATGTCGGGATCTCGACGGCGTAGGGCTTCGACGCGTCGAGCGCGGTGAGGATAAGGAGGCGGAGGTTTTCGCGTTGCTTGGCGTTCATGCTTTGAGTCTTTCCCGGATGCGTTCAATCGTTTGCCCCATGACGGCCAACGTGGAGTTGGTGGTCAGACTGCGCTCGTCGAGAGCGGCGACCTTCCGGTCGAGTTCGCGGAGGTTCGTGTTGATGCCGCGCTCCTGGCCTCCGAGCTTGGAGAAAAGGTTTTCGTGCTCGCGTTTGTTCTCCGCGCGATCCGTCGCCATCTCCTCGCTCAACTCCTGGATCCGATCCTTGAAATCTGAGATTGTCACATATGTGCCAGACGGGCGTGGTTCCTCGCGGAAATGATCTTTCCAGAGATCGAGCCCGTTCTTGAGCATCAAGCTCAGGGCAGCCAGAGCTACGAGCAGCCAACCCAAGGAGCTGTAATGTTCGGGGGACGGCAACGCGGCAGCCTGGGCGAGCAGCGGGATCATTGTTCGCGCCCTCCATCGTCGAGCCGCGCAACCGCCCACTGGAACATCAGCTTGCTGCGCCGCAGCCAGCCCGCGAGGAACTTGTTCAGGCTCGGCCGCGTGTGCGCGAGGTTGAGGTAGAACATCTCGCGCTGCGCGCTGAGCCTGCCCAGCAGCTTGCCCGACTCGCCGTGGGCGATCATCGCCATTGCCGCGCCGAGCGTCGCGCGTCCAACCCGGCCGTCGTCATGCACGCAGACCGCGCGCTGCAGGCATTGAGCGGCCTGCCGCTCGCCAGCGTTCACCGCGAGGTCGAAATACACAAACGAGATCGGGGCCGGAAGCCTGCTGGCAGCGGATGCCGCGAACTCTTCCAAATAGATCCGCTCGGCCCCGACCTTCGTGAGAGTCGCGATGTCCACGTCCGGATGCGACCGCTGGTCGATCCCGAACTTCGTCGCGCCGCCGCCATCGCCGCGCACGCACTCGTAAGCCTCGCCCTCAAATTCCATGAGGAGCTCGAAATAATCTTTCCAGAGAGTTAGCATTTTCCAAACCTTTCGTTCCACCATGAGAAGTCGGCCTTCGCGCGCACTGGCACGAGTTCCGTTGACCATGAGAGTGTTGACGGCGAGATCCGGTATCCGTCCGCATTGAGCAATGGCCGACCCGACATTTCACAGGCTTCCGCAACGAGCTCGGAGCAGAACCAGCGCTCCATGTTGTTGCGGTTCACGTGGTCGAGGAACCTCACGCACCCGAGCCAGTCGTAGCCAGATCCGACCCGACGCAGCATGAAGTTCTGGACGCACGCGGTTTGCCAGGCAGTGAGGCAGCGCACCGCAAAGACATCGCACGGACCGTCATTGTTGACCCACGGATGCGCGACATGCGCGACGCCGCATTTCGCATGCGCCTCGATAACCGTGCCATCGCCGCAGAGCCACGCCGCATGCGCATACGCGCCGCGAGTCTGCCAGCGGATCGCCGCTGCAACTGGTCCAGTGCCTCTGTAGAGCAAAATCATTGGAATAAAAAGCGAAACGCAGAGGCGCAGAGACGACTGTGGAGCGTTTGTTTCATGGTTGTTTTCCTCTGTGTCTCTGAGCCTCTGAAAGTCTTCATTTGATCGCTCCCGCGATGCTCGACAACCCGCTGCCCGCCGCGCTGACTCCAGCGCCCGCGAGGATGCCGCCGGTCACGCCAGCGGCCGTCGCATCAAATATCTTCGCGGTGGCCTCGCCCTGGGCTTTGATCGTGTGCGAGGGGTAAACGCCTGGCAGATACACCGAGTGCGTGGTCGCGACGTAGTTCCCCTTGCGGTCATAGATCGCGTCCTCCACCTGCATCGTCTGCGCCGAGAACGTCGCGGAGAGCTTCCCGATCCGCAGCTCGGTCAGGCCCGGCATGTCGGTGGCGACGGATGCGACCAGCGCGTTGCGCTGATAGACATGCCCGGCCTTATCGACAGCCGCGATCGGCTCGTAATACCGAATCCCGCTGTTCTGGTGCGCGCAGCCGGAAAGGGAGACGGCAGCGGAAAGAACGATTGCCAAAGGCACGAGGCGGGTCGCCCCATGTCCGACAGGCGGGTCGCCCGCCCTCCCCGCCACCGCTGCTATGGAATGGCCAGTGGCCATGCGAATTCCTTCAGCCTTCAGCCTTTTGCCTTCAGCCTTGAAAAGTCCCCGGCAACGGCTGCGATGAACTCCCCACCGGGCACAACCGCGCCGGGAAAATGAAACGGCCCGGAGCATCACGCCTGCACCCCCTTTGGCTGGAAGAGCACTGCCACCTCCGCCGACGACAACATGCGGCCCTGGACCGGCACCGTAAACCGCACCGTCGATCCGTAGGCGTTTGGCATCTCGATCTCGATCTCCTTGGGATACCCCACCAGGAACCCGGCCGCTTGCGCCGCATGCACGCCCGCGAAAACTTCCTCGACAATCTCCGGAATTAAATTTGCAATTAACATCACGCCTGCCCTCCCTTTTCGCGGAGAGCATGCTCCAGTGCCTGAAGTATCTCACTGGCATCATACGCAAACACCGCCCGCATCCACTTCGGGCAGTCCTCGCAAACCAGCGCGTTCAGCAGACGATGAAAAAACTGCTCCAGCTCGGCCTGCGAATTTTCAGCTTTCCGCTTTCCGCTTTCAGCCTTATGCTGTGTCTCTGTCTTGGTGGTCGCCGCGTTCATGTGGCAGCGACTCTGCCACAGGCGGAACCCCACGCCAAAAGACCCCTCGGCCCGGTCGGCTCAATCGCGGGAAATCACGCGGAACCCGTTTTCAGCAGGGGAAAAACCGCAGAGAATGCGGAGGGGGAAATCAGGAGAGCGCACGCGACCCGCGTGCTTTGTCCGGCGACTCGCCGGGCAGCCTTCAGCGCCGTGAGAGCAGTGCGACGGTCAGCGCGGACACGACAGTCAGGATCGCGCCGCCGACCAGGTATACCGCCGCAGCGACTTCGTTGATCGCGTTCATTTTTCCCAAGAAAATCATGACGCCGAATCCCGCGAATGCGAGCCCGGCCAGCAAGCCGAGAACTCCACAGGAATCTCCGAACCCGGTGTTCACGGGCGCGGCCTCCAACGTGGCCGCCCACACGCCAGCGGGATGCCATTTTTCATCGTCGGAATCCCGGACCTGCGTGGCCGCATGCAGACGCCCCGCAGCCCACATGCTGCGCATCTGCAAGACCGTGAATGGACCGACCTCGACGCCGTCTTCCGCGATGAAATACGTTTTCATTTCTTTTGCCTACTCCTATAACGGATCGGCATCAAGCGTTGTCTATTTGACGCGCTTTAGCGCTTGAAGATAGCCCTGGGATTGCGCGACGTGTAATTTAGTTTCGGCTTGGGGAGCGCTGCCAGCACCTTCGGATATATCTCCGCCACCTTGGCGATCAACTTCTCCTCTGTATCCGTCTTCAACGCCCCGTGCTTTGCAATCCCCCAGGCCACTTCCAACGCTGCTGCTTCAAGGTGTTTCATGCCGTCTCTGTATCCCGTGACACGTCACAAGTGAAGTTAAATCTTTTTGAGCAAGCCTTCCATTCCGCTTTTCAGCATTGCAACTTTTCCCAGAGCAACCTCCGCTTTTCGTCGCCACTCATGCACTTCTTCATTTTTCGGCAGCGGCTGGAACCCGCAAAGTGCCTCCGCTGTTGTTCCAAGAGCCCGAGCAAGTTTTACTAGAACTTCCCCGGAGGGGATTCGGCCTTTTAGATAGAGCGATATTGCGCTCTGCGTGCAGCCGCCAGCAGAAGCAAGATCCTGTTGCGTGATTCCTCTGGCCTTCATCTGCTCAGCAAGGCGGCCAGAAAATATCACATTCGTTGTATTTTCCTGTTGACGCTTCATGACGATAGATATATTCGTTTCGTCATTGTGACACGGCACACCAAAAAGAACAGCGTCAAAACCGCAGCTCCGGCAGCGGTTGAAACCCCGAAAGCAACCTCAACCGAAGACATCCACGACATGGGCAACCGCAGCCTGCTCGCCACATCGCACGGGCTGATCTTCATCAACGGCAACAGCCTCAAGCTGGAGCCCATCCCCGGCGAGTCCGGCTGCTGGCGGATGCGCGACCCCAGAGGCCGCACCGTCGTGAGCCTCATCGACTGGGACGGCAACCTGCCCCTCTCGCTCAAAGCCGAAATCCTCGAATGAAAAAACCTATCAGCCAGACAGCGGCGGCGAAGAAACTCGGCGTGACCCGCGAGCACCTGAACAGGGTGCTGCGCGGTCACCGCCACAGCCGCCGCCTCATGAGCGCCTGGCAGGCACTCCACCGCACACCGAACCGCGCCGCCTGAGAAAATGGCCACTCCCCGCGTCACCCCCGGCCAAGACGAGCTGCCGCTCAAGAGCGTGCTGGCGCACAGCCTGTTTCCGGGCCGGGCGATGCTCACGGTCGGCGAGGTCGCCCGCGCCTGCGGAGTGGACAAGCAGCACGTCACGAACCTGGTCGAGGTCGGCGACCTGGTCGCCATCGACCTCCGCACCAGCAAGCCCGCGAAGCCCAGCGATGTCACCGCCCAGCACAAGAGCGTCCGCCAATGGCTCCGCATCCCGACGACCGCCTACGACGCCCTGATCACCACCCGCATCGTCGAATAGTTTATGAAAACCGCCCAAGAACTCCACACCGAAGCCTTCCACCCGCACCGCGACGCGCGCAGCGAAGAATACAAAGCGGGGGCGCTCTACATCCTCCGCCTGCGCTGCGGGGAGATCGATAAACGGCCCCACCCGCACAAGCTCGGCACAGCCAGCGCCGACGCTTGGTATTCCGGCTGCGAGGAAGGCCACGCCATCTACCGCCGCGCCACCGAAGCCGCCTGAAAATTATGAACCCCACCCAATACAAGCAGCACGCCGCCACCTACCGCTTCCTCGACCGGCAGGCCGCGCACGCCTACGTGCTCGGCGACGAGCACACGATGGATCTCTACCTCGAATCCCGCAACGCGGTCGGCACGGTGATCCGCGAGGCGCACTACGCATCGTGGAAACGCCTGCATGACGCTCGGTTTTTCACGAAGACCCACCTGCAACAACCCGCCTGATTATGGATTCTGCCAATCTCTCTACCTCACGAATTGGGAAGCGCCTGCGTGAAATATCGGACGAGATCATGCGGGTAGCTGAGGCTCTGCCCCGGAAGCGTTGGAAACAGGCGCACCGCCTGGCGGCGGCGGTTGGTCAACTACGTGCGCAGGCTGAATTTTTGAATCCAGAAGCTCTATTGCCCGAAGAGCTAAGCGCTCACTGCCATCGCAGCGATCGCGCAGGATGTTCGCAAACGACATCTTCAGGAGCCTCAGCTCCGACTCGCACGTCTCCGATTTCTCAAGAGCGCGCGCCACATCGGCCCGAAGCGCCAGCACCTCTTTCTCCAGATCCCGCTTCCTCATCCGCCCATTCCACCCCAGCCGCCTGATTTCCACCATGAAAAACTCGACCGAAACCCTGCTCACCTGCCCGACCTGCAACACGAAAAACTTCACCGAGCGCGGCCTCAAGGCCCACCGCTGCAAGGGAGTCTCCCGCGCGCTTTCCGCCGTCCCTTCGGCCCCCCTGGTCCCTTCCGTAGCTTCCTCTGACGAGGACGCCGTCATGGGCGCACAGCTCACCGACCAATACCAGCGCGCGGTCGGTGCCATGACCGAGATCCTCAAGTTCGGAGCCATGATGATGATGCTCCGGGAGCGTCTTTCTGTTTTGGCTCCACGCGTGGAGTCAAAACGCAGCGGGAGCGGCCGATACGCTCCCGGCACGGGCCTGAAAGCCTGGTTGAAAGAGCACGCGCCCGATGTCAAGGAGGCGACCGCCTACCGCTTCATGCACATCGCGGAAGCGGTTGCGGACAAGTTCACGGTAAAGGGCAAGATCTCCTTCGCGGAGCTGGCCACGAAGCCCGCCGACGAATTGCCGAAGGCCATGCAGAAAAAGCAGCTTGAGCTGTGGGACTTTGTTAACGGCACCAGCCGCAACTCCTGGCTCGACCAGTTCAAGCGCGATCATCGGGAAGAGAACGGAGGGCACCGCGAGCGGCCGAACGGCACGAAGCGACGAACGTCGGATGAGAAGGATTTTGACGATGCGCTGACGCAGGCTCTCGACTGGTATGCGTTGGGAGTTGTCGGCCTCAAGGAGTCCTACATGCACAGCGACGAGCGCTGGGCGGTGCTGCCCGAGGTCGAGCTAGCGAACGTCGCCGACCTGGTCAAGCTCTGGGCCAAGAAGCTCGATGACATCTGCCGCTCGCGGAAGGTCGTGCCGAGCAAGCTGCGCGACTGGGACAAAGATCTCAACGGGGAGCAGATCTGATGAATGCCGAGATTTCAGCCTTTAGCCTTCAGCCTTCAGCCTTGGCGCTGGACGCCTACCAGCGCGAACGCATCGGCATCCTCCGCCCGGTCATGCAGTGGATCGCCGAGCAGCCACGTCGCGAAGCCGCCAAGGCAGCGGCCGCCGCGCGCATAGGCTTCGGATTCGCGACCATCGAAACCCTATTCCGCAAATGGCAGAGCGCGGGAGATGCCGCACTGATCGACAAGCGCAAGCTCCCGAAGGCGAAGAAGCCTGCAAGCGAATCGCTGGACATCGCCGCAGAGGAGCGGAACAAACTCCGGCAGCTCGTCATCAAATGCGACTCCATCCAACTCGGCATTGAGGCGCTCTCGGAATGGGCCGGCTGTAGCGACAGCCTGCGCGAGCTGATCAACCGCCACAAGGCCCGCCGCAATTATCCCAAGGCCCTGCGCCGTGCGGCGCGGATCACCGACCACGACCGCGATCTGGCTCGCGGTCCAAAACGCTTCGGCCTGCGCGCCTATACCCAGCTCCGCGTGAACACCTACATCGACGCGGCCGGCCAGGAGCACAAGATGATCGGCGGCGACTTGTTCGAGTGCGATGACATGTCGGTCAACCAGCCTTTCTGGTATGAGTGGCCCTACGGCGGCGATCCGCTCTCCGACATGTTCGGCGTGCGCCTCGGTCGCCAGATGCTCGCCTGCCGCGATGTGGCAACTGGCAAGTGGCTCGGGTTCGATCTCATCGGACGTGTGCGCGATGCCTACCGCGCCGAGGACGTGGTCCGATTCCTCGGCCGCATCGGCGAGACTCACGGCCTGCCCCGCCTGGGCTTCCGCCTGGAGCATGGCGTGTGGGCCGCGCGCTCGGTGCGGGGAGTGAAGGACACAAGCGACGACCGCGAGAAAGAAGTGCTGGGATCGATCCGCGATATCGTCGACATCCACTACGTCAAGACCGCGAAAGGCAAAGGAGCGCTGGAAGGGTCCTTCGATTTCCACCAGAGCATCATGGCGCTGGAAGGCATCCAGATCGGACGCCACCGGGGCGAGTATGAGAAGACGACCGCCCTCGCACTCAAATGCGCGGCGGGGCGAATGCACCCCGCCAGCGCCGGATTCCTCCACCTCTCCGAGATCGCAACCAAAACGGAAAGCGCCATGAGCCGCGCGGACAACCGTCCGAAAATGGGAAGACTCATTCAGGGAGTATCTCAGGAAATGTGGACTGGCGCCACTGAGGCCGAACCCCTTTCTGTGGTGCCCGACGAAAAACGCCACCTCTTTCTGCCAGTCAAGCAGATCCGCCCGATCAACGGCGGGCATGTCCGCTACAAGGTGCCCCACTACGGGCAGCTATTCTCCTTTGCCGTGCCAGATCGCTGCGCGCACCTGGGCGCGGGATACCGACTCCTCGTCTGCTTCGACCCAGCCGACCCGCACGCCGGGGCTCAGGTCTTCGACGCGGAGATCGACGGACGCCGCGACTTCGAAGCCGTGCCGGAACAGGGCTACGGAACCTTTGCATTCTCCCCCGACGCTCCGCAGATCGACCTGTCACGCTCCGGGAGCTTCACCGCCAAGAAACAATACCTCGCCGCCGCACGCACGCACTTCCGCGCTACCGGCATGCGCCAGGGCACCGGTGCGAGCATCGACCAGGTCGCGGACGGCCACGGCTCCAGCGCCCGCATCGCCCGCGGCCTGGACATCGCCCGGCCGGAGAACATCCCGGCCACCAGCACGCGCGCTGCAGAGGCGCTGCACGCCCGCCGCACGTTCACGGAAAAGGACGACCGCGCCACGGCCCGGAAGTTCCGCAATGTCACCAGCTCGTCGCTCCTGGACGACGACGAAAACCCGATGCCCGGCCGGTCGCGAATCACCGCCGCCGCTCTTCTTTAACACCACCACTTTATGAACAAAGACACCACCACCGAACCCGCACTCAACCCTCAACCCGAGCCGCAGGCCAACTCTGGCGGCAACCATGTGCGAGCGTCGTGGAACTTCTCGCTCCATGACATTAGGATGAACCTCGCGCACTGCTCGCACGAGGCCAAGGAGATCCTCATTGCCTGCTTCCTCTGGTGCATCGAGCCGAAGCACCCGGTGAGCCGCCCGGAGTTCGCCCAGGCGATCGACTACGATGCCTCCACGATCTACCGGATCTACTCGGGCAAATACATCAATGCCACGACCCGCGAGCGGCTCGAAGTCCCGCCGAAGATGGTCGATGCCGCGCGCGCCTGGCTCGCCCGCCAGCGCAAAGCCTACACGCCTATCGGCGAGTTCATCCTCACGCCGACCGCCGAGCGGATCTTCCTCGCCTGCAACCTGGCCCGCGAGTCCAAGACGCCGGTCTTCCTGTGGGGGCGCTCGCACATCGGCAAGACCTGGGCGCTGGAGAAATTCACCGCCGACAACAACCACGGCCGCACGATCTATGTGCGCATGAAAGCAGCCACCGGCCTGGGCGGGATGGTCAAGCGGATCAATGAGCGCTGCGGGAACTCGGACAAGGCGAACACGGCGGACTCGATCGACCGCATCAAACGCGCGCTGACTCCCGACACCCTGCTCATCCTGGACGAACTGCATCTCCTCCAATACACCTACCGGCTCAATAGCTTCTTCGCCTGCCTGGAAGTCATCCGCGAGATCTACGACGAGGTCGGCTGCGGCATGCTCCTCTGCGGCACCGAGCTTCTCCTGGAGAAAATGCGCGGCGGCAAGCAGGGCGAAATGGAACAGCTCCTCCGGCGCGGAGTGCATAAGTTCCACCTGCCGAAAATGCCGAGCAAGGAGGACATCGCAGCGATCCTCGGCCACTACGGGATCAAGTTCCCCGCCAAGCGCGAGGTCGTGAATATCGAGGTGGACGGCCAGCACATTAGCGAGATCTCCTACGACCTCCTCCGCCAGCTTGCGAAGGACGACGGCATCAAGTCGATCACCGAGCGCCTCCGCTACGCGGAGAAAATCGCCAGCAAGGCAAAGACCTTCGCGACGATGGACCACTTCGTCGAGGCCGACACCCGCATCAAATCGAACCGCATCGTCGATAACTCCGACTGGGATTGATCGCCATGAAACACACCCCGATCACCGCCGCCGAAATCCTCGCCCTGCGCAAAGCCCTGCCCGGCATCATCGCCTGGCTGCGCGAGCGCGAATCCTATCACTCCCATTCGTCCCATAAGTCCCAACTATGAAAACATCCACCACCCCAACCCCATCCGGCCCGAACATGGCCAAGCAATACCGCAAGGAGCTCCGCGCGCTCTACACCCAGATCCGCCGCGCCAAGGCCGACCAGTCGCGGCACACGCGGGCCAAAAACCGCGACAACAAGAGAATCCTTGTGGCCGCAGATCGCGCGGTGAAAAAAATCGGCCATGCCGCCGCCAACAATATCTGCGCCAACAACCGTGCATTCAGCAAGCTCAACAAAGGCACCGAAAAGCAGATCCTCGCCTTCCAGAAACGCCAGGCCATCCTGCTCGGGAGGTTGTCATGACCACGCAAGAGGCTGTAGATCGCGGACTGGAGATCGTTGCCAAAGTGGACGAACTCAAGAACGAGTTTAAAACCATCGTGG
>Ga0172379_10007408_pt1 | contig 14266 bp, 11 predicted proteins | sample GrowelOW334metaG_FD_119756 | JGI IMG/M metagenome (GOLD analysis project Ga0172379, IMG submission 119756) | Groundwater microbial communities from an aquifer near a municipal landfill in Southern Ontario, Canada - Groundwater well OW334 metaG | ecosystem: Environmental > Aquatic > Deep... | reverse complement strand
GGTGACACCATTAATATAGCGGCTGGAACCTATGCTGAATCAGTCACAGTTAATAAAGACGTTTCAATTATTGGTGTAGGGGCAACAACAATAGTGGCCCCTGCCACAGACGCTAATGGATTTCTCGTAACCGCTGACGGTGTCACGATACAAGACCTAAAGATAAACCTAATCACCAGCGGTGTTGACGCTCAGGCTATAAGACTAGAAGGTGCGGATTCCGTCACGATATCGGGAAATACGATAGAAACAACCGGGGATAAAGGGATTGGTATATGGATTGGTAACGTTGGCTATACAAACTCCAACAACCTGGCCATCACTGGGAATTCCATTACCATTAACAGTGTGTCCACCGGCATTTATGCGGAAGGCGGATCTACCGCGCAGTCCGGATGGTCAATTACCGGGAACACAATAACTACTGCTAGTAGTAACGTAGTAGAACTTTATGATGTTTCTAATTCGGAGGTTAGTGGAAACACGTTCACCATAACCGCAGCCATAGGCGCTTCAAATGTTATGTGGTTCAGCGAATTGTCTAACCTCACAAACCTGACATTCAGCAACAACATAGTGAGCGGCTCAAGTGGTAGTGAGGTGGCAATCGGCACCGATTTTAGGAATGATGGACCTTTTGCTGATTCGCCTGCGACATCCATCACGACAGTCACAATTTCCGGAAACACCTTTAGTGATTGGGGTTCCAGAGCATTAAGAATAGGGAAGGTTGGACTCGGGACGGTGACCGGAGTAACGGTGAGTAATAATAAATTTTTGGTCGGTTCACAGACGGAAACGATAAGAAACACAGACTCATCAGAAGTAAACGCCGAAGCTAACTGGTGGGGTAATAGTAGCGGCCCCGGAGCGAATGCGGTGGGTAACATTGATTACCGGCCTTGGTATCGAAACAGCGCCTTAACTGATTTTGATTCCACGGCGCCCACAGCCAGTGCCTCAGCTTCACCCGACCCAGCCAAGGCTGGCACCGTAACCGTAACCGTAACATTCAACGAGGAAATGAATACATTTATGTCGCCGACTGTGCTGGTAACCGGTTTAACCGGAGGTGATTTGGTTGTAAGTCAATCTAGTTATAGTGGGGCGGAATGGGTGGGAAGCGTCAGTATATCAGATAATGATGAAGTAGCGACGCCGCAAATTTCCGTGTCAGGCACGGAGGATCTTTCCGGTAACAGCATGAGTACTAATGCCGCGGCTGGAAATTTTAGTGTTGATACAGTGACGCCGGTTATATCAAGTATTACTTCAGACGCCACGGCGGCGGGGGTTCTTCAAGTAAACACCACTATCACATTTACCTTACAGCCGGCGACAGCTGAGATTGGCGCCACGGTAACAGGTTCTTATAATGGTCAGGCCTTGGTATGGAATAGTTCAGAGACTGGTTTAATCTATACAGCAGTTTATACCATAACCGAGGGTGATACAGACCGAGCGACGGCTTGGCAAATTTCCGGCGTCACTATTACCGATGCTGCTGGTAATGTGAGTGCGGCCGCGGCTGGCAGCGATGTGCTTAAGACTATTGACGCTAATTCGCCAGCGGCTCCGGTGATAACTTCCGTTGGGGGTGATGATTACATTAACAATTCGGAGGTGGCAGGAATTATAGTCATAGGCACAGCGGAGATAAACGCCACGGTGAACGTTGAATTAACCGATGACGATGGAAATTCAGCTTTGGCTAGTGGATTGGTTGACTCCAATGGTGACTTTTCCGTAATTGTTGATGGCACTGATCTAATTGATGGTGATATTACGGTTTCAGTGTCGGCGACTGACGCCGCCGGTAACGTGAGTAGTGATGGCTCAAGCACGGCTACGCTTGATAGTTCAATTTCTAATCCTAGTGTGGTAAAGACCCCCTTGTCTGGCACTACTACTTCTACTACGGTTGAGCTTCAACTTGGCACGGGTGAAGATTCCACTTGTAATTATATTTTGGATAGCGGCTCAGCGGTCGCTTTCACTACTACCGGGGCGCTTAGTCACACCCATTCTTTAACTGGCTTGTCGGTTGGTTCGCACAGCCTGTCGTTCTCCTGTACTGACATGGCTGGTAATGCCATTAGCGTAGCGGCGGTAACCTGGACTGTGGCCTCATCAAGCGGCGGCACTCTTAGTTCTACCGGGACTAATGTAAATATTGATTCCGGCACCGACGGCCAAGCTGATCTGCCAACTGGAATTACAACGGTGGCCTTGACCGACTCCACTAGTTTGGATGTCAGTGGTGGCGTAAATACCGCCAGTGGTGGCAACGTCACGGTCGGTGGGTCGACTCAAGCCTTAAACAATTTTAGCAGCGGCGACTTAGCAGGTCAGGACTTGAGCGTGGCCCAAAGCGTCGGCGGTCAGTCGGTAGTAGTAGATAAAGTAGTCAAGCTGGAGTCGGGGACTGATAATACGTCGATTACTATAAGCAACAGCAACCTGGCATCAGCCACAGTTTCAATTCCTGATGCCACGACGGTTTTGGCGCCAACTGCTTGGGACGGCAAAATTGCACCACCTAAAACAGCCTCCAATTCTGGTTCCGTGCCCAGTGGATTCAGTGTGGGTAATACTGTAATTGAAGTCGGTTCGTCTCAAGGCGTGTTGTTGTTCGATAAGCCGGTTTCAGTAGTGCTTACCGGCGTGACCGGCACGGTGGCTTATCGAGCCGCCGGTTCCACTGAATGGATAAAAATAACCACTGCTTGCGGCGGTACATATGATTCTCCAGCCGCCCCGGCTTTCCCTGGTGAATGCGCTATCTCCAGTGCCAACAGTACTAAGATTTATACTTACCACTTAACCAGTTTTGCTTCTCTAGTAACAGCTCCATCTGGTGGTGATTTGCCTGGTAGTGGTCCGGCGCCGGCACCCAGCCCAGTAGTTACCCCCCAGCCAGTAGTAACGCCAATAATTACTGAGCCTGTAGTAATCACTCCTGCGCCACGAGTTTTGGGTGAAGAGTCGGTTAATACCGTAGCAGTGGAGCGACAGCTAGTTAAAGCCGTAGACAAAAAGTTGGTGGCTAGACTTAAGGGCCGCATCTTACTGCAGGTGGAGGGCAGCGGCGAGGCTTGGTATGTGGAGCCTGTGGGTGGCGTCAAATATTATTTAGCTGATGGTTCTACCGCCTATACCGCCTTGCGTAAATTTGGTTTGGGCATTAGTAATGCCGAGTTGGCTAAGATACCAGTTGGCATGGAAGCTCGCTTCAACATGACTGATACCGATGCCGACGGTTTGCCCGATAAATTAGAAGAGGCCTTGGGTAGTGATCCGTCTCTGGCCGATACCGACGGCGACGGAGTATCTGACGGCGATGAGGCCTTGAAGAACAACACCAATCCTCGTGGCCTCGGCACTTTCACCTATAGCAGCCGCTTGGTAGCCAGGTTAAAGGGCCGCATCCTGTTGCAGGTGGAGAACCGCGGCGAGGCTTGGTATATAAGTCCAGTTGACGGCAAGCGTTACTATTTGGCTAACGGCGAGGCAGCCTACCAAATAATGCGTTTCCTCAGCCTGGGTATAAAAAATACTGATTTGCACAAGATAGACGTTGGCGAAATAAAGTAACGTGTCTTCAATACAACACTAGGATGGTTGTACCGTCCTGGTGTTGTATTTGTTATGAGGCCTTGACAATTAACCCAATACTGTAGTAAGTTTATCTGTTGTGTTTAAGCTAATTTAAGAAACAAGTGGTGGCTAGTTGTGTAATAAACAGCCGCTATAAGCGGCTATATGTATATATGTATAATCATAAATCAATAATTTTGCCTGTCGGAGCTTTAATTAGCCTGCTAATTGTAAGCAGTTTTATGTTCGTGACCGATTATGTTAGAGCGCTCGGTCCGGCACCAGTTAGTCTTGGATCAGCGGGTGATTTTGGGATTTTAGCAAAGTCAGGAATCTCAACTACTGGAGCCACTTTAATTACTGGAGATATTGGAATTAGTCCAGCCGGCGCGAGCTCCGTGACTGGGTTTGGGTTAGTATTGGATGCCTCAAATCAATTTGCGACCTCATCTTTGGTGACTGGGAAAGCCTATGCCGCCGATTATGCGGCTCCTACCCCAACCACAATGACCACGGCCGTATCTAATATGGAGGCCGCGTACACTGATGCTGCCGGGCGACCGGCCGGAGTTGGCGCATTTTTGAATATCGGAGCCGGAACTGTCACCACCCAAACCATTGTTCCGGGCGTTTACACCTGGAATTCCGCCGTGACAATAACGGGTGATGTCACCCTCTCAGGCGGTGCGAACGATGTTTGGATCTTTCAAATAGCAGGGACACTTGATATGGAGGTTAATAATCAAATTATCTTAAGTGGCGGCGCTCAGGCCAAGAATATTTTTTGGCAGGTGGCTGGGGCGGTGACTATTAAATCAGGCTCGCGCTTTGAGGGGATTATATTGGCTCAGACAAATATCGCCATGCAAGCCGGCGCAGTACTGCATGGCCGGGCTCTGGCTCAAACCGCGGTTACACTCATTGCCAACACAGTTACAGCTCCGACACTATCTTCAACTAAAGCGATTACCGCTTTTACTATTCCTGGCCAAGTAGGCGGGACGGTGATAAATGAAGGGTCTCACACAGTTGCTGTAACTGTTCCGTCTGGAACCGTTGTCACTGCTCTTATTCCAACCATTACAGTTACTGGAACATCAGTTTTACCTAATAGTGGTGTAGCTCAAAATTTCACCAGTCCGGTAACTTATACCGTTACGGCGGCTGACTCTTCAACTCAAGCCTATATCGTCACGGTTACTATTTTGGCAGGTGGCGGCGGCGGAAACACGGCGCCAGTCATAGATTATTTTAACGGACCAGTGGGTTTTGTAGCCTCCAGCAGTCAGACTTGGTCTATGGCGGCGCGTGACCCGGATGGTACAGCCTTAAACCTAAATGTATCGTGGGGCGATAGTACGCCAGCCAGCACAGCTACTAGGACAGCCGGGAGTGTAGGTGCGGCTGTGACAGCTAGTTTTACTCATATTTATACAGCCGCTGGCGTATACACTATTACGGCTACCGCAATTGATAGTTCTTCAGCTCAGGCCCAAACTACTTTGATGGTGACGGTAACAGCCGCGCCCCCTGGTGGCGGCGGCGGAAACACGGCGCCAGTCATAGATTATTTTAACGGACCAGTAAGTTTCTTATCTTCCAGTAATCAAACTTGGTCTTTGGCTGCACGAGATCCAGATGGCACAGCGCTTAATGTAAATATATCATGGGGTGATAGCGCGCCCGCCAGTACCGCCAGTTTGACGGCCACCGTAGCTGGTCAAGTAGTCACAACCGACATCAATCACACTTATAGCTCCGTTGGTGTTTATACAATAACAGCTACGGTTTTAGACAGCTCTTCAGCCCAAGCCCAGACCACTTTAGTGGTAACCGTAGTGGCCGCTCCGCCAGGCGGAGGTAATCCACCGCCGGCGCCCGGTGGTGGCGGTGGTAGTGGTGGATTTTATTGCCCCAGTATACAGTCGGAAACAGTAAGTGTCAGTTTAGCTGATGCGACCACGCCGCCCAGTGATGTGGTAAAAGTATTGCTGACCTATGGGAGCAATATTACCCATGTTTGGTTGAGTAATTCGTCCGATTTTAGCGAGGCGGTGTACAGTGCCATCGCGCCTCAGTTGCAATGGCGTTTGGCGGCCGTTGACGGCGATAGAAACGTTTATGTTAAATTCCGCAGCAATTGTGGCGATACCTTAGTAAAGAGCGTAGCTGCTGGGGCGCGTAATTTGCCATCACCGCGCGTCTTGGGCGCGGAGTGTATTAATTTAGCGGCTGAACAGGCCGCGGTTAAAACCGAAGATATTAAAGTAGTTAACCGTTGGCGTGGACAGTTTGTGATGCGTGATAGCGATGGAGGCGATTTGTGGTATGTGGACGTAAATTCAGGACGTCGTTATTACATACCCAGTGACGGTAGTGCTTTGGCCATTCTTAAGCATTTGGCCGGCGGGGCTACTAGCCAGATGTTAAGTGCTTGGCCGATCGGCACAGCCGCTTTCGTGGGTAGCGATAGCGACGGCGACGGTTTGCCTGACGCCGTAGAGGAGTCTATTGGTACCAGTCCAAACAGTACCGACACCGACGGCGATGGCTATATTGACGGTCTGGAAGTCATAAATAATTATCAGCCCTCGGGCAGCGGACGCCAGATTTTGAATTTGGCCACAGCTAAGCAGTATCAAGGACGGTTATGGTTGCAAACCGACGGCCATGGTGAGTTGTGGTATATAAAGCCAAGTGATCAGCGGCGTTATTATTTGCCGGCTGGCAGCGATCTGTTGCAGAATGTTTTGCGTCAATTATCGTCAGCCATAACCACGGCTGATTTGCAGAAAATAAAAGTTGCCGATCAGGTTGGCGGTTTGGCCGTGGCCCAGTGGTCTGGTTGTTATCCGCCACCCGCCCGAGTTTTGGGCGCTACTTCATCTAGGTTGCCCCGCACTGGTTTACCGGCGGTTGGTTGGCTGGTTCTACCAATACTTTTGTCATATCCCTGGTGGCGACGTTATTATCGTCGAGCTTTGACCAGTTATTATGGTAACTTTACGTCTTAAATTAAGTTGGTGGCGTAATTTAATAAAACGTTATCAGCTAGTGGTTTTTGGGCTGATTCTAATGATAGTATTGGGGTTGACCTCTTTTCTAAATCAAACCGCCCAAGTAGTTGAAACGGAGCCAGACAGTTTATCGCCTCAAAAAACCATTTCAGATTCAAGTCCGGTCATTGAGGTGGTGGTTACCAAAAAACCGGCACCACTCGGTATACCCAATACTTTGACCATTAGTAGTTTGGCTATATCAGCGCCCATAATTTATCCAGCCAGCAGTGAAGAAAAAGTTTTTCAGTCGGCTTTGAATCAAGGCGTGGTTCATTATCCTGGTTCAGCTGCGGTGGGAGACTACGGTAATGTTTACATATTTGGACACTCCTCTGATTACAGCTGGTCCAGGGGCAAGTACAAAACTATTTTTTCCAGCTTGCCAAATATAAAGTTGGGTGAAATTATTGTAATCACCAATTTAACTGGCCAGGAATTTTCTTATACCGTAACGAAAAAATTTGTCACGGCGGTGACTGACATGGAAGTCTTATCGCAAGGCGAAGGTAATAAAAAAATGTTAACTTTGCAGACTTCCTATCCCATTGGCACTGCTAAGCAAAGATACATCGTCCAAGCCGAGTTGTTGCTGCAGCCGTAAATTTTCAACCGGCAACTTAGGTCGTGATCAAATTTAGTTTCCAGCTTGTGATATACTAAAAGCTATATGAAGTTGAAGCCTATAGTATTTTTAGCTTTGTCCGGTGGAGTTGATTCAGCGGTCTCGGCTTATCTTTTGCAGCGCCAGGGTTACGACGTGCGGGCCGTGTTTATGAAGAACTGGACCGGCACCCACGCCAATTTAGCCGGCGAGTGCCAATGGGTACGCGAACGCGACGACGCCAAGGCTGTGGCTAAAAGGTTAAAGATTCCTTTTCAGGTTTGGGATTTTGAGCGCGCTTACCATCGTTGGGTAGTGGATGATTTTTTTCGTCAGTATGCCCGTGGCCGCACGCCTAATCCTGATGTACGCTGCAATCAATACGTCAAAATACCGCTGTTTCTAAAACGGGCCCTGGATCAGGGCGCGGATTTTATTGCTACTGGTCATTACGCGCGAGTAAGACTGGTTGGGAGTAAATATCATTTGTTGTCTGGGGCCGATCCGCTTAAAGATCAATCGTATTTTCTATACACGCTTAATCAAAATCAATTAAAACATTTGTTGTTTCCGGTGGGCGAGTTGACTAAGCTGGAGGTTAGGCGCTTGGCTAATAAAATAAAATCTCCGGTGGCCACCAAACCGGACAGCCAGGGGATTTGTTTTATCGGTGAAGTTAAGGTGGTTGATTTCTTGCGTACCAGGTTGCAAGAGAAACCGGGCTTGATAGTAAATCGTCAAGGTAAGGTTTTGGGTCAGCACAAGGGTTTGGCTTTTTACACCTTAGGTCAGCGCGAGGGCCTGGGTTTGGCTAATGGCCCGTGGTACATAATTGGCCGTCGCTGGCGCCAAAATAAGCTTATAGTCGGCTCTTTGACGGAGCAGAAGTTTTTATTGGCCAAAAAATGCCTGGTCAATAAGTTGCATTGGTCGACCGGCCAGCCGCCGGCTTTGCCTGGTACTTTTTGGGTGCGTCATCGTTATCGTCATCCCGTCTTTGCCGCCCGTCTTAGCCAGCGCGGCCGAAGTTTGGTGGTTAATTTTACCTCCCCCCAACGTGCCATTACTCCCGGGCAGTCAGCCGTGTTCTATCGGCGCACCAAGCAGGGTTTGGTAGTGGTGGGCGGCGGCGTGATTGATAAAGTTGAAAAGAGCGGCTTTCTTTGGTAAAATCATCACCACTATGACAGCTAACGAGTTAAGGCAAAAGTATTTAGATTTTTTTATCAGTAAGGGACATAAAGTAATTCCTTCGGCTTCGCTGGTGCCGGCCAATGACCCGACGGTTCTTTTTACCACGGCTGGCATGCACCCGCTGGTACCGTATCTTTTGGGCCAGGAACATCCCAGTGGCCAGCGATTATCTTCCTGCCAAAAGTGCATACGAACCGGTGATATAGAAGAGGTAGGTGATAATACTCACCTGACATTTTTTGAGATGTTGGGTAATTGGTCGCTGGGTGATTACGGCAAGTCAGAGGCCATTGCCTGGAGTTTTGAATTTTTGACTTCTAAGGCTTGGTTGGGACTGCCGATCAGCCGATTGGCGGTTTCGTGTTTTAGCGGTGACGCCGATGCGCCCCGCGACACCGTGTCAGCCGAACTTTGGATGTCGCATGGCATTAAATCTGAGCGCATAGCTTTTTTGGGTAAAGATGATAATTGGTGGGGGCCAGCCGGTCTAACCGGTCCTTGCGGCCCAGATACGGAGATGTTTTATTGGAGCGACGATGGTACACCCGCACCGGATGATTTCAGCCAGACTAAGAATGATAAGCGCTGGGTGGAGATTTGGAACGACGTCTTCATGGAATACAACAAAACCGCTGAGGGTAAATTTGAACCCCTGCAGCAAAAGAACGTGGACACCGGCATGGGCTTAGATAGAACTTTGGCCGTGCTTAAGGGGCAAGCCTCGGTGTTTGATACCGAACTGTTCAAACCGATGTTTGACGTCATTGAACGTCAACAAGACGGCATGTCGGAAACAGAGCTTAAGCGCGCGCGGGTAGTGTTGGATCACGTGCGGGCTGCTACTTTTATGGTGGCTGACGGCGTGGAACCGTCTAACAAAGACAGGGGATACGTTCTGCGTCGTTTACTGCGTCGGGCCATGGTTTATGGCAAGTTATTGAATCTTAAGGAGCATTGGTTAAAGGCTATTGTTGGTCAGATTATGGTAGTTTATGAGGCGGCTTACCCTGAATTAGTAGCCGAATCAGAACGCATCTTTAATAGCATAGAAGGTGAGCGAAAGAAATTTGAAGGCACTTTAGAGTTGGGTTTGCGTGAATTTAGGAATTTGATATCACATCAAGCCGCCGTTAGCGGCCGAGACGCTTTTAATTTATATCAATCTTTTGGCTTTCCTTGGGAGCTGACCAAAGAACTGGCCGTGCAGAGCGGGCAGCAAATATCGCAACTAGAATTTGAAACCGAATTCAAGAAACATCAAGAGCTTTCGCGTACCGCTTCGGCCGGACAGTTTAAGGGCGGCCTAGCCGACCATTCCGAGATAATGGTGCGTTATCATACCGCTACCCATTTGATGAACGCCGCTTTGCGCCGGGTGTTGGGTGATCACGTGTTTCAGAAGGGGAGTAATATTACAGCCGAACGCACGCGTTTTGATTTTTCCCATCCAACTAAAATGACGACCGAACAAAAACAAGCGGTGGAAAAATTGGTGAATGACTGGGTGGCCAGGGATTTAACAGTTAAAAAAGAAGTCATGCCGCTGGCGGATGCTAGGCAGCTAGAAGCTATTGGTGTGTTTGGCGAAAAATATGCTGAGGTGGTTTCGGTCTACACAGTTTACGATCCGCAGACCAATGAAATTATTAGCCGTGAGTTTTGCGGCGGGCCGCACGTTGAGCACACCGGTCAAATAGGACAATTCAAAATCGCCAAAGAAGAGGCCAGCTCGGCCGGCGTTCGGCGTCTTAAAGGCGTGCTGGTTTAGATAAATAATTAATGTCAATTTTGCCTGGAGTTACCAGCGGAACCATGAGTCACCGGGTGGCTAGCGTACCATCAAGTCGGCACGGCCGGCGTTGGCTGTATTTGTTTTTGGTTTTTTGCCTGGCTTTGGTGGGAAGTTTATTTTTTTTAATCTTGCCCCTGGTAAGAGTGACGATCGTGCCTGAGCTTGAGTACATCAATGTGGCGCAGGTTTTAAAGATAGATTTAGACGTGTCCAATGTTTTGCCGGTCGCCGAGGTTATTCCCGGCGAATTATCTCTGAGCAGTGAGGGTGTTAAAAAAATGGGTGAGACTTCGGATATTCGTTCGGTCAAAGTTGACGATAGTTTAGTATTTTATAATTCAGCCCAAGCCCAGCAGGTTATCGACCTGGCTTTAGCTAAGGCGGTCGGCAGTGATTATTTATTGGTACCGGGTAGCCTTAGTATCACGGAGGGGCAAATAAAAAAATTACCATCCGGTAGGTCGTTCAGTCTGCCCCTGACGGTTAAAGCTCAAGTTTACCGTAAATTTCCCACCAGCGAATGGCTTAGCTATTTGCCTGGGCTTACACTTGAGGAGGCCGAGGCGAAACTTAGCGAATATCCTGGCGTAAGTCAGGTCAAAATTAAACTATATCCGTCATTTTTTGCTAGGTTGAGCCAAATTTTACCGAATACCGCCGGAGCTTACAGGTTTAGTCTTGACATCAATGGAAAAAGTTCTATACTTAAAAAGCATTCAAATTGATAGAGTGCCTTGTTTACCACTTTGTTAATACCTGTTTTACCACATCTTGAGCTTACGTGCGCTCGGGCCCGGCGTGACCTCGCGTGCGGGGTTACGCCCGAAAGTTGTTCGGGACACGTATTTTTTTGTGGATTCAAATTTTAGTGGCCATGATTGAAAACAACGTTAATAGCGGTAGCCATAAAACCGACAGTGGCGTTCAAGCGAACGCCAAAGGCTTTTTGGAAGTAACGGGTGTGGTAGAAGAGCTGTTGCCGGCCGCTTCTTTCAAGGTAAAGCTGGATAACGGTCATGAAATTCTAGCTCACTTGTCAGGCAAAATGCGCATGTTTAAAATTCGTCTTTTGCCGGGTGATCGAGTGAAGGTTGAAATGACGCCTTATGATTTAACTAAAGGTAGAGTCGTATATCGTTTTTAATCAGACAAGTTATAAGTTCATGAAAGTCAGAGCCTCAGTCAAGAAAATTTGCGGTAAATGCCAACTTATACGTCGTTATAAGAGATTGGTGATTATTTGTTCTAATCCTAAGCACAAACAGAGGCAAGGTTAATTATAATAACGTATGGCCCGTATCGCTGGCGTAAATTTACCCAAGAATAAGCGCGTGGAAATAGCTTTAACCTACCTTTACGGTATTGGTTTGCCTTTGTCGCAAAAGATTTTAGATATTACCAAAGTAGATCCTAACACCAGAACCGAAGATTTAACCGAAGATCAGGTAGCTCGTTTGCGTGAGATTATTGAACGTCAGTACAAGGTAGAGGGTGATTTAAGACGCGAAATACTTCTTAATATAAAAAGGTTAAAAGAAATAGGAGCTTTTCGCGGTATGAGGCACGCCCGTCATTTGCCGGTGCGCGGCCAGCGAACCAAAACTAATTCCCGCACGGTACGCGGCAATGTTCGTCGCACCATGGGCAGTGGTCGTAAGCCGACCGCCCAGAAGACTTAGTCTATTTATATGCCAGATAAAGAAGCAGTTACATCAGCCACTACTCCAGCCACCACCGAAGCCGCCGCCAAGGCGCCGCGTCGTCGTTCCAAGAAGAAGCGACAAGTGGCTCGCGGACAGGCCCACATTTTGGCTACCTATAACAACACCGTGGTTACTTTGACGGATCAAACCGGTAACGCTTTGGTGGTTTGTTCAGCCGGTCAGCTGGGTTTTAAGGGTCCGCGTAAATCAACGCCTTACGCCGCCGGTATCGTAGTTCGCACGGCCGTGGAAAGAGTTCAGGATTTTGGCCTGAGGGAAGTAGATGTGTTGGTTAAGGGTGTTGGCACCGGCCGTGAGGCCGCCATTCGCGCCCTCTACGCCAATGGTTTGAATGTATTATCAATTAAAGATGTAACTCCGGTGCCACATAATGGTTGTCGGCCGCCGCGCCCACGTCGGGTGTAGTTTATTTTATTTTTATGGCTCGTTCCTTAGGTTCAAAGCATCGCATGTGTCGTCGAGTCGGCGTACGGTTGTGTACGACCGATAAGTGTCCGGTGGCCCGCCGCAATTATCCGCCGGGAGTTCACGGTGTTAAGGGCCGTCCCAAGTTGACCGGTTTCGGTTTGCAGTTACACGAAAAGCAAAAAGCTCGTTGGACTTACGGCGTGTTGGAAAGGCAATTCAGCCGTTATTACAAAGAAGCTTTGCGTCAGCGCGGCGCTACCGACGTCGTCTTGTTGCAGCTGTTGGAATCACGTTTGGATAACGTCGTTTACCGCTTAGGCTTGTCAAAAACCAGAGCCGGCGCCCGTCAGTTGGTGTCTCACGGTCACATTACGGTTAATGACCGTAAGGTAGATATTCCTTCATTCTCAGTTAAGGCGGGCCAGGTTATCGGCGTGGATAAATTAAGTTTAGCTCGGCCGTATTTTGTGAACTTGAGTAAAAATTGGGGCAAACAGACAACCACTTACGATTGGTTGGCCATCGACCCTAAAGATTTCAAGGGTCAGGTTTTGCAAGTGCCAACCGTGGAGCAAATCAAACCGCCGTTTGATCTCAAGCTAATTGTTGAATACTACTCTCGCTAATAGAGAGCTCATTAAACTTATTGTTCTTCGCTTTGTTTATGGAAACATTACCACTACCCCAACACGTCATCAGCGATCAAGTAAGCGATCATCGCGCTAAAATCGTGATCGAGCCTTGTTACCCTGGTTACGGTACAACTTTGGGCAACTCTCTGAGGCGAGTTTTGTTGTCATCCTTGCCGGGAGCGGCCGTAACGGCGGTAAAAATCACCGGCGTCGACCACGAGTTTTCCACCGTGCCGGGAGTTAAGGAAGACGTGGTTGATTTATTGTTGAACGTTAAGCAGTTAAGATTAAAAGTCCATTCGTCCGAACCGGTAAAGTTCAAGCTGCAAGTCACCGGCGAGACCGAGGTGACAGCCGGCGTCATAACCGGTAATAGCGACGTGGAAGTAATGAATCCAGAGTTACACCTGGCCACTATGACCGATAAAAAGGCCAATTTGGAAATTGAATTTACGGCTCAACAAGGTCGTGGTTATGTGACGGTAGAAAGCCGTGATAAAGAAAAGTTGGATATCGGCACTATCGCCGTTGATTCCATTTATACGCCTGTTCGCCGGGTTGGTTACACGGTTGAAAACGTCAGAGTCGGTCAGATGACCAATTATGACAAGCTGACTTTGGACGTGGAAACCGATGGCAGTTTGTCGCCCTTGGAAGCGGTTAAGCGCTCGGCGTCAATTTTGATTGATCATTTTTCAGTGGTAGTTGGTCAGGCGCCTAGCCAGGCGGCCGAGGCCGACGAAGTTGAGGCTGAGTTGCCGATGGTTGACGAAGCCGCGGCCGAGCCTAAGGCTAGCAAGAAGCGCGGCCGACCCAAGAAGGAAGTTTAGTTTTTTATAACGTATGAGACACCGCAAGCAAGGTAAAGTATTAGATCGTAAGGTAGGTCCGCGCCGAGCCCTGATCAAGAATTTGGTTCAGAGTTTGGTGTTTTATGAAAAAATAAAAACCACCGAAGCCAAGGCTAAGGCGATTCGTCCAGTTATAGAGAAAATGGTCACTTTGGCCAAAGAGCCAACCTTGGCCAATCGACGTTTGCTGCTTAGCCGTTTGCCGACTGAAGGAGCTGTTAAAAAATTATTGGAAGTTTACGGCCCTCGTTATAAGTCCAGGCACGGCGGCTATACGCGTATAACTAAGTTAGGTTCTCGTCAGGGCGACCGAGCGGCCGTGGCGCAGATAGAATTTGTTTAATTTATGACTAAGATAAATCCTTCCACGGTGGTTATTGACGCCAGCGGGCGAGCCTTGGGCCGAGT
>Ga0172379_10007407_pt1 | contig 14268 bp, 9 predicted proteins | sample GrowelOW334metaG_FD_119756 | JGI IMG/M metagenome (GOLD analysis project Ga0172379, IMG submission 119756) | Groundwater microbial communities from an aquifer near a municipal landfill in Southern Ontario, Canada - Groundwater well OW334 metaG | ecosystem: Environmental > Aquatic > Deep... | reverse complement strand
CTTTTTCTTTATTAATAAACTATGATATAATTATTAAAAGTTAACTAACTAACCAAAAAAGAATATGGCCATGACTAAAGGTCAGTTCATTTCCCATTTGGCGGAAAAGAGCGGTCTTTCCAAGAAAGAAGTAATCACTTTTTGGGAGATCCTCATTGCCACCATCTACAAAGAGGCCAAGGCTGGCGAAGCCATCCTCCCGGGCCTGGGCAAGCTCATCAAGAAGAACCGCAAAGCCAGAATGGGCAGGAATCCTGCCACCGGCGAAACCATCAAGATTGCAGCCAAAACCGTCTTGAAGTTCCGCCTAGCCAAAGCGGCCAAAGATGAAGTTCTAGGTTAAAATATCTAGAAATTAATAAAAAGGACGGGCTACTAGGCCGTCTTTTTTATTTTACATAACTCCCTTCCGGCACAAAATTACCCCCCTTGAGGGGGGACCTAATGCCGGAGGCATAGGAGGGGGATGTTATTCCACGAACGAGAATATTTAATATTTCAGCGGTCTGTCACCTTTGGGTGGAACTCACCCCACCCACCTCCCCTCACGGGAGGGGAGGGGTATTTACAATAACCTCTCCTGCCGATTCTTTTTCTTTTCCTGCTCGCTGAAAATTTTCACTGTGCCATAGACCCCGTCATAACCCGGCGCGATAATCAATTTGCCTTCTCGCACCCTTTTTATTCCTTCCACTATCTCCGGCAAAGTAATCTTTTTCAAATCTTCATAATCTAGATTCAAAAGAATATTAAACTCGCTCTCGCCCTGGGCAATTAACTTCTCATATTCCGCCACTACTCTCTTGGTCGCCCGACCCTGATCCATGGCCTCGGCAATAATCTCCCGCAAAGGAACTAAGCTTTTGTATGGGATTAGATTGATTGGCTGCTCGCCCTCCGGCCTATCAGCCAATTCCTCTACGCGATTCAAAACCCCGATCACGAGCGGTTTCCGGCAAACCGGACAAATACCTTTATTCTTTTTAGTTTCTTCGGGCGACAAACTGATTTTGCAAGTCGCATGCCCATCAAAATGATACTTGCCCTCCTCAGGAAAAAATTCAATGGTATAAAGAAATTTTTCTGTATCCTTCTCCTTCAATATCCGCGTAATCTCTTGATATAAATTCAGAGCTTGACCTGAGCTTGTCGAAGGGTTGATACTAAAAACGTTGGCCTCGCGTCCCAGATTCTCCGGTGAATGCGCATCGGAATTGGAAATCAAAGTAATCTTGTCTAATTTGGAAAGCCGCCAATTCATAGCCGGATCAGAAGAGAGTCCAGTCTCAATGGCATAAATCTGGGGCGCCAATTCCTCAAAACATTCTTCTATAGTGTCAAAACCGGACTTGGAGCCAAAGACCGAGAACCACGGCGTCCAAGCATGCGCCGGTATCACCATACAATCAGGCGAAGCATCAAAAACAATCTTCGCCACTTCCTTGGCCGAGAGACCGACAATCGGCCGGCCATCGGATTTCAAATTGCACCCACGTTTTTCCAACTGTTCATTAATCTTCTCCACTGCAAGAATCGTCGGCGCCAAAATTATCAAATGTATTCTCCTCGTCTTCCCGCCCTGTTTGTAAATACAAGATATCTCTGTAGTTAAAATAAAATATATATATTTATTCCCCCCTTTATTAAAGGGGGTAGGGGGAATTTTCTCTTCTAGATTCTTAATTCTAAATTCTAAATTCTTCAACCTCAACAACCCATTCCCCGCCTCTTCCAACTTCTCCTTGATTTCCGCCAGCCACTTCGGATGAGTGAAGTCGCCCGTCCCGCAGATATTAATGCCTTTCTTCCGGCACCAAAGATCAATATTTTCCAAATCCAAACTCCGGCTCGTGGCGCGAGAATACTTGGAGTGGATGTGAAAATCAGCTATGTAGAGCATATAATATTTCTCCCCCTTACCAAGGGGGAGTTAGAGGGGGTGAAAAATTACAACGGGCTCTTGATATTCTTCAAACCCAAATTAGTCAGATGAGTATAGATCTGCGTCGTCCGGATATTAGCATGGCCCAAGAGCTCCTGCACATAGCGCACATCTACGCCGTTTTCCAGAAGATGCGTGGCAAAGCTATGGCGGAGCGAATGAAAAGTCGCCTCTTTCATAATATTATTCTTTTTCAAGGCCGCCGCAAATACCGCCTGAGCCGTCCGCTCGGTTAATTTTCCTCCCCGTTCGCTGGCAAACAAATAATCATCCGCATTTTTCCCAGCCATGGCCATAGTAATCTCGTTTTGCAATTTTTCCGGCACGACCGTCACTCGATCCTTCTGCCCCTTGGCCTGCCTAATATTAATCTGCAATCCCGGCAGGTCAATGTCTCTAATTTTCAAATTTATCACCTCGGAAACACGCAGTCCGGCGCCATAGGCGAGAGCAATCATTAGGCGATGTTTGATATTTTCAGTTGAATCAATCATCCTGCCAATCTCTTCACGGGAAAGGATGACGGGCAAGCGCTTTGGCCTTTTGGAATAATGGAGATCCAGCTGAAAAGGAGTTTTGACTATATTTTCATAAAAAAACTTGATCGCATTGATATAAACATTGATAGTCTGGCCAGCAGCGCCAGCATCTTTTTTCTTTATCAGATACTCTTTCACTCTAAACTCATCAAATTTGTCGTAATTTCCGCCAAGATAAGCAAAAAAATCCTTTAGACAGCCGAGATAACTATCAATAGTTCGTGGACTATAATTGCGATATTTTAGCTCAATTTTCACTTTGTCCAAAAATTCTTGCATAAAGGAGAGGTTTTGTTATAATTAAGATAGTTTAATTATAGCACACACTTCGCAAAACATACACACTTAGGTAGCTAAAGCGACATATTTTCGCATAGAAACGAGTTGTCTGAAATAATTTTTTTCTAACTGCCATGAAAACATTAATCCTTGCTTCAAGTGGACAATTCATCACCGCCAACAATGTGGATGATTTTTTGCCGAAGAAAATAGCTGATTGTAAAATTGCATATATTATTACTGCATCTAAAAAAGTTGATAATACTGGCTATATCGAAAGACATCGGCAAAAAATGGACGAGCTGAACTTCTCCTACACGGAAATAGATATTGCAGGTAAAAATGAGGGTGAATTAAAAAAGGCACTCGACGGGCATGATATTATAATGGTTGAAGGTGGAAACACGTTTTACTTGTTAAAAGCTGTCCGTGAGAGTGGCTTTGAAAATGTTGTCAGGGATTTGATTACAAAAGGTGTGGTTTATGTAGGTTCAAGTGCTGGTTCATATATTGCGTGCCCGTCGATCGTAATGGCAACATGGTCAACTCGTGGTTTTGATAGATGTGGAATTACAGAGTACTCGGCTATGAATTTAGTGCCTTTTTTAATTAAAGCTCATTACACGCCCGACATGAAAGAAATGTTAAATGAAAAAGTAAAAGACCTGCAATATCAAATGAGAGTGCTAAATGATGACCAAGCTATTCTTGTCCAGGACGGAGAAGTTCAGCTCTTGGGAGGCGGTGATGAAATAATATGGTAGTGCGATATTACAACGACGAAAAAAATTACATCAGACAACACGGCATATCCGGTTCAGGAATTTTTCACATTTATAATTCAAGGTAAGAAAAATTCCTTCTCCCAAATTTTTGTTCCGCTATCGCTACACAAAAACTTCGGATGATGCCGATACGTTAGCTGAAATATTCCTTTTCTTTTTTGGGCTATCGCCCAATTGTTTTAAAAAATTTTCAAATTTCTTTTTCATTAATTAAAGAGGGGTATAAGGTGTTTTCTTCGCTACGCTACGAAAACGATTTATTTATAAGGGGAAAACGAATACAATACAATTACTTACATGAAATAATATATGGCAAAAAAAGATTATTCGAAATTGGAAAAAGACGACTTGCTCAAAGTCATTGAAAAACTGGAATCCCGCAAAAAATACGGGCTAATTTGGGACGAGGAAAAAACAAAAGAGCAATTTGAAAAGGAATCGGAAAATGCCTTGCCGGTTTTGAAAGAAGTCAAAGGTAAGGAAATCAAAACCGACGCAAGCAAGCCGACTAATATTTTGATTGAGGGCGACAATTATCACGCCTTATCTGTTTTGAATTATACCCATCAAGGTAAAATTGATGTTATTTATATTGATCCGCCGTATAACACAGGGAAAAATGATTTTAAATACAATGACAAATGGATTGACGAGAATGACGCATACAGACATAGTAAATGGCTTGCGTTTTTAAACAAGCGACTTCGTCTTGCAAAACTGTTATTGAAAACTGACGGAATGATTGTAATCTCGATTGACGATAATGAAATGGCACAGTTGAAATTGCTTTGTGATGAAATTTTTGGTGAACAAAACAGACTTTCTATACATCATTTGCAAGTACGATATGGGAATAAGAGCCTTAATGAAAAAAAGGATTTTCAAGAACTGCTTGAGTATGCCCTTATCTATGGAAAAGATAAGTATTATTTTGAGGCAAACAAAACTCGCGAAGAATATGGGTTAGAAAAGTTTAATTTAGAAATAAAAGAAATTAACAAGCCAGACAAAAGCTTAGAAATAAATGGTAAAAAGGTTGATATATTTTTAGCTGGTTCTTATTCAATAACAAAAAAAGAACAGGGCGACATCGATTCCTTTAAAGAAACTTGGTTATCAGGATCTATTTATTCTGGTACAGGACATGGAAAAACCTATCAAAAAATTGTTGAAAATAGAGTCAAAACAGATGGGCTTTCTACACTATATAAAATTTATGGCTTAGGTGAAGATGGTTTGGGATATAGATATATGATCAATCCACAGAGGGAATCTTCAACGCGAGGAAAAATGTTTACAAAAGTACCAACCGAACAAAGAGAGGCATTGGAAAGAGGAGATAGCGAAGTATTTAAACCGATTATAAACTTTTACGATTTTAGTCCGGATTTTGGAAACATCAGGCATGAGGGCGGTGTTGGCTTTAATAGTGGAAAAAAACCAGTGAAAATGTTAAAGCAATTAATAAATTACCATAAGAGCAAAGATGCAATTGTCTTGGATTTTTTTGCTGGTTCGGGTTCAACGGCTCACGCTGTGCTCGCTTTAAATAAGGATGATGAGGGAAATAGATCTTTTATTATATGTACAAACAATGAAGAAAATATCTGTACTGACGTATGTTATCCAAGAGTTAAAAATGTCATAAATGGTTATCAGTCCGTTGAGGGATTAGGTGGCAATCTTAAATTTTACAAAACCGCTTTTGTAAAAAATTCCATTAGCCGAGATGATTTGAAAATGCGGATTACCCGTGAATGTACAGAAATGCTTTGTCTGAGGGAAGGAATTTTTGACGAAGTGAAAGCCAAACCCGATTATCATATCTTTGAGCAAAACGGCAGAATAATGGGCGTATACTATTCAATGGAACGGGACAGCATGGCGCAGTTGAAAAAGGAATTGGACAAAATGGAGGGCGAAAAGATTTTGTATTGTTTTACTTTTGATCCGTTGGGATTGGACAAAAACGATTTTGCTGATTGGCAAGGCGTGAGTTTGGAGCCGATACCACAAAAAATATTAGATATTTACGAACAAATTTATGAATATTAATCTTACAAACTACCAGGAAAAAGCGGTCGGCGAGCTTATCGCCACTTTCAAAATACTTCTTACAAAAGAGGAACAAAAGAAAGTGTGCGTTTTCCAAGCGCCAACAGGAAGCGGTAAAACTTTGATGACCGCCAAGTTTATTGAAGAAATTATCAGAGAAGTACCGGAAATGGATCTGTGCTTTGTTTGGATGAGTATTGGCAAGGGCGAACTGCATTTGCAAAGCAAGCATAGTTTGGAGCGAGTATTTGGCGGAGCGCCAAGAGTTTCGCTCGTGGAAGAAGAATTTACTGGCGGGCGGGAAAGAATCGTTCGCAACGAGGTTGTTGTCGTGAACTGGGAAAAATTGCGAAGCAAGGAGCGAGAAACTGGCGATTGGAAAAATATTTTGATGAAAGACGGTGAGAAATTGAATTTTCGCGATGTGCTTTCTAAGACTCGCGAACAGCGAAAAGTCATTATGATTATTGACGAAAGTCATATTGGCGCGACCGCCGAGAGAACGAATGAACTCCGCGACGAGATAAACGCTGATGTGATTTTGGAAATGAGCGCCACACCAAGAATTACGCCTGATCCGAGAGATTTGGCGCGCGGAACGGCTGGCTATGTTTTTGTTGAACCAAAAGATGTGATTGACGAAGGAATGATCAAAAAAGAATTGATTATCAACGAAAAAATTGACGAGATAACCGACGACGAGGCAGATTCGCAAGAGGTTGTTTTGCAGACGGCTTATAACAAAAGATTGGAATTGAAAAAACTTTTTGAAAAAGAAAAAGCGAATATCAATCCTCTTGTTTTGGTGCAGATACCGACAGCGGAAGCTGGCGAAGACAAAATAAAAGCGGTAAGAAAGTTTTTATCAGATAAAGGCATAACCGAAAGAAAAGACGGAACAGGCAACGGCAAATTGGCTATTTGGCTCTCCGAGCAGAAATCTGAAACTTTGGATTGGGTATCCGAGCCAGATAATGAAATTGAATTTTTAATTTTCAAACAAGCGATTGACACTGGCTGGGATTGTCCGCGCGCGCATATTTTGGTGAAGTTTCGCGAATCACATAGCGAAACTTTTGAAATCCAAACTGTCGGGCGTATTTTGCGTATGCCAGAGCAAAAGCATTATGCGAGCGAGGACTTGAATCGCGGTTATATTTATACCAATGTCCAAAGCATTATCGTCAAAAAAGAAGAATACAACCCGAACATTATCAAGCACTTGAAAGCCGTTCGCAAAGAAGTGTACAAGCCAATCAAACTGACTTCATACTACAAATCGCGTGCGGACTACGGCGATATTACTTCCAGCTTTTCGGCTGTGTTTGAAAAAACGGCCTGTGAGCATTTTGGTTTGAAAGGCGACCATACAATGTTTGCCCAAAATGTTGTGAAAGTAGAAAAGGAAGGCGTGATTTTAGATGTAAAAAAATATCAGCAAGACATAATCGCCAACGCAAAAATTGCAGGTACGACCTTTGATGAGATAGAAGGCAAAATTGATTCCGCCGCGCGCGCTCGCCTCACGATTGCAGGGAACGACTTGCAGGCATTGTTTGAGCAAATTATTAAAGAGCGTCTCGGCTCGTTTAAGAATGTCAAAAGGTCTGTGCCTGCGGTGAAAACGGCGATTTATACTTGGTTTAGAAAATATCTCGGATCAAAAGCATGGCCAGAAGAAATGATACTCGTGCAAATGGTTTTGGCGCACAATGGCAACAGAAAGCAGTTTGAAGAAATTTTGGCGAGCGCGATTGAAAAATACAAAGCCGTTCGCGAAAAAGAAATTTTGAAGCGTGTTGAAGAAAGTGAGCAATTTTATGATTTTGAAATTGCCAAAGAAAGCTTTTTCAATCAGCACACCGACGAACGCGTGGAGCATGAAAAATTTGTGTATGAGCCATGTTATTTGTCCGCTTCTCGCTTGAATCCCGAAAAGAATTTTGAAAAGTTTTTGGCAGAAAATAGCGACAAAATAGTTTGGTGGTGGAAAAATGGCGAAAACAAGCAGGATTATTTTGGCATTAAATATGAATATCCTGTCGGAGTTATCCATACTTTCTACCCTGATTATCTTATGCAATTAGCTGACGGACGAATTGGAATTATTGAAACGAAAGATTTGAACGATCAGGAAGGTGGAAGTAAGACAAAAACCAAAGCAGAAAAATTGCAGGAATACATCAAAGAGCAAAAAGGTAAAAAACTTTTCGGCGGAATTGCGATTGAAAAAAACGACGGCTGGAAGTTAAATCAAAAATCAGTTTATGATTGGAACAAGTGCGAAAATAATGATTGGAGCGATTGGGAGAAGCTAAATTTGAAATAATAATATGGAAGATATTAAAACGATAATTCACGGCGACGCGACAAGTGATCAAATCACAGCAATTGACCACATCGGCAGTCATGCAAGATTGCTTGCCGGTCCCGGAACGGGGAAAACAAAAACACTTACTCGACGCGTACTTTCTTTGATTCTCCAACATAATGCCGACCCGGATTCAATTCTCTTGCTCACATTCACTCGTTTAGCGGCCGCTCAATTAAAAGATGAAATCAAAAAAGTGTTAGCGCCGTTAGACAGGGCAATTCCGCAGGTATCAACACTACACTCCTTTGCATTAAGGCAAATTCTTTATAATTCAAGTAGAATCGACACATTGCCAAGACCAATCAGGATAGCCGATGACTGGGAAGAACGACATATAATCCAAGAGGATCTGAAAAAGGTTTTAAATCTCAAAGAAATTGGCGATGTTCAAAAATTGATTAACCAACTTTCAACTGACTGGGAAACTTTAAGAATTGATGAGATTGGCTGGGAGCAACAATTTCCAAATCCCGCTTTTCTTGGCGCATGGAGAGGACATAAAGATCAATACGGCGAAACATTGAGAGCAGAACTTGTTTATCAGCTAAAAAAACAGCTAAACCAAAGCAGAGATTTTCAATTAGACAAAGAATATAAACATATTTTGATTGATGAATATCAAGATTTGAACGCTTGCGACCTAGCTATAGTAAATGAATTAGCAAAACGAGGAGCGGAATTATTTGTTGCAGGAGACGATGACCAAAGTATTTACGGATTCCGTTTTGCAACCCCTGCTGGTATAAGAAACTTCGAACAGATATATCAAAATTCCAAAAAATTAGCATTGGAAATATGTTTTCGTTGCGATAAAAATATATTACATTCAGCAGAATTTGTAGCTAGTCTTGATTCTGCACGCTTGCCAAAACCAACAAGACCGAAAGACCAAGCCGAAGATGGAGAAGTTTTAATAATTGGCTTCAAAGATCAAAATCATGAAGCTGATATTATAGCCAAAAAAATAAAAATTCTGATTGATGCAAATTTCAAACCAGATGAAATAACAATTTTACTAAGAAGCGACCGAAATGGTGCATTATCTAAACCAATTATTGAAGCATTAAAAAAGCAAAACATTGATGTTTCCTTGACTACTGATTCAGAGCTAGAAAATAACAACGAATATAGGACAGTATTATCAATAATTCGTTTGCTAGTTGATCAAAATGATTGTTTAGCTTGGCGCACACTATTACAAATCAACAAAACAAATGGCTTGGGTGATGAATGTATAAAAAACATATGGACGTATGCGCAAAGCAAAGGAATACGATTCAGTGTGGCCTTGCAGAAAATAGCCGAATCCCCAAGCGAATTAGACAAATTCGGCCAAAAAATAAAGAAATTTATTTCTGAAATAAATGTGGTGATCGCGGAACTTAAAAAAAATGAAAATCCGACTGATGTAATAAATGCAACGGTTGATAAATTTATGGGCGAAGGTGAGACCAAAGAACAAGTCAAAAAATATTTTGCTGGAATTTTAGAAAATCAAGAAAAAATTGATCTCGAAGGTTTAATTAAAATTGTAAGTACTTCGTCAGAATACATTGAACAAGAAACAAAAGAAAACGCTGTAAACATACTCACCATGCACCAAGCTAAAGGATTATCTTTTGATGTGTGTTTTATTGTCGGTGCTGAAGATGAATATATCCCCGGGCGAAATACGGGAGACAAAGAGGGCGATGAAAGAAGACTGCTTTATGTCTCTATGACAAGAGCGAGACATAAACTGTTTATCAGCTATTGCAATAAACGAATCGGTCAACAAAAACATTCAGGGAGTAATAGCGGAATAGAAAAAAGAACTTTGACCAGATTTTTGAGAGATTCAAAAATACCAATAAAACAAATACAATAAGGAATTTGAGGTCGGGGCAATTCACCCCTTTTGTTCCCCTCTTGCCCCTCCCTCAAACGAAAAAGAAATATTGTGTTTTAGATTTTGGGCATTCACCCCTAACCCCTCTGCCCAAAATCCAAAACGGAAAAAGAAATTTGAAAATTTTTTGAAACAAACGACTATCGTCGAAAAGAAAAGGAATACATCAGCTAACAACGAGTATCCGGTTACGGCTCTTTCGAGAGCCTTCACCCAAATTTTTCTTCCGCTCCGCTACAGAAAAACTTCGGATACTCGTAACGTTATATGAAATAAATAAATTCTTTTCTGCTAACGCAGAAAAATTATTCGGGCAAATTTAATTTTTATTATTATGACAAATCCAGAAGATATACGAAAAGAAACACAGCCTCAAGAAGCTGAAAAACCTGCCCAACTTGAGCCTGAAAAATCGCCATCTGAATTAATCCAAGAAAGATTAACTCAAATAAATCATGATTTGGGTGATTTTAATCAACGAGCTACAAAACCCGAAGAAATTCAACAAATACAAGAATCTAGACAACAAGAATATGACTCGAAAATGGCGGAACTTGAACAAGGACTCGGCATCCCTCTCGGCGCTGAAAGCAAGAAAATGATCCACCAAAATATGGTAGATGGTGCTATTGAACAAGCGCAAAGAGACAACGAAAGATTTGATAATCTGCAACGCCTTAAAAAGGCTGCGGAAACTTTATCACCGGAAGATTTTTTGTATTTTGAAAAGATCTTAGGCAATCAAGAAGGCCGCATTGATCAGCTTTACGACCTTAGTAACATGGTTTTTCACACAACCAACGATATTAACTTCAGAAAAATGTTAGAATCGGGAAATATCAGAACTGGTGTCGAACAGGAAGGTATGTATGGTTCTCGTGGCGCTTCTTTCACAGACGGCGATTTCCCAGAGACAGCAACATTTCAAACTCTATATGAAGATCAAAACACGCATAGTGATGATAAAAAATTCAACTCTCAGGATTACGGCGATAAAGCAGGAAATTTTGTAAGGTATTTCTGGGACAACAAACAAGAAGAAACAAAACAGTATTTGAGCAAGATAAGTGGTGGCAAGAAAATTGAAACTTTTGAAGACGCGCTCAAAATCGCAGAAGGATTTAAGTTTAAGGCAAAACCAAAAGAACTTGAAAACGATCCAGAGGCACTATCAAAACTGTATGGTGTGACCATCGTATTCGGAAAAGACAAATTGCCAGATTTAACAAAAGAAGGTACTGAGGGTTTGCAGAAGGATTTTGAGCTCAGATCGTATCAACAAGGTGGAGTGCCATTATCCGAGGCGTCGACGGTTTTTGTTCCCGAAGCACAAATGGAAAATATGAAACGAACCTTACAAGAACGCGGACTGGATCATATTCAAATACGCCCATCTGAAGAACTTGAGGTCATAAGAATGGTAAAATTGTTAGAAGAATAATAAAAATTGAATTTGCCCGAATAATGCTCGCTATCACTCGCGAATTTATTTACATCATATAACAGCGTGTATGCGGTTCGGGCTTTTTCAAAGCCCTCTCCCATATTTTGCTCCGCTACGCTTCGCAAACATCGCATACACGCGAACGTTAGCTTGAAATATTCCTTTTCTTTTTTGGGCTATCGCCCAATTGTTTTAAAAAATTTTAAATTTCTTTTTCATTAATTTAAGAGGGGTATAGGGTGTTTTCTCCGCTACGCTACGAAAACGATTTATTTATAAGGGGAAAACGGATACAATAACTTTATTTAACTAAAGCAACAAAATATGACCATAAAGCAACTTATAGAAAAATATAAAACGGACAGGGATTACTACCTGACCAACAAATATAATGAAACACTGCTTCGTAGTGATTTCTTAGATCCATTTTTTGAGTTGCTTGGTTGGGATATAAAAAATAATTCTGGTAAACCAACAAACGAGAGAGAAGTAATTTTAGAAGAAGCATTAAAGGCGAATGCTTCTGAACACTCAAAAAAACCTGACTACGCTTTCCGACTTTTCTCAGAAAGAAAATTCTTTTTAGAGGCAAAAAAACCTTGTGTTATCATTGAATCTAACAACGACACTGCTAAGCAAGTAAGACGATATGGCTTTACCGCCAAACTGAAAATTTCAGTTTTATCAAATTTTGAATATCTCATCATTTATGACACATCCGTAAAAGTTGATAAAGAAGACACTTTTCAAAAGGCATTAGTAAAAAAATACCATTACACCGATTACGAAAACAAGTTTGATGAGATTAAACAGCTTTTAGGAAAAGAGGCTGTTTATTCAGGTGCATTTGAAACGGAATGGAAAGAAATTGAGACTAAAATCAATCAGTATTCGATTGATAATCTTTTCTTAAACCAAATCAACGAATGGAGGAAATCTTTAGGTGCTGAAATTTACAAGCACGAACCAAAAATTGATGAACAACAATTAAATGATGTTGTGCAAAGTTACATAAACAGAATTTTATTTCTTCGTGTTTGTGAAGATAGAAATTTAGAAGATTATCAAACTCTTCTGAAGTTTGCTAACGCAAACGACTTTAAAGCACTTATTAAAAAATTTGAACTTGCTGACAAACGCTATAATTCAGGACTGTTTGACCAGCTACTAAAAGACAAGATTGTTGAAAATATCAGTTCGGTATTTTGGACAATCATCAAACAACTCTATTACCCCGAAAGTCCCTACTCTTTCAGTGTTTTTTCATCAGATGTTTTGGGTAGTATTTATGAAATTTTCCTATCGGAGAAATTGACAATTCAAAACTGTGCAATTGCATTAGCTAAAAAGCCAGAGAATATTGATAGAGATATTATTACTACACCGACTTTTATTATCAGCGATATTTTAAGAAAAACCGCCCTAACGAAGTGTGAAGGAAAGAGTGACAAAGAAATTTTGAAATTAAAATTCGCGGACATATCCTGTGGCTCAGGCGCATTTTTATTAGAACTTTTCCAACTTCTCAACGATATTTTGATTGATTATTATTTGAAAAGTGACAAATCCAAACTCGTTCAAACAAACATCAATACTTTTAAACTTCCTTTCAAAATAAAGCGAGAGCTGTTACTGAATTGTGTTTATGGTGTAGACAAAGACTACAATGCAGTAGAAGCCACCAAATTCGGCTTGTTATTAAAACTGTTGGAAGATGAAGATGTAAATTCAACCAATGCTTCAAAGCCTGTTTTGCCTGATCTTTCAAAAAATATCTTTTTTGGAAACAGTTTGTTGAATCCGAAACAAGTAACCAACAAAAAACATTATGCAATTATAAATCCATTCGATTTTTCAAAACTTCGTTTTGATGTAATTATAGGAAATCCTCCTTATATGAAGTCGGAGGATATGAAAAACTTTACTCCGCTTGAATTGCCACTTTACAAAACAAATTATAATTCAGCATATAAACAATTTGATAAATACTTTTTGTTTCTAGAACAAGGACTTAATTTATTGTCTGATGACGGCATTTTAGGTTATATCGTACCAAGTAAATTTACTAAAGTTGGTGCGGGGGAAAAGCTTCGTGAACTACTTGCAGAGAAAAAATATTTGCATTCAGTTGTTTCGTTTGGAGCAAACCAAGTATTCGCGGACAAAACAACTTATACTTGCTTACTTATCCTAAACAAAAAACCACAAAAAACTTTTCAATATGCAGAAGTAAAGAGTTTAGAAAATTGGAAAGTAAGAAAACCTGGAGCGATTAAATATGCGTCAAAAAGCACAACTGAATTAGATAGCGAGGTTTGGGTTTTGGTTTCTCCTGAATTGATAAATGCCTACAATAAAATTATTTCTCAAAGCGTCAAGTTGGTTGGTTTGGTTGGGGATGACAATATTTTCAACGGTATTCAAACCAGTGCTAATGATATTTACATATTCACTCCGACCAAGGAAGATACAAGACATTATTACTTCACAAAAAAAGGTGTTGATTTCAAAATTGAAAAGGCAATCACCAAGCCCTATTTTCAGACTTCATCAGGCGAAGACAATTTAAACACCTACAGAACATTTAAACCAAACGCAAGAGTTATTTATCCGTATGAAAACACTAAGAAGGGTGTTAAGATAACTCCGCTAACAACCATTCAAAAGACATTTCCATTGGCTTATGCATATCTCCAAAAACACAAAGCTATTTTAAACAATCCGATACGAGATATTAAGCCAGAACCACAAACTAAAAATGAGTGGCACAGGTATGGCAGACATCAAAGTTTAGATAGTTGCGGATTGCCTTCAAAGATTATTGTTGGTGTACTTTCCGTTGGCGACAAATACGCTATTGATATTTACGGAACATTAATTTCATCAGGTGGAACAGCTGGTTATTGTATAGTTGCGGTTCCGGCTGATTCTGATTATTCAATTTATTACATTCAGGCCATTT
>Ga0172379_10007406_pt1 | contig 14268 bp, 13 predicted proteins | sample GrowelOW334metaG_FD_119756 | JGI IMG/M metagenome (GOLD analysis project Ga0172379, IMG submission 119756) | Groundwater microbial communities from an aquifer near a municipal landfill in Southern Ontario, Canada - Groundwater well OW334 metaG | ecosystem: Environmental > Aquatic > Deep... | reverse complement strand
TAGAGAACAAGAAGGTGAATTTGTTTAATCTAAAAGATCCTTGGGTATTTTTGACAGGTATGAGAGAGGCATCGTTGAATTTGACAGAGTGTTTGAAATGTGATTGGGTGATAAAAAATATAGTACCGTTGAATGAAAAGACTGTGATCTTTAGCAATTTCGATGTTAATGGTATTCAACCTCTTGTAAGGGCTATGGAGAGGAACAAAACAAGGTTTGGTATCATAACTGGAACTACACCAGAGAAACAACGTCTTCGATCAGTAGCTGAGATCAACGATCCGAATAGCGGAGTAAATTTTTTGCTCATTACAAACGCTGGTGGAACAGGTGTAGATCTTAAGGGTATCAGACATCTTATAATTATGGATAGAGCTTGGAATAGTTCCAATGAAGAACAGGTCATCTATAGAGCGATAAGATTAGGATCACATCTACACCTCCCTAAAAACGAAAGATACGTTGACGTCATATATTTGAATCTCGTAAAACCAAAGAAGGTTGTTCAGGATACGATAAGTAATGGTCTAAAATTCGTTCCAACAACTGATGAACTGTTGCAGGCCATGATTGAGAGAAAGGACAAGGAGAATCAACAATTTATCAATATTTTGGAGAATCTATCTATAGAGAATAAGGACTGTGATTCTCATAAAGAGATAAGGACGTTAGAAGAGATGGGTGTAAATATTGCCACGAAGGAAGAAATAAGAGCACAGAATAAGAATGATCAATTTTTAGAACGGATGAAAAAGAGACAGATGAAAGCTCAAGGTTTAAAGACAAAGACTATTAAAACTACTAAAAGTAAAAATGTTAAACGTAGATCAACAAGCAAACCAAGAACTACTAAAAATAAAAATGTTAAACGTAGATCAACGAGTAGACCGAGAACTACCATACGCAAAACAAAGACTACCACACGCAAAACAAAGAGTAAGGCTAAACGTAGATTTATCTAAAAGTCTACAAGTATATATAAAATTTATTATAAAATAAATTTATATCATCTTTAAAAAGTCAAGAGTAATCTTTAAAATACTCTCATAACAGAGAATAATGTGGATGCACTTCCGTCAAAGACCATATCCAGTGCGGTGGTGGCATCATGTCTGATCTCGATTCTCAAAGTATCGGCAGCGGTCAATGATACTACCTTTGATGCCAGCACAATCGATAGTGGATCGAGATTGGATGCATTTGCTTGTTCTTGAGACTCTGATAACGTTGCTGCTGTGGCATTAGTCTTTTGGATTCTTGCCTGTCTAATAGATGTTCTGCCAGCTATCGTCGTTCCATCACCAGTGTTGTTTCCTTGGAAGGAAACTTGTCCAGAGATCAAATATCCTCCCGTCACAGGAATAGTGACTACTCCAGTGGCAGCATTGAACATTGTTCCCGTATCTGTACCGCTGGGAGCGGTAGTTGACCATGTCACCGATGTAGAGTCCAATTGAGTCCATGTTGCAGATGCAGCGATGGGTGCTGGTGATGCGGTGGTGAAGGCTGAGAATGAGGTATTTGCAGTTGTGGGGGGTGCAGTTCCAGTAGTCCAAGCTGGAAGACCAGCAACCACTGTCAATACTTGACCAGCAGTGCCAATGGGTAGACGTTCTAGATCATTAACTCCTCCGGCCGCTCTATACAACATGTCACCAGCCGTCGTAACAACAAAATTTCTCATCTTGTTGAGAGTATTGGCAATAGGTCCATCTGCCTGAAAATTAATAAAATCTGTTGTTCCATTTGTGTTTACAAATGTAACGGGTGTGTTGATCTGATATGTTCCTGCCATATCTTACCTATTATTTTTTATAGTTTTTACCTTGTATTTCAAAACTATAACGATGATGCAACGATATCTACTATAAAAATATTATTATACAAGTTGTCTAGTTCTCTCAGAAAAATATTTTTTTTAAATACATTGTATTTTTTATAAAAAAATTTAAAATTGTGAATGTTTTTATATTTTATAAAAAACAAAATTTATCACTGACCCCTGATATCTTTTCATCATCGTTATAGAATACCTGTATATCAAACATTCCATCTTTAACATTGGTTAATTTTCTAATGATCTTGTTTTTAAAGACGTGATTATCATATCTATAGACGTATACCCTTATTAATCTTTGATAATGTGACCTTACCTCATTGAGTTTAAACTCCTCAATCTTACCTCTATTTAGTTCTTCTGCATCATCGACATTAAATACTATATTTTTGCCAGGTGGTTTCCTAGTATATATGTGAATGTCCTTGGGGTATATATAGGTCAATATCTTTATATCGTATATACCATAGACGGTCTTTAATAAAAAGAATTTTTTTGGATATCTACAATCGTTCTTTGTATTTTCTAATGATATATCTTTATACATCAACGTCATAATCATGTATAATATACTCTTTTTTTTGTTTAGTTTTGAACATTCGCATCCCATATCGTATCTTGTCAACGTGCATATCTTTGAATTTGTTTGTTCTGTCAACCCAGAATAATGTGATATGTATCTTGTATCATGGCGAAAATTATTGAGAGTGAGGATGTGCCGATAGATAATCTCCATATTCTACCCGTTTTATATTTTTATGTCTTTTCTTTTTATATTTTTTATATATTTATAAAAAAATCATAACATGTTATTAATTTTGAATATGCATATTTAATACTTGTTATCTTATACTGTGATTATGTCTATTTTTATATTTAGCAAAATTTGAATGATTGACCTTTAATGCCAAAAGAATCTTTTAATTGCAATCCCCAGAGAAATAATCTACTAAGGTCATTGGTGTCTCATACGTATACATATAAGATTGTGGAATAAATCTCTTGTCAATATTCACATCCTTCAAACTCAACTCTTTAGCAATATCTTTCTCTACCAAAAAATTTGTAAAGATGTAACATACATTTGTGTGCGACATATAATACAACATGCATCGTCTACCTGCCATTTTTTTACGTATATGTATATTTTTTACGTATATATTTTATATATGTTATACATCATATATAATATTTTAAAGTATTATTATTTAGGATACGACGTCATGGTCGTTCTATATGGAACTGTGTCACCCCAAAAATTTAACATTGTGAATAATGTCAATGAATCATCATTTGTCAAAGTCAGAGAGTGAGCCCTTATCATATATTTTTGAGATTCTTTTTTCATAGCATTGAGCTCTTTATCGGAGGTATAATTTATTATAAATCTCACTCTTAGATCGTCACTACTATAGAGCATATTTATCATACTCATAGATTCCAATCTTTCATCATATAGACGAATCTTTACATCACAAAGATTTATAAATGTATTAACATTGATCTCATCATGATCTAATATACGTTTATCATTGACATGGTCACACACATCAACGCTATAAGTAAATTTAGTCTTAATCTCATTATCGGAATCTGTCTCCCACATCGACATAAACAAGTGTTCGTCGTCATCGTATAATCTTATGAGTGTGGTCTCATCTATACAAAATCCGGGAGTTAAATCATGGTCTCTTATAAATTTATCACGTTTTTTCATAATTTCACAGTATATCTGTGGTGTAAGTATATATAAATTTATAGATAGATAGTATGGTAGACTAGGAGATCTTTTAAAAGACACCACTTTTGTTGAAAGTAAACCTCTCATCTTTTTTATATTATCCATAACAAACATCGCAACGTTCTTATATAGTAGTACAAATATGACATAGTATGTGCACTTATCTATATTAAGATGATAAAGATTTTGATAATATCTATATTTTTTTATCAACGATACAATTCTATCAAATATTGCAAATCTATAAAAATCAGTGTCAACGTCTTTATTAGTATCATTGACATTATATATATTTTTTACTAGTTGATTGTGATTGGAGTGTTTGATGTTATTTAGATAGTTATCATTGATCTTTTGAAGATTTTGACATTCGGTACCCTCAGTATTTTTATAAGTTCTAATAGGTAATCCCAATATGGTGTCAAAAATAACTTGTGTTATTTGTGAATTCATCCTTTACATTATGAAAGATATACATATCATAAATTTATTTTCAAGAATTTAGATAATGATCTTGGTTTAAAATTTTTGTGACAGAGCGCAACTTGAAAAACACATTTCAAAAGAAAATTTGGTGACAGCAAGATTTACTGGTAGTTTTTATAAACTTTTTTACATCAATGTATTCTTTATCAAAGATAGTCACATCGATATCTTTACGATCTATATATACCCAATAATTCAATATACCCTGTATATTTTTTATCTCATCAATCCCACCATTCATACTATCAAATTCACAAGATTCGTAATCTGACATAGAAAGAGATGAGTTTTTATTAAAACATATATTGTGTCTCTTTATCATCTCAAAGTATTTGTTTGGAGTATATATTCTTACATCTACATAGATGTGTTCAATACTTGATCTCTTTAAATATTTACAAAATACAAATTTTGTAGATAAATTTTTGATCATCTTTCTTAGATTATAGAGAGCGTCGATCGATACATTCTTGTATAAGAGTGTCAAAACAACATAAGATAAACATTTGTTTATGTTGAGAATGTGAGAATGTTGATAAAGTCTATATTTTGTCGTTAGTGTTCTAACATACAACCATACACACATTTGTGCTGAATTTTTATCTTTGGGATAATTTATGCATCTGTCTCTTGCCCATATATAACATTTGTTCAAACCTTTAAAATCATAGTATAATGTCTCTAAATCTTTAATCTTTTCACTATCGTTTGTATATATTCTCGTTGGTAACGTCAATATATTATTTAACAATACGATCTCCATATCTTATGATTCATTCTTTAATCTTATTTATACATCAATTTTCAACAATAATAATCTACATTATATTATAATAAGATTATATTATAATAATCTACAACATACTAAAAAGTATAAGGTAAAATAGTAAATATATACTAGGTAAAATATAACTAGTAACTAGTGAGTGATGGCATTCATACCCAATGGTGCGATGAAAAAACCTTTGAATCAATTAAACAACCCAATATATCCAGATATCAAACAGGCATATCCCGAATTTAAATGGAGTGGGAAACATTGGATGGTAGATGCAGGTAGGACTTTGATAGAGACGGAGAATGTTCCACAGATGTTGGGTGATAGCGTTCTCGTTCAATCTCGCGATTACAATCAGACCATATATGGTAAATCATCTCATCGTGATTATGTAAATGAAGAGTTTAGACCTCCTTTGTTGAGACAGGAAGATTATCTACCTCTAAGCAGACAGCCACGTCCCCGCGTAACTCCACGTACAAATCCAGGAACTGCTCATGATTCAGGAACCAGTGGTTATAGGGCGCAGAACGATACGGTCAGCGAGGTTCACAAGTACATCACCGATAGGATAAAAGATCCATATTGGAGAGCGACGTTCTATCAACCAATAGATACACCCCAAGATAATAGTGTGTTACCCACCTTGCAGAACAATATCCCACAAATATCCGCAACGTCTGGAAATGTATATAACGTTGAGAGCTTAGAACATCTCAATGCTCCGATCAACGTACCATATAGACCACATGATAAGATCGACAGTAGATTGGATACACCTTTTTATGTACCTATGGAATTTGTAGATTTTGATAGTATGGAGAATAACACGTGTAAGAGTAAACGTAAAAATAATAAGATGATAAGTATAGATGCTGGTCATGATTACAATGGTGTCAGCATTAGTGGAGATTTGAGGGAGTTTGAAAATAATGTCTCTACGTTATTCAAAGAGAGAGAGACACCGGATCAGCACCTCAATCCTATAAGAGATTATGCGAGTAGTGATGATGGCGGTATGATGAGATTAAAGAATGATAAGGGTATTACCGATAAGAGTATCAACCATCGATTAAAATTTGTCAGCGCAGATAGCAATAAACAGTACAACATCGATCTTGGATCTGATACACAACGAAGCAAAGATTCTATAAGATTAAAAAATAAGACTAACATTAGCGCTGATGCTCATAGAGAATACCACTCTACAAATAATCTATCGGACGTCGAACATTTCAAGGCTAATACTACAAAGATACCTCAAAGACAAAATTTTAGTGCATCTAGTGGTTACACCGGCGTTGAAAGATACGACGATCAACCAAACAACATCAATACAAATATTCAAAAGGCGTCGACCAACAAAAAATTGAATCAACGTATCAATCTAGTCAATCCATTTAGCAACGTCACATCAACTGAGATCAACGCTCCTATGGTGGGCGATAAGAGAAGGATTGTTCAAAACGTCTCACCGGGTATAAATGTAGAGAAGCTCAGTCAATTTACCGATAATACGATGGGACTGAATAGACAGAATAATATTGGAAATACCTTTAAGGAAAAATCAAGATCTCATCAACCCTCTCAATATACCGCTAAGGGTTACGTTCCGAGAGCGGGTCTCGACGTTCCTCAGATAGCAAGAAAACCCATAAAAGGATATTAAAAGTTACTCATAAATTTTAAAGTTATTCATAATTGTATAATTTTATATATTATATAAAATTCAAAAGATATAATTATTGGTTATATCTCTATTCTTAAATTTAAAGATTATGAGTAGTTTTAAATAAATACATCTAAACAGTTGTCAGATATTTGAAATTCAAACTCTACATTTTTAGACGTTATATATTTTTCAATGTCCCTCACAATATTTCCATGTCTTATCTCATTATAATCTGCAAAATCTTGATGGTACACTAATACAATTTTTTTGATATTGGGACAAACGTCAATATTATTTTTTAAGTTACTACTTTTAGGTATTATATCACTATGAATCCTCAAGATATCAATGGTATTTTCATCGAAATATTTGAGAATAGATATATTTTGAAAATTGTACACCACCTCTATATGATTTGCACTCTTTATCGATCTTAAAAATTCTACTAATATATCCTTATTACTCTCATATTCTATGGACGTTAGACAACTTAACCTTACCTTTGTTATATTTTTAACATTGAACGTATAAGTTGACGTACCACAGTACATCATATCACATACATTGATCATGCAATTTTTTAACATGTATTCATTCATCATCTTTAAAAACTTTTTTGATACCAACCTCATATATCTTATAACAGACGTTCTATCTAAAATATTTGTAGATTTGATGATCATAGATAGTAATCTTGTCGATGAGAGAACGATCGTTTGAAATATATGATCAATATCCATATTGAAACTATTCGTAAATCTGTATATTTTATTTTTAAAGATGGTACATATTATAAATTAATATATTATAATATTAATTTTACCAACGTTGACGCATTTAAAACGCCAATATACAGATTAGAGCATATTTATTCTTTGGAGATATTTGATTTACTAATAAACTTTAACATCTACCTCTATTTATTTTTAATATCTTGAATATTTTCTACCAGAGGGTAGAGGTCCTATCACTGCGTCAGAGCATGGGTTGGGTGCATTAGTCTGAGCTACACACTTTTGGAATCGACAATTATACAAGTTAGGTAACCCCATATTCTTGGTATTAAGGTTGACGTGATAGGGTTGAACGCTGCTGGCTCTTGCCAACGCTGTAGAGTAATATCGGGATGTATCGATATTGGCTCCACCAAATGCTCCATCGTTGTACTCATTCTTTGTGCTGAAATTTTGGAGTTCTGGTTGGGTGGCTCCCCATCTGTACAACTCTCTCCAATAACTATCGAACATCACATCTTGAACTCTCGTCATATTTTATAATTATAGTTTTTATTATGTAGATTATTATATATCGTAATCTTTTTTATAAAAATTATATGGTAGATTTTATTATTATAAAATTTTCAAAGATGTGTTATTGTTAAATTTGAATATAAAATAATAAACTTTAAAGATTACAATTACTACCATTAAATTTGATATTTTGATCAATCTTTTGATAATATGACCTATTACGACGAATTTGAAGATTCTTTTGACATAATGATGTCCCTAATTCCCGATGCAGTATACTCTAGTTTTACATATATTAATAATCTCGGTAATTTTTGGGGTGATGCTTCGCTACCAATAGGTAACGTTATACAATTAGACAAGATATATACCTTTACAACAAAGAGGCAGCTAGAATTTCAACAACTATCCTCTTATGCATTATACGAGAACAAGATCATGTCATTTGTAGAGACGTCGCAAGATAGAAAGATCACAATATCAAAGAACAAGATAGTAAATATAGATTGTATAATTATGGGTGACGATAAGAGAATATATCTGCTGGGTAGATTTGAGGATCAAACTGTTAGGTTCGACATGTACGATTTTTTCAATGTGATGTATAAGAATGAAGTTGGAGACGTATCCTATAATATTAATCTTAAACCAGCATTCAAAGATTACTTGGTGTAAATATGACAAGTTATTAGATATACTATGTTAAAAATGATTTTTTATTAATAGATTAATAAAAATATTAAAGAAAGAAGAACATTTAACTATTAATTACTTTGAATTGATAAAAATATTAAATATACTCGTTAGATTAATTGTATTAAAAATAATCGTATAAATACTTGTCATAATGGTATTGGACACCCCACCACGACCTATAAAGGAAAATGCATTTGATGAACTATTAAATATAGTGGAACCCCATATATACAACAAAGATATTTTTGGTGAGGTAACATTAGCTTTTTCCCCAAAGAAACATTTGACGTTACAAGATCTTTGTAAATCTTTTAGCAACACTTTTTTATCTACAATAGATATTCATAGGATAATTGATGGTATTAAATGTAGGGTCAAGACCCACGAAGAGTTTAAAAAATTGTTATCCAACACTAACCATTTTGAAGATCAATCTTTTGAGATTGGTGAGAGGGATGAATTTTGTTTTAGCTCTCTTATCATCAATCTTAAGTGTGATATCATATTAACGATATCTCATTCTTCCATTAATATAAGAGGTAGACTATACGAATCTTTAGATAACGACGTCGTAAAACAGATATTACACGTTGCAAAAAAATACAATATTAAGACCGATATCGGTTTTGGATGTGTGTTCTAATCATTTAAAAACATATAATAATATTATACATTGTATAATATTTATGTGGTATCTGTTCGTCTCAATCAAGACTTTAAAATAATAACTGTCATCTTTTAATATCAACGCTAATAAATAAAAACATATTATATTTTAAAAACATGTCTTAATCTTTAAAGATATCTTAAATAAATTTTATAATATTTTTCTCATTATAAATAATACGTATATATAGGCATATAAAAACAACAACGAATTTTAAAATAGTTGGTAGCTTTTCGAAACAGGAATAATATAGGCAAAAATTATCAGGTAAAAAGTATTAGGTAAATTTGGTGTACGATGATGGGAGAGGCGATAGATTCGTACAAGTATAGATTCAATAAGGACACGATATTTTCCAATCTTATAGATGTAGTGGAACATCTAGACGCCCGAATTAAAAGAACAAAGAATGAACACCCCGATCTATACAATGATCTACTAAAAGATGTATGGAAGGGTAAGGGTGTCAAGAAAGATATACAGAAACACCGCCGCAAGATGTTTAATGGTGAGTTGAAACACGTTGTAGAGTTGAAAAAGTTTAACGTTGATACAATAACCAGTGTCGTCACATCGGTCACTGCACTTATACCTTTGTTAAAACAATGGGTCGATCTATTCTCTTATATCGCTACATTGATATCTGGAAAACAAAGCGTAGCCGCTGCATCAAAGACGGAGCAAAAGATCCTATATCAACATCAACTAAATATAATTCAAAAAACACCAAAGGTCCATCTTATGTTCTTGCAAAAGGTCATTGAACATGGTGTTAATTTGTCTAACATTCTTGGTCTGTCAAAAAAGACCGTCGCTACTATGTTGATAGGTCTATTCCCTGTAAATGGAAGTAAGGTCGATAAGGATGCTATGATATTGGGATTAAAGACCATTCTCAAGAGACCCGAGTTGATAAATAACATCTCTAGCAACATCCAATACGATCCCTCTATAGAGAATATGAACGATATATCTGAATCTTCCATAGAGGATATGAACAACGTTGAAAAATACAAGATTGATTATAATAAGGAGGAGGTTGGAGATATCAAAAATACCACAAATTTTAAAAATATCAAAGAGGTTAATGATGCCGATACCGATAACGATGAGTCTTTTGGAACCATCGCTAAAAAGATTCAAAACAAGAAAAAGGTTGACGAACTATTAAAGACTCTAGATAGTATAAATAATACCGATAAAAATATAGTAAATTGTGAGATGGAGGTAAAAGAGGTTGCACCAAAAATAAAGACGTCAAGAAATGTTGTATTGAAAAAAGACATTAAATCTATAAAGGATAGTTTTGATACATTAAAGAATGACGTCTCCACAAGTATCGGTGGATTATCTCTATCCATCACTCAAGAGACCGATAAGTTAAAGAACAACGTTCTCGATATCACTGCATCGTTGATAAAAGAGAGTGAGACTCTTATCAAACAATCGTTTGAAGAGGATATAACTTTGATAACAAACAACATTGTAACGATGCACGATGACCTATTATCATTGAGAGATAGATTCTCATCTATAGATAGGGATACCGACACTATCATTAAATCTACGGAGGGACAAAGATCTAAGGTTGATGGTGAATTTGATAATGTTCATAAAACTATGGGAGACGTCGATGAAAAGATATCATCTATCAAGTCAAAATTAAATGAAGTCAATGATAGGATAGGGGTGCTAGAGATATCTTGTTCAAGTATTTTTGAAGATACCAACACCATGAAGGATAGACTTATAAATATGGAACAGACCACGAATGATATTAAACAGACCGTTGATAATATTAAGCAAACGTTGATGTCATTACAAACATCTACCGTCATCTCTATCAACGATAATGTTGTCTCTGCGATACAGGTCGATGTTACGTCCAATAACGGAGTAGAGTTGGTATCCAGCAATAACGAAGTCGCAGTATCCGATAACGATGATGCATCCAGCAACGACGAGGTAGCCAGCAACGACGAGGTAGCTAATAACGATGAGGTAACTGGTAACAATGATGATGCAGTATCCGATAATGTTGAGGCAGTATCCAACAACGACGTTGTAGCAGTATCCGATAATGTTGAGGCAATATCCAACAACGACGTTGTAGCAGTATCCGATGAGATAACCAATAACGATGTTGAAGTATCCAATAACGATGATGAGGTAGCCAACAACGACAATTGCGAGGCACAACAAGACAATGAGGATGATGATAATGCTGTATCAGAAGATAATGACAATACACAGGTTATTAGTGTATCTGAGACACAAGTTGAATCTGTAGAGGAAGAGAATAACGTTGATAATAATGCTACAAATAATATTTTGGAAGAGTATTATGATAGCGAAGCTAAAAAAGTAGAGGTTAGCAAAGATGATATATTATCTACCGATGACGTTAAAGAAACTGAAAAGGTCGATGTAAGCGAAGCCGAAAAGAGACACGTAAAGTTTAGAGATTCCGATGTCATCTATGAGATTAAGGAAGAGGCTCATCCTGGTCTTCCTATCACTAAACCATACTTGACATTGGCAAAACCCAAAGAGGTTGAGAATGTAGTAACGTTAGAGTTAAAGGTTGAAAAAGAGAAAGATGTTAAACAAAAGAGAAATACCATGATAGATATTTTGGGAGGAAAGGGTTTTAAGAGATCCAATAAAAAAGATAAGGTCGTCAAGGAAAAAGAGGAGATGCACGAAATAGATCTAGATACAAAAGAGTTCTCACTCAAATCTATCAACGATGAGTCAAAGGAGAAGATGAAGAAGGAGAAGAATAGATTGATGAGATGGATAAGAAAATAGATGTAAAGTATTGAATAAAAATTTTTAATAACAATTAAAAATATGCTACTCTTATATTAATTTATAATATAAAATATATGTTTACTTATGCTCTCATATTTATGTAAGATTGATCATCTATGGTAAATTTTAATAGACTATAAAACTCCCTACCAAAATTCCACCTCTTAATCACGACGTTATCTATGTTTGATATCTCATCTACCATCTTCTTGTCGATGTCACAAGAATCTATAACTTTAACATAGATTGTATATCTTTTATTGGGGAGATGCGGTGTGGGTAGAAATGATGTTACGTCCGTATATGTTCTCTCTCTCTTCTCATATTTATCATATTCATGATTTTTCCCCTCTATCTTTTTATAGAGAGTGTAGGATATTATCCCTTTCCAATCCACGCTCATCTTTATAAAAGATTCACCCATTATCATCAATATAAAAAATATATATTATAAAATTATAAACAATATTATCACCAATTTTTAAAAAGATTATCTTAGGATAAAATTAAGTATAAAATAATATTTTTAAATATAACCTTACATCATATAATCAATAAACGATAATAATTTTTCGTAGATAATGACAGACATCAAATTGTTGGTGATAGGTGATATACACTTTAGACAAAAGTTTTTGATAGAGTGTGAGAACTTTGTAGAGAAGTGTTTGGCGAAGGCGAATGAGTTGGACCCCGACGTCATCGTACTTTTAGGAGATCAACTCGATACCCATGAGAGAGCCGATGTAAAGTCATACAAATTTCTATACGAGTTGATGTGTGGTCTATCCAATATCACTCACACCTATGTCATTATGGGAAATCACGATATGGCCAAGACCTCAAATTCGTTGACCACCGATCATTTTTACCACCCATATAAGAGATGGGAGAACGTCACCATCGTAGACAGACCCATCATAGGTAGACACACCGTCACCGATAAGAGGGATAAACATAGCGTCGATTATGATTTTGTCTTTACACCATACGTCGGACCAGGAAAATTGTTGGATTGCCTCGACATGTTGGATAGGGAGAAGTGGTCGGCAAGAACTACCCGATGTGTATTTGCTCATCAAACTATCCGAGGTGTGGTAAGAGATTATATGAACGTTGGCGATAATACGGATACGGATGAGTACGATTCTTGGTTGGAGGAATTTCCACCCATGATAAGTGGACACGAACACCGAGCGCAGTACGTCAACCCTAACGTGTACTATCCAGGCAACTCTTTACAACACTCTCATCGTGATCCAGGTGATAGAGTTATATGGTTGGTGACCTTTAAAGAGAATAATTTAGGATCAAAGAGGATAGATCATGAAAAGATTAGATTAGATATAAAGGATAAGAGGTCGCAGACCATAGACGTCGAAGAGAGTGAGAACTTTGATTGGGAGATGTTGGAATATTACGATCTACAAATAGTCATCGACGACACTATGGATAATATCATAAAATTCAAAGCGGGAGAGGTCTATACTAGGATGTTGAGATGTGGAATTATGGTAACGTTTGATGTTAAAGATATATCTATATCGAATGATAATGAGGATGATGAAGATCAGGGTAATGAGGGTAAAAATAATTTAACAGAAGATGAAAATATGTTGGTGATATTAAAGAGACTCGTCGATGAGAAGAGTGATGGAGTGAAAGATGTCTACAAAAAATATTTCAATTAAAAAATATAAATGATTCAAATTATATAATCTTATATAATTTATTAAAGTTATTGGTTTTTACAAAACTTAAAGATGTGTAATATTATGATTCTGTATAAAAAAAATTTACCTATCTTATTATTATGTGAGTGTATAAGAGATGATGGACTGGTCTCTTATAGTTGGATGATAACGTTAACTGAGTTAGGTTTGGATGTAGATTGTATATGGGCTGATCAAAATAGTACCCCAAATATAGACTATTTAAACTTTCAGGGAGATGTTCTATGAGTTGATTAAAATTATATCCAAACGATAACATTTGAAGAGAAGCCGGTAGGTGATCTATGGGTTGATTAAAATCAGGTCCTAATATTAAATGAGTGAGGGTTGGTGGTAGATGATCTATGGGTTGTTGAAATCTGTCTCCTATCGTTAAATGAGTGAGGGTTGATGGTAGGCGATCTATGGGTTGATTAAACTCTTCACTTAACGTTAAGTGAGTAAGAGAAGCCGGTAGATGATCTATTGGTTGATTAAAAAACCATCCTAATACAAGAGTTGTGATGGTTGTTGGTAGATTATCTATAGGGTGATTAAAATTAGATCCGAGTAATAAATATGTGATTGATGATGGTAGATGATCTATTTGTTGAT
>Ga0172379_10007405_pt1 | contig 14269 bp, 10 predicted proteins | sample GrowelOW334metaG_FD_119756 | JGI IMG/M metagenome (GOLD analysis project Ga0172379, IMG submission 119756) | Groundwater microbial communities from an aquifer near a municipal landfill in Southern Ontario, Canada - Groundwater well OW334 metaG | ecosystem: Environmental > Aquatic > Deep... | reverse complement strand
TCAGGGTCGTTCGAAGCCCGCCCGCCGGGGCGAGACCCGGCTAGCGTATGAATCAGCCGGCGAAGAAATCCTTCACCTTGTCCATCCACGACTTGGCGCGCGGATTGTGCTTGCCGGCGTCCTCGTCGTTGATCGCCTCGAATTCGCGCAGCAGTTCCTTCTGGCGCTCGGTCAGATGCACCGGGGTTTCCACTACCACGTGGCACAGCAGGTCGCCGTGGCCGATGCTGCGCACGCCCTTGATGCCTTTGCCGCGCAGGCGGAAGACCTTGCCGGTCTGGGTTTCGGCGGGGACCTTGAGGCGGGCCACGCCTTCCAGGGTTGGGATCTCGATCTCGCCGCCGAGCGCCGCCGAGGCGAAGCTGACCGGCATCTCGCAGTGCAGGTCGTCGTGGTCGCGCTGGAACACGGCGTGCGGCTTGAGGTGGATCTGCACGTACAGGTCCCCCGGTGGCCCGCCATTGACGCCGTGCTCGCCCTCGCCGGAAAGGCGTATGCGATCGCCCTCGTCGATCCCCGAGGGAATCTTCACCGACAGGGTCTTGTGCTGCTTGACGCGTCCGGCGCCGTGGCAGGAGGGGCAGGGGTCGGCGATGAAACGGCCGGTGCCGTGGCACTTCGGGCAGGTCTGCTGGATCGAGAAGAAGCCCTGCTGCATGCGCACCTGGCCATGGCCGCCGCAGGTCGGGCAGGTTGCCGGCGTAGTGCCTTTCTTGGCGCCGCTGCCCTTGCAGGGCTCGCATTCCTCCATGGTCGGAATGCGGATGCGGGTCTCCGAACCACGCGCCGCATCTTCCAGGGAGATCTCCAGGTTGTAGCGCAGGTCGGCGCCGCGATAGACGTTGGAGCGTCCGCCGCCGCCGCGTCCGCCGCCGAAGATGTCGCCGAAGATATCCGAGAAGGCGTCGCCGAATCCGCCCATGCCGGCCCCGCCGCCCATGCCCGCCTGCTGGTCGACCCCGGCGTGGCCATACTGGTCGTAGGCGGCGCGCTTGGTCGCGTCGGAGAGGATCTCGTAGGCGTTCTTGGCTTCCTTGAACTGCTCCTCGGCCTTGGGATTGTCCGGATTGCGGTCCGGATGGTATTTCATGGCCAGCTTGCGGTAAGCCTTCTTGATCTCGTCCTCGCTCGCGTCGCGATTGATGCCGAGGATTTCGTAATAGTCGCGTTTAGCCATAATATTTCGTCATCTTCCGGGGTGTGCAAAGGCCGAGCTCAGCGGCGAACCCGCTTGAACTCGGCCAGCTAAATCGGCCTGCGTGGGCGGGCCGCCTTAGCCCTTCTTGTCCTTTACTTCCGTAAACTCGGCATCGACCACGTCGCCGTCGTCCTTCTTGGCTTCCGCGCCGCCCGCTGCTCCGCCAGCGCCACCGGCTCCGCCCGCCGCGCCTTCGGCGGCCTTCTGCTGGGCATAGACGGCTTCGCCGAGTTTCTGCGAGACGGTCATCAAGGCCTCGGTCTTGGCTTCGATGGCGGCCTTGTCCTTGCCTTCCTTGATGGCGTCCTCGGCTTCCTTGATGGCCTTCTCGATGTTGGCCTTCTCGTCGGCACCGACCTTGTCGCCGTGCTCGGCCAGGGCCTTCTTCACCGAATGCAGCATGGTGTCGCAATGATTGCGGGCCTCGACCAGTTCATGGGCCTGCTTGTCTTCCTCGGCATGCACCTCGGCGTCCTTCACCATGGCCTGGATTTCCGCTTCGCTCAAGCCGGAGTTGGCCTTGATGGTGATCTTGTTTTCCTTGTTGGTGGCCTTGTCCTTGGCCGACACGTGCAGAATGCCGTTGGCATCGATGTCGAAAGTCACCTCGATCTGCGGCATGCCGCGCGGCGACGGCGGGATGTCGGTGAGGTTGAACTGGCCGAGGCTCTTGTTGCCGGCGGAAATTTCACGCTCGCCCTGGAGCACGTGGATGGTCACCGCGCTCTGGTTGTCGTCGGCGGTGGAGAATACCTGGCTCTGCTTGGTCGGGATGGTGGTGTTCTTGGGGATCAGCTTGGTCATCACGCCGCCCAGGGTCTCGATGCCCAAGCTGAGCGGGGTGACGTCGAGCAGCAGCACGTCCTTGACTTCGCCCTGTAGCACGCCGCCCTGGATCGAGGCACCGATGGCCACGGCCTCGTCGGGGTTCACGTCCTTGCGCGGCTCCTTGCCGAAGAATTCCTTGACCTTGTCCTGCACCTTGGGCATGCGCGTCATGCCGCCGACCAGGATCACGTCGGTGATGTCGCCGACCTTGACGCCGGCATCCTTGATGGCGATGCGGCAGGGGGCGATGGTCCGCTCGATCAGCTCGTCCACCAGCGACTCGAACTTGGCGCGGGTGATCTTCAGCGTCAGGTGCTTCGGCCCGGAGGCATCGGCGGTGATGTAGGGCAGGTTGATCTCGGTCTGTTGCGCGGACGACAACTCGATCTTGGCCTTCTCGGCCGCGTCCTTGAGGCGTTGCAGCGCCAGCACGTCGCTCTTCAGGTCGACGCCCTGTTCCTTCTTGAATTCGGTGACGATGTAGTCGATCAGGCGCTGGTCGAAGTCCTCCCCGCCGAGGAAGGTGTCGCCGTTGGTGGACATCACCTCGAACTGGTGCTCGCCCTCGATCTCGGCGATGTCGATGATGGAGATGTCGAAGGTGCCGCCGCCCAGGTCATACACCGCGATCTTGCGGTCGCCTTCCTGCTTGTCGAGGCCGAAGGAGATGGCCGCCGCGGTCGGCTCGTTGATGATGCGCTTCACTTCCAGGCCGGCGATGCGGCCGGCGTCCTTGGTGGCCTGGCGCTGGCTGTCGTTGAAATAGGCCGGCACGGTGATCACGGCTTCGGTGACTTCCTCGCCCAGGTAATCCTCGGCGGTCTTCTTCATCTTGCGCAGGACTTCGGCGGAAACCTGCGGCGGGGCCATTTTCTGGCCGCGTACTTCCACCCAGGCGTCGTTGTTGTCGGCCTTGACGATCTTGAAGGGCATCAGGTCGATGTCCTTCTGCACTTCTTTCTCTTCGAAACGCCGGCCGATCAGACGCTTCACCGCATACAGGGTGTTCCTCGGGTTGGTGACGGCCTGGCGCTTGGCGGAGGCGCCGCAGAGAATCTCGCCATCCTCGGCGTAAGCAACGATGGAGGGGGTGGTGCGCGCACCTTCGGCGTTCTCGATGACCTTGGGCTTGCCGCCTTCCATGATGGCGACGCAGCTATTGGTGGTGCCGAGGTCGATGCCTATGATCTTGCCCATGTTGTGATGTCCTTTTCCTGATTAGCGTGGGGGCCCGCTTCGGTTAAGTTGGGGCCGAAATTCAAACCTGAAACGAATATGGGGTTGTTTGGCCGCTCTTCAAGCGCTTCTTAGTTACCCTTGGCCTTGGAGACCACCACCATCGCCGGGCGGATGATGCGGTCGTGCAACTGGTAACCCTTTTGCAGCACGTTGATGACATGATTCGGCTCGGTCGCCGGGTCCGGCGCTTCGATCTGGCTGATCGCCTGGTGCTTGTGCGGATCGAACTTTTCGCCCAGCGGGTTGATTTCCGCCAGATTGGCCTTGTCGAAGGCGGCGACCAGTTGCTTCAGGGTCATCTCGACGCCGGCATGGAGACTTTCGGCGCTCTGGTTGGCGTTGGCCAGCGCCGCTTCCAGGCTGTCCTTCACCGCCAGAAGGTCGGCGGCGAACTTCTCGCTGGCGAACTTGTGGGCCTTGACGATGTCGTCCTGGGCGCGGCGGCGCACGTTCTCGGTTTCGGCCTTGGCGCGCATCCAGGCGTCGTGATGCTCGGCCGCTTTCAATTCGGCGCTGCGCAACTGCTCTTCCACGCTAGGCATGGTTTCGGCTGGGGCGCTGGCCGCCGTTGCGGTGTCCGGCGCGGCATCGGCCGGTGGTTCCATTTCCGGAATGAGTGGTATGTCCTGCTGCATGGTGGCTCCCTTACAAACTTCGCACGATATTGAGGCGAAGACGACGATTTCAAGAGGGTTAGTCAAAAAAAAGGAACCCGGCCGCGGCTCCCTCTTCCCGGGCGAATCCGCTCGGTCAGGTCTTGAAGCGTCCCACCGCGCTCTGGAGGTCGGTCGCCAGCCTTTCGAGCTGGTGCGCGGCGCTGGCGGTTCCCTCGATGGCCGCGCTGTTTTCCCTTGCCATGGCGGCGATCAGTTCGATATTCTGGGCTACGTCGCCGCTGACGCGCCGCTGTCCGTCGGTGGCGGTGGCGATGGTATCCAGGCCATGGCCCACTTCGGTGACCGAACCGCTGGCGGCGGCGAGCACACTGGCCACGGTCTCCACCGACTTCTGGCTGGAGGCGATGTGGGCCAGGCCGTCGTTGATGGACTGCCTGACGGCTTCCGACTGTTGGGCCAGGGTGCGGGTGATGGTGTCGATCTCGTTGGCGGAAGCGGCGGATTTTTCCGCCAGCTTGCGCACCTCGTCGGCCACCACGGCGAAACCGCGGCCCTGCTCGCCGGCGCGCGCGGCCTCGATGGCCGCATTCAATGCCAGCAAGTTGGTCTGGTCGGCGATGTCCTTGACTTGGCGCGTCATGCCGGTGATGGCCTCGGTGCTGTGCACGAACTGGATCGCCGCCTCGGCGATCTGTTTCACCGTGGTCTCGACAATAGCGACTTCGCCGACCAGATGAGACAGGCTGGCATTGCCCTCCTCGGAGCGGCGCAGGCTTTCGCGCGAACGCACATGGACGTCCTCGGTGCTCTGGGCGATCGAGGCGATGCTGGAGACCATTTGCTCCACCGCCGCCGCCGCCGCCGCAGAATTGTCGTTCTGCTGCTGCGAACTGCCGGCCACCTGCTCCGCGCAGTTGACCAGGTTGCGGGCGGCCGCCGACACCTGGCTGGCGGATTCGCCAACCTGGTGCACCAGGTCGCCGAACTTGGCCATCATTTCATTGAAGACGCTGGCGGCCTGGCCAATCTCGTCCTTGCCGCGCACCTCGAGACGGCGGGTCAGGTCGCCTTCGCCGCTGGCGATGTCGCGCAGGCCCAGCACCATCTTCTCCAGCGGGCTGGTGACGAAGTTGCGGATAAACAGGTAGATGAAGGCCAGCAGCGGGATGCTCACCAGCATGGCGGCGAGCAGCGATTTGAGGCGTTGTTGCGCCACGGCGTCATTCACGTGGTCGAGCGAGATCTTCATGCTGACCAGGCCCAGCACCGTGCCGGGCGGTACTACGTGGCAGGTGGTGCAGTCCTTGCCGAGGTAGTTCTTCGCGGCCAGTGTCGGACGTACCACCCGCAGGAACTCGCCCTTGGCGTCGGAGCGCAGTTCGACGAATTCCTTGCCACTCGCCAGCACCTGCTGCTCGATGGCGTCGGCCCCGCCGCCTTCCTTGGCGGTGCCCGGGCCGAACTGCTTGGTCACGGCGTCGCCGCGAACCACCTTGAGGTCGCGGATGATCGACAGTTGCTTGATCTGGTCGAGGAATACGTCGCGCTGGGCGACGGTGCCGGTAATCATCATGCCGGTCAGGCCGGCCATGGTTGCTTCGTGCATCGACAACGAGAATTCGCGCGCCTGGGCGATCGAGGTTTGGCGATTGACCTGGCTTTCCCAGAAAATCATGCCGGTCCAGGCCAGCGTCAGGATGAGCCAGATTGCCAGCGTCAGGCGCACCCAGATCTTCATATCGGCGATGCGAAGCATAGCGTCTCCACCAAATTTATAATAGTTATTGGCGCAGTTTAGCGCATGCGACAGCGTATTTCGACTGGTTTCCGGCCGCAGAGGCCGACGCTTATACGCTCAGGTCGATCTGCTGGAGACTGCCCGCCGCGCCGTTTTCGGCGAGGTAGACGCCGCTGGCGCGGACCGCGCCGAGCGATTGATTGGCGCCGTCCCTGAGTTCGAACGGCGTTGCCTGCCGGCCCAGGAACAGCGCGCCGACTTGTCGCGCCGACAGGCTCGCCAGGTCGCCGGCGCCCTGCGCATCGGGCGTCCATACCCGCAACTCGCCGAATATCGGGTCGGTTTCGTCAATCCAGCCGTTGCCGTCGGCGTCATGGCGCGCCAGATCGGCGAAGCCGCTGCCGCTGGCGGGACCGAACAATTCTTTGCCGGATTCGATCTTGCCATTGCCATTCAGGTCGAGCGCCAGATAGCCGCTGTTGCCGGCCAGCATCGGCATATCGACGTTCTGGCCGTTGCCCATCAGGTCGAATTTGAAGTGCCGGCTTTGTAGTTGCGCGGCGTCGCCGCCAAAATTGATCACTAGCGGGTCTTGCTTACGCGCATCGCCGGCGCGCAGGCTGAGGCTGGTTTCCTCGCTGTAGCGCCGTTGCATACTGAGGCTGAGCTGAAAGGTGAATTCCTTGCCGTCGCTGGTGCGTATCGTCCCTTCCGCCTGGAACCGGGTCTGCTCGGTCTCGGTGCGTATATCATGACGCTCGTATTCGATGCCGAAGCCGGCGGCTTGCGGCGGCTGGCTTGGCTGGGGCGCCGTCGGGGTAGGCGCTTTGAGGTCTATGGTCGGTGCGCTCCGGGTCGCACCATCGTGCAACACCTCGTCGGAAAACACCTGGAAGTTGTGGCCGGTGAGCAATTCCAGCATCGTCCGGATCAGTTGCAGAACCGGATCGCGATAGGCCGAGTCGATGGCGTCGTTGATCGACTGGGCGCTGGAAGACGACGCTGACTGATCATGCGATTGCGCTGCATAGGCGGCAGGGGAGATGGCCGGAGTCGGCAAGCGCGGCTCCAGTAGTCCGGTTCCTTCAAAGTCGGGCCGGCGAGCGCCGCCCCAGACGCGCAGGTTTGCGCGTTGCTGCAAGCTCGTTGTGGCGCTGTGTTGGAAAGTGAAAGCGACGCTGCTGGTGGCGATCTTCACGATGGCCTCCTGGAGGGAAGATACGGATGGTCAATGCGGATAAACGCGATCAGCGTTCTATTTGCATTAACGGCTTCAACCCGCGAATCTTGACGTTCAGATGTGGCTGCGTATCCAGCGCGTCAGGCTGCCGGCGTCCAGCGCCCCGGACTGGCGGGCGATTTCGCGGCCGCCCTGGAAGATTGCCAGCGTCGGAATGCTGCGTATGGCAAAGCGCGCCGCCAGTTGCGGTTCGTTCTCGGTGTTGAGCTTGGCCAGGCGGACGTTGGGTTCCAGCTCCAGCGCCGCCTGCTCGAAAGCCGGCGCCATGCCGCGGCAGGGACCGCACCAGGGTGCCCAGAAGTCCACGACCACGGGCAGGTCGGAGCGCCCGATATGGGCGTCGAAATTGGCGGCGTTCAACTCGACCGGCTGGCCTTCGAACAAGGCCTGCTTGCACTTGCCGCAATTTCCCCGGTCGGCGAGGCGGGCGGCGGCAACGCGATTCGGCGCGGCGCAGTGGGGGCAGACGACGATCAGGGATTCGGACATGGCACATGCTCTCGGGCAGGGTGATACCCGGCAGATGGGCGCTACCGTCAGAAATTCAAGGGCGACAAGATGGGGATCGATGCTTGTCCGTGGCGTCGGTGGCGTCTCTCGGACTACTGGCCCTGCGCCGCCCGTCGCGGCTGGCGTCAGGGGCCGTGTACGGCGGAGAAGGTGAAGCCTTTTTCCTTGAAGAGCGTGAGGCAGGCGTCTACCGCGCCGGGATCATAAAACCTGCCCCGGTTTCGGCTGATTTCATCGAGCGCCGCGTCGACCCCCAGCGCCGCGCGGTAGGGACGGTGGGAGGCCATGGCTTCGACGACGTCGGCAACTGCCAGGATTCCTGCCTCTGGCAGCAGGGCCTCGCGCTTGAGCCCCTGCGGGTAGCCGCTGCCGTCCAGCCGCTCATGGTGCTGTAGCACGATTTGCGCGATCGGCCAGGGAAAGTCTATGCCCTTGAGGATCTCATGGCCGCTTTGCGGATGAACCTTGATCAATTCGAATTCAATCGGGCTCAGCTTGGCGGGCTTGCTGAGAATCTCCGCCGGAATGCTGATTTTGCCCAGGTCATGGATCACCGCCGCCAGATGCAGGCCGTCGATCTTTTCTTGCGGCAATCCCATTTCGTGCGCGATCGCGGTCGCCAGTTCCGACACGCGGCGCTGGTGGCCGGCGGTATACGCGTCGCGCATCTCGATGGTGGTGGCGATCGCCTGGATTGCGTCGGTCAGGTTGGCCTTGATCTGATTCAGATACTGGCGGCTCTTCTCCGCCGCTTGATCTCTTTCGGCGCGGGTTCGCAGGGTGTTTATGCCAAACGCCAGGTCGCTGCCCAACTCGTTGAGGAGGGCCACCTCGTCCGCGTCGAAGGCATTCGGGTCGGCTGAAAAAATGCTCAAGGCGCCGAAGATGTGCCCGTCATCCGCCAGCGGGACGGCCAGGTTGGCGTTCCAGCCATGCACCACGGCCAGTTTGTGGTGGGACTCGAAACCCGAATCCTTCAGGATGTCGCGGCGGATCTGTAGTTGCCCGCCGCGCAGGGCACCGGCAAGCGCGCCTTGGCCTCTTGCGCTATCCGCCCAGGTCAGTTGCAGCCCGGCGATGTCGTCCCGGGTTATGCCCTGGCACGCCATGGGAGCAATGCTCCTGGCTGGGTCGTCGGCGGGGTAGCCGACCCAGGCCATGCGGTATTCGCCAATATCGACGATGATGCGGCAGACATCGTCGAGCAATTTCTCCTCGTTGGTAGCCTTGACCAAGGCCAGGTTGCCGGCGCTGAGCGTGCGCAGGGTGCGGTTGATCTTGCGCAGGTGTTCTTCGCTCTCCCGGAGGGCCGCTTCGGCCAGCTTGCGTTGCCGGAAGCCGCGTTCTTCGGCGAGACTGCGCTGGATGGCCGGCGCCAGCTTGGCCAGGTGATCTTTCAGCACATAGTCTCGCGCCCCCAGTTTGAGCAGTTCGACCGCCGCTTCATCGCCGAGCGTGCCGCTGACGATGATGACCGGAATCTCCGGATGGGTGAGGCGGGCATATTCCAGTGCGTCGCGGCCGTTATAGGATGGCAGCCGGTAGTCGGCGAGGACGATATCGGGCTTGAATTCGTCCAGCGCCCGCATATACGCTTCGCGCGTGGCTACGCGCAGCAACCTGAATGCCAGCCCGGATTCGAGCAGCGCGCCCTCCTCAAGTTCGGCGTCGGATGGCACATCCTCCAGTAGCAGGATCCGCAGTTCCTCGCCAGGTGCATCCATGTCGTCGGGGCAGGCTGTCATGGAGTGTCTCCCGCGCAAGGCATGGTGAAAAACAGGCTGGCACCTTCGCCGACTTTGCCTTCCGCCCAAACCCGTCCGCCATGCCGGGTGACGATGCGTTTGACGATGGCCAGACCGATGCCGGTGCCGTCGAATTCCTCGATGCCATGCAGGCGCTGGAACACCCCGAACAGCTTGTCGGCATACTGCATATCGAAGCCGGCGCCATTGTCGCTGACGAAAAAGACGTTCTCCCGGTCTCGCGGATAGCTGCCGACTTTGATCGCTGCCGCCGGCTGGTGGCCGGTGAATTTGATGGCGTTGCCCAGCAGGTTCACCCATACCTGGCGCAGCATCGCCAGGTCACCGCGGGCAACGGGAAGCGGGCCGATCTCCACCTTGATCTCGCGTCCTGCGGCGGACAGCCGGAGTTCCTCGAAAACCTCGCGCGCCAGTCCGTCCATATTGACTTCCGACAGGGTGATCCCCTGCCGCCCCATGCGCGAAAAAGCGAGGATGTCGTCGATGAGCTGGCCCATCTTTTGGGCGTTGTCGCGCACCACAGTCAACAACCGCCGGCCTTCATCGTCCAGCTTATCCGCATAGCGCTTCACCACCATGCCGGAAAATCCGTCGATCGCCCGCAACGGAGCCCGCAGATCGTGGGAGACGGAGTAGGCGAAGCTTTCCAGATCCTTGTTGGCCTCCTCCAGTTTCTGCGCCTTTTCCTCCAGGTATCCGGTGAGTTTCTTGAGCTGCTCCTGGCTCGATACCAGCTCGCGGTTTTGCAGAACCGCGTTCTCATAGGTGGATACGAGCAGGTTCATGATCCGCTGCGGCTCGACCCTGACCCGGTGTTTCTCCTCATCGAGCGTCAGCTCCATGTCGATTCCTGCTTCGCCGCGCCTGGGCGGGTCAGTCAGGATCGCCCTGACGCGGGATAGCAGATAGGCTTCATTGAACGGCTTGGTGACATAGTAATCCGCACCCGCGTTCATGCCGAGGATCACGTCCTTGGCGTCCGCCAGCATGGTCAGCAGGATCACCGGGATGTCCTTCAGCGCGGCATCCTGGCGAATGGTACGACACATCTCGAAACCATCCATCACCGGCATGGTGATGTCGCTGACGATCAGCCTGGGCGGCTCTTTCCTGGCCGCCGCCAGGCCTTCGGCGCCATCCCTTGCGAGCGTGACGCGGTAGCCTTGCCGCGCCAGGACGCGCCGCAGCAGTTCGGCCTGGGTCATGCTGTCTTCGACGATCAGGATCGGTATCGGCGGCGAGCCGTCTTGCCGCATCGCGTCCACTTGCTCGCTCATGGCTTGCCCCCACCCGCATCGAGCTTTAGCAATCGCAGCAGGGCCGGGGCGATCTTCGGCAACGGCAGCACGTAGCGCGCGGCGTCGGCGGCAATCGCTTCCTTCGGCATGCCAAAGATGATGCTGCTATCCTCATCTTGGGCTATCGTCGTTCCGCCCGCCCCCATGATCGCCGCCATACCGTCTACGCCGTCGCGCCCCATGCCGGTGAGCAGCACGCCCGCCGCCTTCTTTCCGAATTGCCGCGCCAGCGACTTGAAGGTGAAGCTGATGGAGGGACGATGGCCGTCGACATGCGGGGCGTAGCTGCATTCCAGCCGGCCGTCGCCGTCCAGCGCCAGGTGCGTGCCCTCGCGCGGAAAATACACGGTCCCTGGCCGGGGCAGGACGCCAGTTTCGGCGGTCACGATTTTCAGCGGGCATTCTTCCGCCAGCCAGTCCACCATGCCCTGTAGGAAGCCTTCGCTGATATGCTGGACGCAAAGCAGCGGCACCGGCAGGCTGCCCGGCAAGTGCGAGAGAATTTCCTTGAACGCCTGCGGCCCGCCGGTCGAAGCGCCGATGCCGATCATGTCCGGTGGTGCGGCCTCGATCAACGGCAGATTGTTGCTTGCCGGGGCGGCCTTTATGTATGGTTCCTGCCGGCGCCTGCGGATCACCACCACCCCGGCGAGAACCTTGATCTTGGTGACCAGTTCCCGCGCATCGAGTTCATAGCCCGCCGTCGCCGGTTCGCGCGGCTTGGCCATCACGTCGATGGCCCCGGCCTCCAGCACCCGGAAGATATTGTCGGTTTGCTCCTTCTGCACCGACACGCTCAATACCAGGATGGGGCGCGGAAATCTTTCCATCACCTGGCGAGTGAATTCCAGGCCGCCCATCAGCGGCATGTGCAAGTCGGTGCAGATGACGTCGGGTTGGAGGGTGGGGATCATGGCCAGTGCCTCCCGGCCATTGGCGGCCGTGCCCGCCACGCGGATTTCCGGTGCGCCGGCGAGTATCCGCGTTACCACGGCGAGGGTGATCGCGGAATCGTCCACCAGCAAAACCCGGATCGGCGATTGGGCGTCGTGGCCGTTCATGATCGCGCTAGATCAGTCGCGCCAGGCAATCCAGCAGCACCTGCTGGTCGAACGACGGCTTGGCGATGTAGGCGTTCGCACCCGCTTCCAGGCCGCGTCGCTGGTCTTCTTCCGAAGCCAGCGAGGTCACCAGGATGATGGGCAGTTCGGCATATTTCCGGTCGGCGCGGATCTTCTCCGTAAGCGCCAGGCCGCTCATGTTCGGCATGAGGATGTCCGTGACGACGGCGTCGAAGGGGCGTGTGCCGAGCTTGTTGTAGGCGTCCATGCCATCCACCGCGGTGACCACTTCGTAGCCCGCGCCTTCGAGGATGCGCCGTTCCTGGGTGCGCGTGGTGATGCTGTCCTCGGCCAGCAGCAGTAGCTTTTTCGGCAGCGTCGCTTCGGCCGTGGCCACAGGGGACGCGGCAATCGACTTCTTGAGTAGGCTCCGCAGCAAGTCATACGGATTCAACACCATGCATACCTCGCCGGTCTCCAGGATCGTCGCCCCGGATATGTTGCGCACCCGCTTGAGCAGCCGAGCTTGCGGCTTCAGCACGACCTCCAGTTCATCGGCCAATTCGTCCACCATCAGGCCGAAACGTTCGATACCCACCGCGAGAACGACGCAGATCAAGGTGGATGGCGAACTCAAATTACCGGACGGCTTCGGCGCGGCGCCGGCGATATCCAGCAGTTCCGGCAGCGAAGCCACGGAAATGGCTTGCCCATCCAGTGTCAGCGTCCGCCGCCCTTCTAACGGGTAGAGCGCGGCCAGCGGCACCTTGCGCGAGAACTCCACATGCTCGACTGGCAGGGCGTAGCGGTGGCTGTTCGCCGCGACGATCAGCACCCGCACCGTGGCCAGCGTGACCGGCAGTTGCGCGCGCAGCGTCAGCCCTTGGCCGGGCACGGACTCGATCTGGAGCACGCCCTTGAGGCGCTCGACGTTGTTGCGCACCACATCGAGGCCGACGCCGCGCCCGGAAACGTCGGTGACGAAGCTGTTGGTGGAGAATCCGGACACCAGGATCAGCGATTGTAGCTGCGCCGCACTCATACCGGCCAATTCGTCCTCGCGGAACATGCCGTGTTGCAACGCGCTACGTTTGATCTCCGCCAGGTCCAGGCCGCGTCCGTCATCGGCGACCTCGATGACGATGCTGTCGGGAGTCTGGCTGGCTTTGACGCGGATGGTTCCGCTGCGGGGCTTGCCCGCCAGTTCGCGCTGCTCGGGAGATTCGATGCCGTGGCCGACCGCATTGCGCAGCATGTGCATCAGCGGATCCTTGATTTCCTCCAGGACATGCTTGTCCGCCACCGTTTCTTCGCCATCGATGAGCAGCTCGGCCTCCTTGTGCTGCTCTTGCGCCAGGTCGCGCACCAGGCGCGGGAACAGGCGGAACAAGGTGGACATCGGCAGCAGACGCATGCCGCGGATGCCGCTCTCGAGCTGGTCGGCGATGAAATCCAGCCGGGCGCTGTCTTCATACGCGCCGCCGCGCAGCTGGGTCAATCGTTCGCGCAGGGACTCCAGGCGCTGGGCGATTGGGCGGCCGATCTGCCCCGCGCGCAGCGCTCTTTCCCCTTCGTCGCAGTAATCGAGCAGTTCGTCCATCTCCGCCAGGCGGCGCGCCACGCGAAGCTTGGTCACCGTTAGCTCGCCCGCCTGGGTCAGCAGCGCATCCAACTTCCTTGGGTCGACGTGTATGGTCTCGATGCGAAAGCTCTCTGCCTTCGGTGCGACCGCTTGCGGCGCGGCAGGCATGGCCGGCGCCGGCATCGAGTCCGGCTCGGGCTGCGCGCCCGGCGTCGCTCGGGCATGGTTCACGGCGGCGGTTGGAGGCGCCGCCTCCCCGACGGCGGTTTGCACGGCGCGGCGCAGGGCCGTCAGCGTCCGGTTCATTTCCCCCACGGTCGCCGTTTGCAGCACGGCGCCGCCTTTCCTGGCGGTTCCCAGGGCATCTTCAAGCTGGTGGGCCAGGGACTGGATTTCGCTCTGCCCCAGCATCCGCGCGGCGCCCTTGAGGCTGTGCGCTTCCCGGAACAGGTCTTCCAACAGCGCCTGGTCGGCGGGTGTTTTCTCCAGTTGCAGCAAGCCGCTGTCTAGGTGCTGTAGGCGCTCCCCGCTTTCTATCTTGAACAGGCCGCGCAACTCTCTGTCTTCAATCATGGGTCATTCCAGGGTTTGCTTGTCCGCATTCGCCAAGTCTTAGATCAGCGCCTTGAGCGACTGGGCCACCTCGTTCAGCTTCACCACGCCGACTTTTGCCTGGGCCGTACCTGCGGTGATCTCCCGCGATCCGTTGTTCAGGTTCTTCATCGCCTCGGAAACCTGGGTCAGCGCGCTGGACTGCTGCTTGCTGTTCAGCATCACCTGTTGCGCGCCTTCATAGACCTTGTTGGCCACCGCCGCCAGGGAGGCGAAGGACTCGCCGGACTGCTTGGCGATGAGAGCCACTTCCTCGGCGGTCTTGGTGCCCTCTTCGGTCGCCATCACCGCGGCGTTGGTGGCTTTCTGCACTTCCTTCACCAGCGCGTTGGTGCGTTCCGCCGATTTTTTGCTTTGGTCCGCGAGCTTGCGTATCTCGGTGGCGACAATGGCGAAGCCCTTGCCGTGCTCACCGGCGCGCGCCGCTTCCACCGCAGCATTCAGCGCCAGCATGTTGGTTTCGCTGGCGAGTTCGCCTACCACTTTGGCGATGGAACCGATCTGCTCGGCCTGTTCGGAAAGACGCAGGATCTGCTCGGCAACTGCCCCGACTTTTTCTTTCATTTCGGTGATGCCGCTG
>Ga0172379_10007404_pt1 | contig 14270 bp, 10 predicted proteins | sample GrowelOW334metaG_FD_119756 | JGI IMG/M metagenome (GOLD analysis project Ga0172379, IMG submission 119756) | Groundwater microbial communities from an aquifer near a municipal landfill in Southern Ontario, Canada - Groundwater well OW334 metaG | ecosystem: Environmental > Aquatic > Deep... | reverse complement strand
TTTAAAGCGTTTGCCGATGAAAAGCGGCAGGTCTTCGGAAATGATTATGATAAGCTTGTCTTTAAACAGGAAAAACCCCATCGAAGCTATTTTAAAAAGCAGCTTGTCCTTGCCGGAATAATTTTTGGGACGGTTTAAGATTATCGAAATATGCTCCGGCTCCTGCTCCAGACGCGAAAGTTCTTCAGGGTCGAGTGCGGAGTTTAAGGTGTGCTCGTCAATGGCGTATTTGCTTATGAGTTCTTCTTTATCCGCGTCGCCCGGATTGATATAAACAAGTATCTGGGCGTCGCCGCTTTCAACGGGCTTAATGCAGTTGTCTTCAATGTTGTATAACTTTATCATAGTCTTGTAACTTCCGCTAAAAAAGTATATACCTTAATTGTAGAAAAATTAAAGCCGTAAGCAACGATTCTTTGTTAACCGGAGAAAAAATATGGACAAATTCATGCAAGCCGCCATTGAAGAAGCCCGGCAGGGCCTGAAGGAAGGCGGCATACCGATAGGCGCCGTTTTGGTGAAAGAAGGGAAAATCATAGGCCGCGGGCACAATCAGCGCGTGCAGAAAGACGCGCCCATCCTCCACGCCGAAATTGACTGCCTGCAGAACGCCGGACGCATCGGCACCTACCGCGGCACAACGCTTTATTCCACACTCAGCCCGTGCTATTTATGCTCCGGCGCGGTGGTCCAGTTCGGCATCAAAAAAGTGGTGATAGGCGAGAACGAAACCTTTGCCGGCGCGCCCGAATTCCTCGCCCAGCACGGCGTGGAAGTGGTAAACCTGAACCTGCCCGAGTGCAAAGACATGATGAAAAAATTTATCGCCGAAAAACCGCAATTGTGGTTTGAAGACATCGGCACGCTCTAAAACCGGTCTATATATTTCCCGCGGATGGAATACGGGGGGGTCACATGAAGACAGCCGCATATCTGATAGCTATGATGATGTTCATTCCAGCCGCGGGAAGCGCCGATTATAAGGATAGTATAAAGAAAGCCGACAGCCTGTTCGATCAGGGCCGTTACAGCCAGGCTTTGGAAAGCTACGAGCCGGCGGCGCAAGATCCCGCCGTGCCGGAAAGGTTCAAAGCCGCATACCGGTCCGCCGAATGTCTGGCGCTGTTGTTTAAATACGCGGAAGCCGCGCAGTATGCAAACACTTTTCCTAAAACAAGCGATCCCGTCTGGAACGCGCGCTTCATCCTGTTGAAAACCGAGATTTACCGCGCTTATCTTAACCGGTACGGACACTCCCTCCCCGCGGAAGCGGAAAAAGACTCAGCCGATATCACCCGCCGCCCGCGCTTTATGTGGGAAAATGACATAACCGCCGACTATGAACGGCTTTTGCCGCTCCGCGCGTCGCTGTCCGCCGTGCCCATGAAAGGCGAGGCTTATTTTATCGAGGTGAAGAATTCCGATTTGCGGGAAACCCCGTCTTTATGGGATTTCGCGGTGCTACGTTGGTGCGACTGGCTTTTAAACTCCGAAGAACCGATGAACGTCCCCCTGCCGGAACCAGACACTTTCCTTACAGACAAATACGAAATCCGGGACACCCTGCAAAAAGCCGTGCATGCCGCAACCCTGTATGAAAGCGCGGCTGAGCTGGACGGTCCCGGCCGGGAAGATGCGCAGACACTGTGGAAAATCAAACGGCTGCAAATTCCCTTTACCGCGCCACAGCTGATTGCCCCGGCGAAAGACCAGGCGAAACTGCGCGAAGCCGCTATACAAACCCTGAGCCGCTGGGCCCGGGAAGCGAAAGGTGAACTTGCGCGCGCCGAAGCGCTTTACCAGAAAGCGGAACTTGCTCGCCAAAACGACGATTTGTCACTCGCCGTGGAAACCTGCAAAAAACTGGAAACCTCCTGCGCGTCCACCAAACAGGCCGCGCTGTGCGTCCAAATGCGCGCCGATATTGAAATGCCGCTGTTAAGCCTGCGTTCCTCCGTCGCGCTGGCGCCCGGCAAAAACGCCCTTGCGGTAAGTTCCAAAAACGTGAAAGCAGTTTATTTCCGGCTCTACCGCACTACGCGCGACGAATTAAAAAAACTCTGGCTGAAAAGCAATTCCTGGCAAAAATCTCGCGATTATTATTTTCAGCTGGACGAGCATATGACCCAGGAACTGGTTACCAGAAAGCCCGCTTTCCGCTGGTCCGAAAATATCGAATACGCAAAACCGTACACCAGCACGGACACGACGGTTTCCCCGCCCGCTTTGGAAAACGGCCTTTATGTGGCGGCAGTTTCAAATACCGAACACTTCAGTTCCGGCAGCGACCTGGTGTCCGCGGCGCTTTTAAACATCACCGACCTGGTTCTTGTTGGTTCGTCTGGAATTGAAGGAAAACCGTCCGATTTCACGCGCGTGCCCGGCGAAAACGGGAAAACCGTGAACGCGGATGTTTTTCGCTTCTATTTCCTTAACGCGGTTACCGGCGAACCTTTGGGAAACGCGCCGGTGACAACCCTGGAGAATAACGACGGAGACGCCGGCGCGGCAAAAACCGTCACCACCGATCAAAACGGTTTCGCGGGCATACGGAAAGCCGTTCCCGTCGCGCTGAACAAGGACATCAGCGCCGGGCTCGGCGCGTTCGCTTTCAGGAAAAACAGCTGGGCGTTCTGGCAGAATTATCTGAATTTCCATTTCTCCGCGCCGGAAATCCTAAGCTTCGCTATTGAAACCGACCGGCCTATCTATCGTCCCGGGCAAAACGTAAGCCTTAAGGCCACAGCCATAGAAAAAATACCGCAGGGCTTCCGTACTTACTCCGGCGCGCAGTCCATAACGCTGAAAATTCAAGACCCCAACTGGCAGACCGTTTCGGAGAAAACGCTCAAACCCGGTGCCACGGGCAGTATCGCCTATTCCTTTAAACTGCCGCAAAAAGGCCTGCTCGGCAGTTACCGCATAACTGCGGAACTGGCCGATTACGGAGAAACCGCCAGCATAAGTTATGAAGTGAAAGTGGAAGAATACAAAAGACCGGAATTCGAAGTTAAAATTGACGAAATGAAAGCCGCGGCCCGTTATAATCAGCCGCTCAAAGTGACAGGAAGCGTTGTGTATTATTTCGGCGGCGCGGTCGGCAACGGCGACGTCGAGTATAAAATCACCCGCCAGGTTTTCATTCCGTTCTGGTTCTGGCAGTACGGGCGGTTAAACAGTTCGCCCGAAGAAGTGGCTTCCGGCAAAATCAAAACCGGCCCCGACGGAAAATTCGAAATTCCCTTCACTCCGGCGCCAAAGGATAAGGACGCTAAAATGCCGTCCACCTTCCTCGTAACCGTGTCCGCGCGTGATCCTGGCGGGCGCACGATAACCGCCGAAACAAGCGTTACCGCGGGCGACAGCGCCTACCTGTTTGAAATAACGCCGGAAACCGGCTATTTCGACGCCAGGCGCGAGGGAAAAATAAAAGTTTCCATGTTAAATCTCAACAGCGCGGCGGTCGAGGGGAACGCCGATGTGAAGTTTTACCGGCTGGACGAACGCCCAGCCAATGCCCGCCAAGCCGTGCCATGGGATTTCATCCCAGACACTTCTCCGCTTGACCAGCTGTTTGAAAACGTGAAAAACGGTCCGCTGGTGTTTTCCAAGAGCATGGCTTTTGACGGTCAAGGCCCGTCCTCAATCGTGTTCAAACCCGGCAAAGCCGGAGTTTACCGCATGACCGTTTCCGCGCGCGACCCCTGGGGCGGCACAAGCGTGCAGTCCGCCATACTGCTTTTCGCGGACGAGAAGGGCAACGCCGCGCTCGGCCTGCCGCCCGTCGCCATAGCGAAACATGCGCAGGCTTCCGTTGGCGAAACCGCGGAAATCCTGTTCGGCTCGCCCGGGCTGAAAGGCCCGGTGTTTATAGAAGTTTGGACGGGCCAGACACTGGTCAAAAGCGAAATGCTGCGCGTTTCCGGACCCGCGGTTTATAAAATGAAAGTTGATTCCGAACTTAAAGGCGGTTTCGCGTTCCGCTGGTTCGCCATGAAAAATTTCGAGTTTTTATGCGCTCAGGCGCCGGTGAAAGTTCCGTGGCGGGACAAGGAACTGTCGGTTAAGTTCGAGTATACGGAAAAAAACAAACCGGGCCAGAAAGTTGACTGGTCGGTTTCCGTCGCCGATTACGAAGGCAAGCCGGTGAACGCCGAAGCGCTGGTCCGCGTTTTTGACCGCTCGCTGGAATATTATGAAAAATCCGGCGCATCCGCGCTGGCCGCGCTGTATCAGGACCAGTTCATCCGGCTTAACAACACCACTTCCATCTTCGAGCCTTCCAGCTGCTACCTGCCCGTCAAGCGCGGCTGGATTGACGGGATGATCTCCTCTTTCGGACGCGCCGTGAAGGAGCCGGTGTTGCCTTTTATAAAAATCGCGGGAACGCAAATGAGCCGGAGCAAATTCACCGCCATGGATGGCGACGTGATGATGATGTCCGAAAAAGCGGACACGTTTTCCGCGCCGCGCGCCGTTGGCGGCATGGCTCCCGCCATGAACAAAGCACTGGCGGCGTCCGGCGCGGCCAGTGAAGAAATGCTCCCCGCCGCGCCCGCGGCGCGCGCAAACTTCGCCGAAACCGCCTATTTCAATCCGGCGGTAAAAGTGGCGAACGGGAAAGGGAAATTCAGCTTCACCCTGCCCGAACGCCTTACTTCCTGGAAACTGGGCGCGACCGTTATAACAAACGATGTTAAATTCGGCATGGCCCAGGCTTCCGCCGTCACCGCGAAAGAACTGATGGCGCGCGTCGTCCTGCCGCGGTTTCTGCGGGAAGGCGACAAAAGCGAAATCCTGCTCACCGTGACCAACAATTCAGGCGGTAAAATAAACGTCAAAGCCGCTATCCGCGTTACGGAGAACGGAAAAGACATAACCTCCGAGCTGACGAAAGATACGCCGGAGGCGAACGCGGTTATCGCCGAGAACGAAAGCAAAACGTTTTCCTGGCCCGTAACCGCGCCGCGCCGCCTGACCGCGCTTAAAGTGCGCGGCGACGTAACGGCCGGCGCCCAAACCGACGCCGAGGAACAGGATCTGCCCGTTCTGCCGGGTTTTGACCGCGTGCTGAAATCCGTCGTCCGCATTTTAGACGCCGGAACCAGCCGGCTTGCCATTCCGGGCGTTCCGGACGACGCGGCCTTCGAGAGCGCCACCCTGCAGCTTGACCCACAGCTGGCGCTTTCCGTAATGAACGCGATCCCCCAGCTTGTCAACTATCCTTACGAATGCACGGAGCAGGTTGTTAATAAAGCGCTTCCGCTTTCGATAGCTGACAAACTGTATGATTCCATTCCCGACCTGAAAGCGGCGGTCGGTAAAATTCCGAAACGCGCCACCATCCGTCCCGCGTGGGAAAAAGACAATCCTCTGCGCCAAACCGCACTCGAGGAAACGCCGTGGCTTGTTCAGTCCGAAGGCGGGGAAACGCAGTATAAGCTGACCGACCTTTTAAATCCTGAACGCGTAAAAATGGAATACGCCGACGCGCGGACAAAACTTTCTTCCTACCAGAAACCCGACGGCTCGTTTCCGTGGTTTCCCGGCGGCGAGCCCAATCTGTACATGACGCTCTACGTGCTGGATTCGTTCGCCACGGCGAAGCTCTACGGCGTCGCCACGCCTGACGATGTGCTCAAACGCGCCATGGCCTACGCCGTGGGGGAAATACCGAAATACATGAAGGCCGACACGGGCAGCCTTTCCTTTATCCTCTACGGGGCTTATGTCCTGACCGCTTATCCGGCGGACTGGCAGGAAAGCAAAACGGCGAAACAATACGCTCGAACCTGGATGCAGTACGTTGACCGGCACAGCGACGCGCTGACCCAGCTCGGCGAAGCTTACGGCGCGTGGATTTACAAACGCCTGGGCGATGACGCGAAATCGGGACAGTATCTCGCCCGCGCAATAGATAGCGCGCAAACGGGCGCGGAGGGAACGGTTTTCTGGACTCCCGAAAAAACATCCTGGATGTGGTATTCCGACACGCTGGAAACTCACGCCTTTTTGATGCGCACGCTGTTAAACCTCCAGCCGGAAAACAAACTGGTGAAAGGCATGCTGTTGTGGATGCTCCTCGACCGCAAAGGCACGGAATGGAAATCCACAAAAGCGTCCGCCGCCGCAGTTTATTCAATGCTTGAATTCATGCAGAAAAACGGCATGATGACTGGGAAAACGGATTACAAAATAACGTGGGGCGGCGCTGTTTCGACCGCGACCGTAAACGCCGCCGATTTCCTGGCGAAACCACTGCGCTGGACGAAAAGAAAAATATCCGCCGCTGACGCAAACGCCGTGATCGAGAAGAAGGGAAAAGGCCTGGCGTTCGGCTCGCTTGCGATGGTGTATACGACACGCACGCCGGTCGGCGAATCCGCGGGCGGTTTGCTGGGCGTCAGCCGCAAATATTTTCTGCGCCAAAAGGAAGGCGGAAAATATACGCTGACCCCGCTGGCGAATAAAGCGGCGGTGCGTGTGGGCGATGAACTGGAAGTCCATTTAACCATTAACACCGGACACCAGTTCGAGTTCGTGCATATCTCCGACCCCAAAGGCGCGGGATTCGAATTCGACACGCTAAAAAGCGGCTGGGTGTGGGACCAGCTGTCGCGTTATGAGGAACCGCGGGACAGCCGGATGAATTTCTTCATCTCCTGGCTGCCGCACGGGGAATATGTGCTGGCCTACAGAATGCGTCCGACTACGCCCGGCGTTTACCATATCGGCCCGGCGGTCATGCAGTCCATGTACGCGCCGGAATTCGCTGCCAACTCCTCAAGCCTGGAGATGACTGTCGAACAATAAAATTCTCTGCGAAAGGGGCGGGTAATTCACCCGCCCTTTTTACTGTTATATAAGAAAATGTATGCCAAGGGAAAACATACTTGTAAGCGCATGTCTTTGCGGAATTAAATGCCGCTATGACGGCTCTGCTTTTTACTGCAAAGGTATTGAAAAACTGTTGAAGAAATACACCGTTATACCCTTTTGCCCGGAACTGCTTGCCGGGCAGTCCATTCCGAGACCGCCCGTGGAAATTGTCAAAGGAAAAGCCCAAACCTGTTCCGGAGAAGAGCAAACCCGACAGTTTAAATTAGGCGCAAAAATAAGTTTGACACTCGCAAAACGGTTCGACGTGAAAAAAGCATTTTTAAAGTCTGGCAGTCCGTCTTGCGGATGCGAAACGATATATGACGGAACTTTTTCCGGTAAACTTATAAAGGGGCGAGGATTTACCGCCGGACTGTTCGCCAAAAACGGAGTTAAAACTTTTTCCGAGCGGCACATGCTCGGGGAACGAGGAATTTAAGTATAATTTCAATATGATGAAAATAAAAATTTCTGTTTTGCTGTCCGTTCTCCTTATGGCTCTGACCGCCGGTTGTGCGACTACTAAAACACCGCCCGCGGACCCGAAAATTTTAATCAAAGACCTGCAAACCCAGATTTTGCGCATGACCTTTTCAACCGACGAAGATTACACCAACGTGAAAGAACGCTATAACGAATACGTCGCCGGACTTAAGGAAGGTGTGGTGATGACTGATATGGACGGCAATATCTTAGACGCCAACACCAGTTACATGAACATGTTCGATTATACCCTGTCCCAGCTGCAATCGAACAGCAGCGACTATCTCACGCCGGACCAGTGGTATAGGATGGAAAATGACCAGTTTAGTCTGGCTCAAACCAAGGATTTTGTAACTTTCGAAAAAGACTACAAAACCAAAGACGGGCACATCCTGTCCGCCATAATAACCGGCTGGGTTGTGAAAGACACCGACGGCAAAGTTATCGGTACCGGCGCGCTGGTGCGGGAAAAAACCAATATTCCCGTGCTGATGCCGTAAAATTATTTTTTAAAATTCAGGTTTTTAAAAACCCCGTTTGCGTGGGGTTTTTATTTAAGAGTAAAACCTATGGGGCAATGGTCGGACCCCTGCGCGGCGGGCAGAATATAGGAATCAGCCGCGAGCGAACTGTGCTGTTTATCAATAAGGAAATAGTCCAGCCGCCACCCCACATTGCGTTCGCGCGCGCGGGTTTTCAAATCCCACCAGGTATAGTTCCCGCCTTCGGGGTGAAACAGGCGGAACGTATCGTCAAAGGTTTCAAAAAACCTGTCCAGCCATGCGCGTTCCTCCGGCAAAAATCCGGTGTTGTTTTCATTTTCCTTAGGACGGGCAAGATCTATTTCTTTATGCGCGGTATTCACATCCCCGCAGACGATAACGGCCTTGCCTTTTGCTGTCAGCTGGCGGGTGAAAGCCAGAAACGCGGCGTAAAAATCCAGTTTAAATTGCAGGCGTTCCGGCGACGCGCCGCCGTTCGGGAAATAGATATTAACAAAGTAAAAGTCCGGATATTCCAGCACTATTGTCCGGCCTTCGCTGTCGAATCTTGGTATCCCGAAACCGTAGGAAACGCCGGCCGGTTTTTCTCTGGCGAACACCGCCGTGCCGCTATAGCCTTTTCGTTCCGCCGCCGACCAGAAAGTTAAATAGCCTTTCGGGTTTAAAAGATTTCCGGACAGCTGGGCCGGTTCGGCCTTCGTTTCCTGCACGCCCAGCAGATACGGCTGTTCCGCTTCCAGCCAGTTCAAAAAACCTTTCTTCTCCGCCGCGCGTATGCCGTTTACGTTCCAGGATAAAAGTTTTTTCATGACAGATAGTATTTCCTTACCGGGTTCAGGTCCGGCTCGAGGTCGTAGACCAGCGGAATTCCCGTGGGTATTTCAAAATCCGCTATAGCGTCGTCGGAAACGCCGTCCAGATGCTTGACCAGCGCGCGCAGGGTATTGCCGTGCGCGGAAATAATTATGCGCTCGCCGTTTTTAACGCGAGGAGCGATATCATCGTGCCAAAGCGGCATAAAGCGCGCGATTGTGTCTTTAAGCGATTCGGTTGATGGCAAATCGTTGCGCGGAATGTTTTTATAGCGCGGATCCAGACCGGGATTTCTGGCGTCGTCCGGCGGCAGCGCGGGCGGGCGGGCGTCAAAGCTTCTGCGCCAGATGCGGACCTGTTCCGCGCCGTATTTAGCGGTAGTTTCCGCCTTGTTAAGGCCCTGCAGCGCGCCGTAGTGGCGTTCGTTTAGGCGCCAGTCGTTGACAACCGGTATCCACATCAGATCCATCCGGTCGAGCGTTATCCAAAGCGTGCGGATAGCCCGTTTCAGAACGGACGTATAGGCGCGGTCAAAAGCGAAACCATTTTTTAAAAGCAGTTCTCCGGCGTGTCCGGCCTCGGCAAGCCCTGCGGGCGAGAGGTCAACGTCAGTCCAGCCGGTGAAAAGATTCTCAAGATTCCAAACACTCTGCCCGTGCCTTAGTAAAACGAGTTTCAGCATAAAATCATTCCTTGAGGGCTGCGCGGCCGCCGCGCTTTAACGCTTTGCGCCCGGCGAATTCCTGCGCAAAATCAAGTGCTGGCCTGAATGCGCCGAATTTTTTATAACCCGCCAGAAACGCGCCGTGAAAAACATCGCCGCAGCCGGTTGTATCTACGGCGGCAAAGCGTTTCTGCGGGACAAAGACAACAGCGCCCTTCCCGTCATCAAAATAGTAATAGCCCTTCTCGCCCGCGGTTACGGCTATCTGGAATCCGTGCCTGTCCTTAAGTTCTTCGACAAGTTTTTCAACCGGCCTGTCTAGCTGCTCGGCCAGCGCGTGCGAAGCGATAAAGAAATCCGTATGCCCGGCCAGCCGCTGCCAGCCTTCTTTTGGGGAACCGCAGTCATACGATATCAGCGCGCCTTTAGCCCTCGCGACCGGCGCTATTTTCTCGGCGAAGTTCATCATGTGCCCGTCAAAATGCAGCAGCGGCGCGGAGGCGATATCGGCAAATTCCGCCGGCGCGAGCGGCAATTCGATATCGTTTATTCCCTGCGAATTCCACACAATGGTGCGGCTCGCGTTTTTTGAGTTTACGATTATAAGTGAAAGCGGGGTTTTGTATTTGTCGCTGATAATGGCGAACCGCGTATCCACGCCGAAGGAGCGGAAACTGGAAAGCGCGAAACCGGTCCATTCGTCATGCCCCAGCAAAGTAACGACCGCGCTTTTAAGGCCCGCGCGGGCCGCCGCACAGGCCGCCGTAGCGGCGGGTCCGCCGCCGTCTACCATAATATGTTCGGCGCGGATTTTTTTATCTTCCTCAAACGGCAAGGCGGTGAACGCCAGAGCGTCCACCACGTTAAGGCCGATAAAGTAGCAGTCGGGTTTTCCCGGCAGCGCTTTTTTCAGTGTTTTAATGCCCCTCATTTTTTTAAACCGGTAAGGCGCCTGCCCATTTTAATAAGGAAAGTCCCCGCGTTAAAGCGAAAATCTTTTCTGGCTATTTTTCTGGTGCGCGAAAACTTTAATCCCAAAGTTTCGTGACTGGCAAGTATTTCAAGAATTTCTTTTTCGAACAAAGCGAAAGTTTCCGGGCCGAGCCGCCGCCGCGCGCGGACGAGAACCTGCGTGTCCGCGGCGGAGCCGTCTGTCACGAAATTGCCCAGCCCGCAGAAATACTGGATATACGGGTTTTCGCTGAACAGCTCGACAGCCGCCTCATCCGAAGTTTCCTCCAGCAGGCTGACCATGAAAATTCCGGCCACCACCCGGCTGTCCCGCGCCGGCCGGCCGATGTTGCTGAAATAACGGCTGTAAATGGCGTCAATATCGTTCCAGTTAATGAGTTCCGCCAGGACGCACCAGCGGTTTTCCTGATTAAGCGCGCCGCCAAGCGGGAAGAGTTCCGGAAACAGGGGCGGCGTTCTGTCGTCTTTCGTTTTGTACATAATACCATTGTAGATAAAAACGCCGCGCGCGCAAATGCGCGGTTTTACATATGATATAATAGCATTGATATTTAACGATGAAATTTAAGGAGCTGACTGATGATTAAAAAAGGAATATGTTTCATGACTTCCGAATCGGTAACGGAAGGGCATCCCGACAAGGTATGCGATAATATTTCCGACGCGGTTTTAGACGAAATTTTACGGCAGGACAAAACCGCCCGCGTAGCCTGCGAAACTTATATTACGCGCGGCATGGTAGTGGTGGGCGGTGAAATCACCACCTCCGGCTGGATTGATGTTGACACTCTTACCCGCAGCGTTATCAAAGATATCGGCTACACCGATATAAAATACGGATTCAATTGCGAAACATGCGCGGTGATAAACGTCATCGGCAAGCAGTCCCCCGACATTAGCCAGGGCGTTGACGTCGGCGGCGCGGGCGACCAGGGTCTTATGGTCGGCTTCGCCTGCAACGAAACCAAGGAGCTGATGCCGCTTCCCCTTGAACTGGCACACGCTTTGACCATGCGGCTGGCGGAAGTGCGCAAGAACGGGATTCTGCCCTACATCGGGCCGGACGGGAAGAGCCAGGTGACTGTTGAATACCGCGACGGTAAGCCGCACCGGGTTGAAACCGTTGTCATCTCCACCCAGCACACGGCCGACATTCTGGACAAAACCGGCGAGAAAATAACCGAAAAAGCCCGCAAAGAAATTATCGACGCGGTTATCAAGCCGGTTCTTGGCGCCTGCATGGACAAAGACACCAACGTTTACGTTAACCCCACGGGTAAATTCGTTATAGGCGGACCCCAGTCGGACACGGGCATGACGGGCCGCAAAATCATCGTGGACACCTACGGCGGGCGCACTGCGCACGGCGGTGGAGCTTTCTCCGGCAAAGATCCCACAAAAGTGGACCGTTCTGCGGCCTATATGGCGCGCTACATAGCCAAAAACATCGTGGCGGCCGGCCTTGCGGAAGAATGCACCATCCAGCTGGCTTACGCGATAGGCGTGGCTGACCCCGTCGGCCTCTACATTGACACCTGCGGCACCGGCGTTGTTGACGACTCCACGCTGGTGGCGGCGGTTCGCAAGCTGTTTAAACTCACGCCTAAAGGGATTATCGAAACACTGAAACTGCGTAATCCCGTTTACCGGAAAACCGCGTCCTACGGGCATTTCGGACGGAATGTCTTCTCCTGGGAGAAAACGGATATGGCCGCAAAGCTGCGCGCCGAGGTCCTGGGCAAGAAATCCGCGCCGGCGAAGAAAGCCGTAAAAAAATAATTCTGGAAAATTGCAAAAGAAAAGGCGGCGTTTAAAAACGCCGCCTTTTTCTTTTATGGCTGAAAGTTTATCTTGTCCACACGGCGTAATCTTTTCCTGAAGTGGCGAGTTCCCAGCCTTGCCCCGGGGCCCAGGAGCCCGGCCCTATTTTAACCACCGTGTTATTGTTGACCATCGCGGCGTATTTCGCGCTATCCGCGACTAAAATGGTAATGGGACTTACGGCGTTGATGCCCTGCCGCTTGCGAATGGTGATAAGCGTCCTTATTTCTCCCTTTAGCGACCAGTCGAAATAATGAACCCAGTAAACACACGGTATGCCGGGATGGGTAAGAATGTACGCGTATCCCTGCATGATATTCTCCGCCGGAAACGGCCAGTGATTCTGTCCTCCGCCGGTTGAAGGGCCGGTGTCGTGGTTATCAATAAAAGTCACTGCTTTTTCAGGCCACCAGCCTATCAGGCCGGAAGGCCTGCCCTGCGCGTCGCGCAGGCGCCAGTATTCCCGGGTGGCTACGGCGTATTGCAACATTCCCTTTGTCGTGAAATCGAAAGCTGAAACCTGCCCGCCGGTTGAATTAATCCAGTCGCAGATAAGTTGCCGATGCCCGTCGGCATTTCCGTACGAAAGATCGGTCCAGACCTCGCCCACTGAAAAAACCGGCATCGTGGTCTGGGTGTAATGACCCGCGAATTTTCCGGCGTAACCCTTCACATAATCATAGCGCCAGCCGTCATAACCGACGGTATTGCGCAGCCAGAGCATCCAGTCCGAAATACTTTTGTTTACTGCGGCGTTAGTGTGGTCAATATCTCGGGCGGCGGGAAAACCGGCTCCGGTATCCGGCGCGCCTTTGGCGTAAGGCCATTCGTCATTGGAACAAACGGTTTCCGGCCCCCAGGACGGGTTTGTGAAATCCGCCCAATTAGACGACCCCACCCGGTGGTTGATCACGACATCGGCTAACACAAGAATATTGTTGGCGTGAAGACTGGCTATCGCCGTTTTAAGCTGGCGGTCCGTGCCATAAAGGGAATTCTGATTGTAAAGCTGTACGGGGATGTAGCCCTCGTCGCTCGCCGCCTGCTGGGAAGGCGGCAGCCAGATCATATCAAAGCCCGCCTGGGCCAGTTCTTTGGCGTTATTGGCTATTACCAGCCACCAGGGCGAAGCTTTATGCGATTCCCAGTGGAAACCCTGCATCATAACCGAATAGCGCATGTCCTTTCTCGGACGGCCCGGCTGGCTGGCGTAGCCAGGAACGGGTTTAGCGGAAGGACGGACCGCCGCTCCCGCGCGTTCGGCCTGCGGTGAATCCTCCCCGTATCCTGATACGGGGAAAAGAGCGACAGCTGATACAAGAATAAAAAATATATGCCGTTTCATAAAAAGGTACTGATAATATATGCCGGCTGGCGTTTCCGGACAAGGGACTTTAGACCTATGTCGTTTCCGGGCCTAAAAACCGATGTGCGGGGCTATGCGGCCCCGCACATCATGCCGTAAAAAAGACTTATTCTTCTCCCATGAAAGGATACCCGCATTCGTAGGGAGGTACGAAATTCTCCTTTACCGCGCGCGGCGTGACCCATCTTAAAAGATTGAGCATGCTGCCGGCCTTGTCGTTCGTGCCGGAAGCGCGCGAACCTCCAAACGGCTGCTGTCCGACAACCGCACCGGTCGGTTTGTCATTTATGTAGAAGTTTCCGGCGGAATTTACCAGTGCTCGGCTCATTTTGACTATAGCCTCCCGGTCCTGCGCGAAAACCGCGCCGGTCAGGGCATAGGCGGAGGCGGTGTCGCACATTTCAAGCGCGGCGTCCAATTTGTTGTCGTCATAAACGTAAACCGTCATGACGGGCCCGAAGATCTCCTCAACCATAGTTTTAAAATGCGGCGTTTTCGCCAAAATAACGGTCGGCTCCACGAAATAGCCGGTTTTGTCGTCACAGTTCCCGCCGATAATCACTTCAGCGTCCTTCGACTTTTTCGCGAAATCAATATAACGCTTGATGTTATTAAACGCGTTCCGGTCAATAACGGCGTTTACCAGGTTCCGGAAATCCATAACATCGCCCATTTTCAGGGCCGCGGTCATGGTCTCAACCTGAGCGCGCACTCTGGGCCATATTGATTTTGGGATGAACGCTCTGCTTGCCGCGGAACATTTCTGCCC
>Ga0172379_10007403_pt1 | contig 14273 bp, 13 predicted proteins | sample GrowelOW334metaG_FD_119756 | JGI IMG/M metagenome (GOLD analysis project Ga0172379, IMG submission 119756) | Groundwater microbial communities from an aquifer near a municipal landfill in Southern Ontario, Canada - Groundwater well OW334 metaG | ecosystem: Environmental > Aquatic > Deep... | reverse complement strand
GTTGATCGGCCAGCTCGTCCCGGCACTCCGACGGCAGCGTGCCGGAGCTTGAGGGGAGCCACTCGTTGTCGATCTGAACCCCGATCATCCGACAGTGTCCGAAGGACGGTACCGAGGTCTCGGCGAGGTGCAGGATCTTCAGCTGGTCCCCACTTTGGGTCATCAGCATCGAGAGCATCAGCAAGCCCTGCAGGTTGGACAACTGATCGCGGAGCTCGGCCTCGGCGGCGGAAGCGGCTGGCGGATGCTCGATGGAGGTGGTCATGTGCTCACCGGGCAGCAAGGAACTCTTCTGGCTCGAGGTAGTACGGATTGTCGAGCACCATGCCCCCCAGCAGGACTTTCGGATGCGTCTTGAGAACGTCGACCAGGACCTCGCCGTCGAAACGCTCGAGTTCGTAGAGGCACAGCACGACTTGCGGGTAGCGAGGGAGGAAGCGGTTGAGCTTGGCCTCGTAGCCGACGAGCTCGTCCACCCCGGGCATCTTGCGCAGTGCCCAGGTCATCTCGCCGACGGCACGCGCGAACGGGAAGCCTGCTGCGAATGCGCCCCCAACGGATGCCTCCCAGAAGTCGAGCATCGAGTCGCACGTGAACTTCCCCCCCCGCAGGTACGCATCGCGAGAGTGCTTCATCTCGAGTTGCCTGTCCCCGTCGGCGGGGACCCGGGCGCATTCAGCCTGCAGAGCGTCGTCGATCTCGAGCACGTCGTCCGTGTCAAGAACCGCGATGCACTTGTCGCCCGCCTGTATGCCCTCCCGCAGATAGGGCATGAGGATGTCGTCCCGCTCTGCGAGTGTCGGGTAGAACGCGCAGATGTGGTCCCCTGGAGCGATGTTGACGCCGGGTACCCCGACCGGAACTGGAGCCTGCATGGCGCCGCCTCCTCAAGGCTGGTGTGGCTGTGATGGTAGTCACTCGACCTCACGCGCTCCTAGTCCTGTCAGGGTGAGTCTCACCCTACAGACTGTCTCACTAGGACAGCACCGGGGCCGCGGGATCCACAAACCGAGCGCGATCAACTCACGAGGACCTTGCGGGTTCCGCAACGGCGCTGACTGGTCTGCCGCCGTGGTCGGTGGCCATGAACCGAACAGCTTCAAACGACGCTGCCCCGCACATGCCAACGCTGTCAGGTGTGTGGGCGTGGTCCTGGGCGCAACGCCACAGCCGCGGGACGCGATGGACGAGACCGAGCAGATCCGTCTCCATCCTGATGGTCAACGAGGCTGTCGAGTGTCGACGACACCGAGCAAGGCTGTGCCCGCGACAAAGATGCTCGGACAACCGAGGGAGGCTGTTACCCGACCGGCTCGCCCAGCATCCTCGCCACCTCCGCATTCCCGACCCGATGGACCGCGCCGACACCCGGCCTCGACCGAGGGTTTGCTGAACGAACGAGTGACAGTTCTGTTCAGGTATCAAGCGCACGCCGGGGCAGGGAGCGACGACTCCTGCGGAACCGAGGCGCGCGGTGACCAACACGGGAAGCGTGCACTCTTACGCTCAGAGCGCCGTGGGTACCTATCCCCGAACAACATGTAATGGGGAGCGTGCAAACCCGAGGCCCGTACGAGCCCAGCCGCGTTCAAAGGTCACTGCCTCGACCGGGGGTCCGCGCCAGTGCCGGCCAACAACGCCGCATCCTCGGACCCGCTGATTACCGCCCAGAATGAAGCAGTCACGGCAGGCCGGTCGAATGTCTGTGCTGTGCTCGGTTAGTTACGACCTCGGCTTCCACTTCCACCAGGGTGCGTTGTACGTCGAGGTACTTCTCGGCCTCGGCTGCCTAGGCCGCTCCGAGCAAGGCAGCGAGTACCGACCCGGGGCCGGTGACCGCGTGAGCCAGCACGCGGTCGCTGCAAATTCCCTGATGACAGTCTGATGTGCCCTCGCTAGACAGGCGGTCAGTGAGCGCTTTCGGGACTTATCTACGTTAACCGTCGGCAGGATCAGACCAACCGTGACCTAGATTTCCGTTAGAGACTCCGCCCGGACTGCGGGGAGCTCAGCCGTTCGGCCCGAACCGCCTCAGAGATCACGCAGTTCCTTGTTGCCGGCGCGAAGCCGGCACAGTTGGATGAAGTGCGTCGGGTTGAGGAACAGCTCGTCCAGGTCCGCCATCTCGTCGATCGTGATGCCGTCCCGGATCAGCTTGGCCAGGTATTGGAAGGAGTCCTTCCCGCCGAATCCAACATGCCAGGCGCCGACGATCTGGCGGGTGTTGGCGTCCACGATGCACTTCTGAAATCCGGACTTCCGGGGCTTCGTGTGGGCGTACAGCATAGTGCGGTCCGCGGTCGGCAGCGGCACGTCCCAGCCGTCGGCGTTGTCGGGAGGCATCTTGAGGGTGACGATGTCGCCTCGCTCCGCGCGGGCTTCCTCCTCGCTCAGTCCGACCCAGCTGACCTCGTAGTGGGTGTGGAGGAAGTCCGGGAACGAGCGAACGTCGAACTTCACGCCCTCCCCCATCAGGTTCCGAGCCGCGTAGCAGCCGCTCTTGCGCGCCTTGAACATCTCCATCGGGCCGCCGATGATGTCTCCCACAGCCCACACGCCGGGCACCGACGTCGCCAGGTAGTCGTCGACCACCACGGCACCCGAGGCGTCCACCTCCACTCCGAGGACTTCGCGGGCCTGTCGGGAGTTCGGCACCTCGCCGAGCCCGTGGAACACAAAGTCGGTCTCGATGCGCTGCTCACCGTCGGGCGTCTCGATGATGACGGCACCGACGTGCCCCGAACCGTCGTCCTCGATACTGGTCACCTGGGAGTGCTCCCAGATCTCGAGTCCCTCTTCCTCCATCATCGACTTCACGTAGTGGTGGGTCTCGGCGTCCCGGATCAGCTTGAGGACTTCGGTGCGCACGACCAGAATGGTGCGCCGGCCCGTCGCCTGGAAGAAGCAGGCGTAGAGCACCGCTGTCTTGCCGCCTCCTATGACCACCACCGTCTCGCCCGGGTCGTAGTCGAGGTCCTCGATCAGCGTCTCGTAGTTGTAGATGCCCGCCAGCTCGTGGCCCGGCATCTCCAGCTGCTGCGGCCTGGCTCCCATCCCGAGGACGAGGTTCCGCGTGCAGAACTGGCGTCCAGCCACCTCGATCGTGTGCTTGTCGATGATCTGGGCGTCCGCGTTCAGGATGTACTCCATGTCGAGCTGCTCTTTGCTCTGGAAGTTCATGATCGCGTGCAGACCGTTGCGTCCCTTGCGGAAAAGGTCGATCACGTCCTTGATCGACGTCACGACGCCGTCCATGTCGGGGAACCAGAGGGACCCGCTCATGTGGCGCGCCAGCATGAGCTCGGCAGCGCACTCGCTGGCCAGGTGATGCGGGACGCAGGCGATGTGGGGGCATGTGCCGCCGAGGAAGGGATACCGGTCGACGACGAGCTGCCGACCACCCAGGGCCTTCACGTACTGCGAGCCGAACCGGCCGGCCGCGCCGCCTCCGATGTAGATGGCGTCAAACTCGGCGGTGTCGTCCTCGTCGACGTTGAAGATGATCCGGTTGTCATCGGGGTCCTCGAGTATCGAATCGATGATCGGGCCCCACTCGCTGACGCTGATCGGGTCTTCCTTGCGGATGTCCCAGACTTGGTCGGTCACTTCTCGGCTCCTCGGGTGTCGGCTCGCTCGTCATGGAGGCGTTGCACGGCTGGTTGCTTGCACAGGTGTGTTGGTCCGCCGAAGTTAGAGGAGACTCGGCCCGCTCCCCACGACCCGAGGAGACAGAGGTTCGCCGTTGTCTTGGCCCCGGGGGTCAACGACCGCCTCGCGGAGGCGCGCAGGTCCAGCAGGCCTCATCGCGGGAACGACAGCCGCGAGGCGGCCCCGTGCTTGCAGCGCCGGTTCGGCCCGAATGTGCGAACAAGGACCGCAACGTTGGCCTCTCGTGGGCGAAGTCGCCGTCGCCGCAGCGGCATCACGATGGCGCAAACCCCTCGAGCCGAAGGAAGAAAGCGCATGAAGATCCGCGGAGAACAAGTCCTCCTGCCCACCACGATCGTCGGGTCCTACCCCCGGCCGATCTTCATGGAGGGTCGGGTGTTCCCCATCGGCGTCGACTCCGCCGAGTTCGTCGACTACCGCGCCAGGGAGCTCTACAAGCACAGTGTCGAGCTGGCGACCAAGGACATGCTGGACGCCGGCCTCGACGTGATCACGGACGGCGGCCAGTACTACGAGAACGAGACCGGCTACGAGTACGCCGAGCTGTTCCACGCCATGGCGCACAAGCTCGAGGGCTACGCGGCCTACGGGGACCGCATCCAGGTCGGGGCGTTCGACCTGCCGATCTACAAGCCCACCGTCCTCGGTGACGTCAGCTGGCGCAGGCCGGTCATGAAGCCCGTGGTCGAAGCGGTCCGGGAGTCGACCGACGCGCCGCTCAAGGTGAACGTGTCCCTAGGGCCCGCGACGCTCGCCGCGCTATCGACCGATCGCCACTACGGTGATATCAAGGCGCTCTCCCAGGATGTGGCGAAGGCCTACAACGAGGAGTTTCGAGACCTGGAGCGCCGGGGCGTCGACCAAATCCAGATCACCGAGCCCCTCACCTTCTTCGAGCCCGAGTCGTGGATCATCGAGGCCATCAACACCGCGTTCGAGGGCATCTCGACCTACAAGGTCGTCCACATCTGCTACGGCCACGAAGAGGGCCAGCCCGGCATCTTGGACCTCAAAGCCAACCGGCTGTTCCCGTGGGCGTTCGACATCAACTGCGACCAGATCCACTTTCAGATGGCAAGCCACGAGTTCTCCGAGGTCGACTCCCTGAAGGGATGGCCGGCCGACAAGGACCTCGGCGTCGGCGTGGTCGACATCGAGCTCCTCCGCGTCGAGACGGCCGAGACCATCGCGGGATGGATGCATCGTCTCTTCGGCGTGGTCTCGCCCGAACAGGTCAGTATGTCGACGGACTGCGGCATCGCATCGATGCGGCGGAACGTCGCCAAGTCGAAGCTGAAGGCCATCGTGGCCGGACGGGACCTGGCGCGGGCCCAGCTCAACGGTCAGGCCTGACGACCTGGCGGCGCGGCGGGCGGGACGGGTCCCGTCCCGTCCCGCCCGCCGAGGCATGATGTCCGTGGCGGACGAACGCGGCCGCGACTTTCGTCCGCGGAAGACGAGTCCGGGCCACCCCGCCCGGGCTAGCGTTGCGACGATCGTGTCGGTGTTCGGCACGTGAACCGGAGTGGGTGATTGCTCATGACCGAGACAGTCGTGCCGGGTCTCCCCGGCGTGACGCTGCATCCCGGCGATCACGTATGCGCGTTCTACCGCGGCAGGGATGAACGCGAACACATCCTCAGGTCCTTCCTCGGTGAGGGCCTAGCCGCAGAGGACAAGCTGATCTGCGTCGTGGAGTCCGTCAGCCCGGGGCAGATCGGCGATCTGCTCGGCGCGCCGGCGAAGCCGGCGGTGGAGTCCGGCGCGCTCGAAGTGCTCACACCGGAGCAGACCTACCTCCGCTCCGGACACTTCAAAATGGTCGCGATGCTCGACTACTGGCGTGAGGGCGTGGAGACAGCGCTCGCCGACCCCCGCTTCTCCTTCGTCCGGATCATCGCCGAGATGCCACTGGCCCTAACCACGATCGCCGACCTCGACGAGTTCATGTGCTATGAGTCGGCGATCAACCGATTCGCTGTGCAACACCCGCAGGTCATCGTTTGTCTCTACGACCTCGAACGGTTCGGGGGCGCGGTTCTGATCGACGTCCTGCGTACGCACCCGGTCGTGCTCCTCGGTGGCGCGGTCCTGGACAACCCCTACTACTTGGAGCCGGACCACTTCCTGGCATCGCGCAAACGCGTCTCATGACCGTGGTGGACCTGGGCAGGCACTCCGGCGAACACACCGACCGCCCGGAGTTGTCGGACCTTCGAGCGCTCCTGGCCCTGTCCATGATCATGACCGAAGCGGTCGACACCGACGCCGTGTTCCAGCTGGCCATCGAAGCCGTCCCGTCCCTCACCGGCTGCCACGTTGAGGGACTCATCCTGGCGGAGGGTGAATGCCCTCAGACTGCCGGCGCGGGCATGGGGCCGGCCATGCGGGCACATCTGCTCGACCAGGTCGCCGGCCTCAGCACGCTGGGGGGACCCGTCGGGGTCCCGACCCATAACTGGGCATGGGCCTACCCGATGCGCAGCCTTCGGGGCAACGCGGGGTTCGTCATCGTCGGCGCGCCGAGCGAGCCGAGCCCGCACGAGCTCTTCTTGTTGCGCGCGCTCGCCCAGCAGACGGGCCTGGCGCTGACGAACTCCCGCATGCACGCCAACGAGCGCGACAGCGCCGAGATGTTCGCGGAGCTGAACTCCGAGCTCGAGGCAACCGTCTCAGCCTTGCGACAAGGCATGCTGATCCACCAGCGGTTGACCGACGCGGCCGCGGCCGGGGTCGACGGGATCACCCGCACGATCCACGGCCTCACCGGCTTGCCGATCGTCGTGGAATACCGGGACGGGACACGCTGCGCCTCCAGCGGCGATCCGCCTGCCGGCTTCGAGAACAGGATGTCCGCGAGCCAGCGCGAGAAGTTGCTGGAGCAGGCACTGGACGAGAGCCGGGCCGTGCGCCACGGCGACTGCTGGGTGGCGCTCGCCAGGGCGCGTGACGACATCCTCGGCGTGCTCACCATGGTCGACGTCGACGTCGACGTCGTGACCCGGGAGCAGGACCGGATGGCGCTCGAGTACGGCGCGACGGTCCTGGCCATCGAGCTGGCTCATGTCCAGAACGTCGCCGAGACCGAGCTGCGTCTGCGCCGCGACATCGTGGAGGACCTGCTGGCCGGCACCGACCCGGAGAGTGTCCTCGTCCGCGCCCGGGGCCTCCGCTACGACCTCGACAGGCCTCATCGGGTCGTGCTCGTCGACGCGAAGCCGCATTCGCGCGGTCGCGAATCCCTGTTCAGGGCCGTCCGGCGGGCTGCGGAGGACCTCGGCGTCGGGTCGCTCCTGGTCAACCGTGCCGGCGCCGTCGTACTCCTCGCGCACACGGACGTGCGCTGGGACAAGCTGCGCTCGTCGATAGAGCGAGGCGTGGGGATCGAGGCGTGTCGAGTGGTGGCCGGCGGACGGTGCTCCAGCCCGGCCGGCTTCCCGCAGTCCTACCGCGAGGCACAGCTGGCGCGCTCCATGATGCGACCCAACACCCGGACTCTGTGCTTCGACGACCTGGGCGTGTTCCGGATATTCAGCCAGGTGACCGACCCGGTCCACCTCGAGCAGCTCGCGAACGACTGGTTGGGCGCACTCATCGACTACGACCGCGAGCACGACGCCGACCTAGTCCAGACAGTCTCGGCCTACATGGAGTGCGGGGGGAACCAGGAGCAGACCTCGGAGGCCCTGATCATCCACAGGAGCACTCTGAAGTACCGCCTGAAGCGGATCCGGGAGATCTCCGGGCACGATCTCTCCGACCCCGATACCCATCTGCACGTGCACCTCGCCACCCGCGCCTGGCAGGTGCTGCAGGCGTTGGGCTGACACAGCGGGCCGCGCGAGCGCGTGCGGGTCCGTTCGTCGATTCGGTCACGAGTCCCTCACACGGGGGCTGAAGGGCGTGATGCAGATCGAGTCGGAGTCGATGCAGGCAGGCAGGACGATGCGTCCGCTCCGGACTGCGTCCCGCAGGCTCGCAGTGGCATCCGCGACATCGCCCGAGATGCCGTAGACAGCCAGGTACTTCTGCCGAAGTCGTGGCCGGGCGAGGCCGCTCGGTCCGGGAACCACGAATCGAGCGGCGCTGGTGAATCCTTCGAGTGCGAGGACCTCCGGCAGGTGGACCTCGTCGTACCACTGGTTGTACTCATCCTCCAGGCCAGGCACCGGGTCGCTCAACACGACGAGGACGTCTCGGGACATGCAGTCACTCCGTCTCGGATCGGCTTGTTCACTTCGGGGTAGGTGTGGCCGTGGCCCGCGGTGCGAAGCGATCCCGCAGCTCGCGCTTTAGGATCTTCCCGTAGGCGTTCTTGGGCAGGTCCTCCACGAAGACGACGCTCTTGGGCACCTGGTAGTCGGCGATGCGCTCGCGACAATGGCGCAGGATGTCCTCGGCATCGACTCCGTTCGAGGCGACGACGGCGGCTGTCACTGCCTCACCCCAGAGCCGGTCGGGAACCCCGAAGACGGCGACCTGGTCCACGCCGGGGTACTCGGCGAGAACGTCCTCCACCGACTTGGCATAGACGTTCGATCCGCCGCTGATGATCAGGTCCTTGGCACGGTCGAGGACGTATAGGTAGCCCCGCTCGTCGATCCGGCCGATGTCGCCGGTGTGCAGGTAGTCGTCCCGGAGGGTCTCGCGGGTTGCGGCCTCATCGCCGAGGTAGCCGACCATCACGGTCGGTCCTCGGACAACGATCTCGCCCACTTCGTCGGGCACGGCCCACCCGCCGTGCGGGGTCTCGATGCGTACGTCGACACCGGTGCGCGCGAACCCGGCCGAGACGAGCGCCTCGTCGTCTCGCCCCGCCATGTGCTCGCGTCTCGGCAGGGAGGTGATCGTCATCGGCGACTCGCCCTGCCCGTACAGCTGGCAGAGAACGGGCCCGAACTTCGCTATCGCCTCCTCGAGGTCACATCGCAGGATCGGCGCGCCCCCGTAGATGACGTGGGTCAAGCTGGAGAGGTCGCTGTCCGCGTCCAGCACGTCCATGGTGAGACGCAGCTGGGTCGGGACCATCCAGGTCGCTGTGACTCGCTGGAGCGCGATCTCGCGGAGGACCGCGCCGGCATCGAACCTGCGGTGGATGATCGAGGAAGCGCCGCGCGCGAGCGCGGTCACAGCGTAGAAGCCCGCTGCGTGGCTGAGTGGTGCGCAGTGCAGCACGACGTCCTCGGGCGACACGGTGTGCAGGTCGGCACACCAGGCGACGATCATCGCGGTGAGGTTGGCGTGGGAGAGCACCGCTCCCTTGGGGGACCCTGTCGTTCCCGACGTGTAGAACACCCACGCCGGCGAGGACTCCTCGACCTCGACCGGATTGTCGAGAGAGCCGACCTGCTGCAGCGACTCGTGCGACAGGTTGCCGTCGCCGGCGCCGACGAAGACTCGGTGGGGTACGTCGACCTGTGCTGCCTGCTCGGTCCGATCCGCGTCGTGGAATAGCACACGGGCCTCGGAGTGGCGGCAGTGGAACTCCACCTCCTTGACGCGGAGCCTGGCGTTCACGGGGACGACCACGGCGCCCAGGCGCCAGCACGCCACGAGGATCTCCAGGTACTCCGCGCAGTTCGACAACCAGATAACGACGCGGTCACCCGGCCTCACCTCGCACCGGACGCGGAGGCCTTCAGCCAACCTGTCCGCGCGTTCCATGAACTCCGCATAGGTCCACTGACGGCCTTCGCAGGTGACGGCCGGTCTGTCGGGGTGCAGGGCCGCCGCTGCGGCCAGCATTCGGCCGAGGTTCATCGCGTCACCCCGCACGAGTGCGGACGACTGCGGCGCGGGATCGGTGTCCTGTGTGAGCGCATCTGCTCGCTGTCTTTGAAGTGAGTGCGCCGGCGATCGGCGGGCATCGGTCGGCTGTCAGGCTTCCGTCCACGCGACGCACAGGTCTTCGACGCGACCGGGTGCGCAGAGCCCTGGGGTGGAGGCTCGCGTTGTTCGTGGCGCAGCGTCATGGCTCGCTGCGCTCGGGCCAGACAGGCGGGAACAGCGGGCAGTCGATCGGTCCACCCGGCTCGAGGTCGGGCATCGTCACGTGCCCCGCAAGGTCAGGGTTGTCAAACATGTTCGCGGGGTGGGGGTCCCACGTCACGTCGTCACCGGTGTACATGCTCGCCACCGCTCGGCGGAACCCGTCGGTCGTGTTGCCGCGCGATCCGTGCACGGTCCGCGGATGGTGCAGCAGAGCGTCCCCTGGCTCCGCCGCCCCGACGAGCCACTCGTAGCGATCGTGGTCGGCTTCGAAATCGGGCTGGTCCTGGTACGGGGACTCCGCGTAGGCATCGGTGATCTCCGGGCCGGCCTTGAAACCGATGGGGTGGTAGGTCACGTTCCACGCGTGGGACCCCTTGAGGTATTGGAGGGCTCCGTTGTCAGCCGTGACGCGGTCGAAGGGCACCCAGATCCGGAGGATCTGCTCGCCTCTCAACGGCAGGTAGGGAGCATCTTGGTGCCAGGGCGTCGCTGTCGCCGCCCCGGGTTCCTTGACGAAGACCTGGTCGTAGAAAAAGTTGACCCGCGTGGCGTCGGTCAGGACCTGCCGCGCGAGCTCGGTCAACGGCCCGTGCAGCGCCCACAGCCTGAAGGCCTCGTCGTCGAGCCAGGGGAAGGCCTGGGCGAAGAACCGCCGATCTCCGTCTAGTGCATAGTTCTGCGACGACGGCGCGGACCGCTCCAGCAGCCGGTCGACCGCGCCACGCATATAGTCGGCCCACTCGAGAGGAAGGATCCCCTTGAGAACGGCGGCACCGTCGCGCGCGTAGGCCTTCCGCTCCTCGTCGGTGACCGGTCTGGTCAGGCGCACCTCAGGGCAGCTGCGGCCCGACGCGGATTCGGGGGTGGTCACATATCCTCCGGTCGTGGATTCGGATGGGTCGAGCAGGCTCCGTCCCGGCTGGTCGGCAGGCAGCCCGAGCGGAGCCGTGCGAGATTCCTCAGCGGCGCTTCAGCCGCCGAGGTTGTCGGGACCGACTTGCTCGTCAGAGCTTCAGGCGAGCCGCTCGCGAGCGATCCGGGTTCCCTCCACCATCGCCTCGAGCTTGCGCTGCGCGTGCTCGCGCTTGAGGTTGAGCATCCCGCAGTCGGTGCTGACCGAGATCCGGTTCGCAGGCACGTACTCGGCCGCCTTGGTGATCAGGTCCGCCACGAACTCCGGCGACTCGATCACCATGCTCTTGACGTCGATCACGCCGACGCCGAGGCTGATCCGCTCGGGAAGCCCGACGAGGTACTGCAGGTCGCCCGGGCCTCGACGCCCGGCCTCGAGGTGGATCTGGTCCACGTCGGCGTCGAACGCGAACGGGAACATGTCCTGCCCGCGGGGGTCGCTGACCCCGGGGTTGCCGCCCTGGTTGCCGTAACAGATGTGCCAGACTCGGTGTGCGTCCACTCCTTCGAACGCGGTGTTGATCACGTCGAGGAACCAGGCCTCCTCGCCGTAGTAGGTCAGCGGCTCGTGGATCTGGATCCAGTCGACGCCGCGGGAGGCGAGGTCGCGGAACTCGCTGTTGAACGCCTTGGCGATGTCCATGGCGAGGGGCTTCATGTCGCCGTAGTGCTTGTCGGAGCAGCAGTGCGCGAGGAACAGCGGTCCCTGCACGGCGATCTTCACCGGACGCCCTGCAGCGGCGAACTGCGTGGCCTCGAGAGCCGGCCCGTAGATCGAGCGGACCCACTCGATGTCGCCGGTGACCATCGGTGCGTGGAACTTCTTGTACAGGTCGATGGCGATCGGGTCGCCCCACCGCTCGAAGCCCTTGAGGTGGTGGCCCCAGAAGTGGAAGACCTGGCCGTACTCGTGCATGGTCTCGCTTTCGAAGTACTGCTGTCCGTCAGCGATGACGTCGATGCCGGCGCGGACCTGATCGTCGACGCACAGCTGCACGGCGTCGTAGAACCGCTCCTTGGTCCCGTAGTCGATGAAGTCCGGCTCGTCGTACTCGCCGAACACCTTGCCTGCCAGCCAGGACGGGCGGGGGTAGCTGCCGACCATCGTCGTCGGCAGGAATACCTCTTTGTCTCGCACTCTCATAGCGACTCCTCGGCATAGCGCGTGTCAGACCTCGGTGGCCTACGTGTTCAGCCGACCGTAAGATCGAGAGCCGAGCCAGGTCGTCGTGCAGTGCGGCTGAAATGGTCCGACCCAGTTGACCGTCGCGGCCCAAAGCGACGCTGCCGCGGTGTGCTGTCCGGAGTACTCCAAGGACCCCACGATGCGCCGCCGAGACGCCTGGTCGGCGTCCAACCGGGCCAAGAACACGGCAACTCTTCGTCCCGCCGGGTGGAGGGCGATGCTCTCCGGCCTCTCTAGCGTCAGCGCCACCACCGAAAGGACACAACTGATGATGCAGACGCAGGTCGACGAGTCGAATCCGCCCCCGAACCAGGCCCGCCGTGGCGGAGACGCCACGCCCCACGTGGAGAAGGTGGTCTGAGGAATGGTCGACAACACCTCGGGCGGTTCGGCGCCCGTAGCAGTCGTCACCGGAGGAGCCTCCGGGATCGGCGCGATGACCGCCCGGCAGCTGTCGGCAGACGGCTACCGGGTTGCGGTGATCGACAGGTCCCCCGCACCCGACTCTGATCTCTCCCTCGAGGCTGACGTCACCGACCCAGCAGGAGTCGAACGAGCCGTCAGCGACGTCGCCGCCGCCTTCGGCCGGATCGACGTGCTGGTGAATAACGCGGGCATCACCGGATCGCCCGAGGCCACCGTGTGCCACGAGACGCCGATCGAGCAGTGGGACCTCGTCCAGGCGGTGAACGTCCGAGGACTCTTCCTCTGCACTCGTGCGGTGTTGCCAACCATGCTCGCGCAAGGTGCGGGACACGTGATCACGGTCGCCTCGGTCGCCGGGATGATCGCCTTCCCCGGGCGCTGCGCCTACACCGCGTCGAAGGGCGGGGCGCTCCTGTTTTCCAGGTCCATCGCCGTCGACTACGCAGACAAGGGCATCCGTGCCAACGCGGTCTGCCCGGGATTCGTCGATACCCCGATGACCCGGTGGCGCCTTGACGATCCGGACCTTCGCGCGAAGGTCGAGTCGAACATCCCGATGGGTCGCGTGGCCCAACCCGGCGAGATCGCCGCAGCGATCACAGCACTCGCGTCGGACCGGTTCGCCTACATGACCGGGCAGGCACTTGTGGTCGACGGGGGCTGGACGGCCTGGTGAAGCGTCGGTCGCGGAGGCCATCGCCCCCGGGAGACAAGACCCGGAGCGAAGAATCGTCTCCTGGGGGCCAAGCCGCGACCAGTCGCGCTCCCTAACGTGCTCGTGGTCACCTCGCCTCGGCGCCGATGTGCGTGGGGCGAGAGGCGCGACACCCAGGCTCGCGGGTGTCGCGTCAGACCGGTTCCGCTTGCCGCGCTAGCCAGCGCGGCGACTACTCCTCACCACAAGGACAAGACCATGATCCAGCGCTTCCAGGATGCGATTCCTCTCGCCTTCTCGATCGCCGTACTCGCTTTCATCTGGGTGGAGGTCTCACTGAACTTCTCCTTTCACTGGGTGACCGACGGTGACCTGGGAATCGGGCTCGCACTTCCCGGCAGCTTCCACCTAATCGCCCCTGCCGCCTTCATCACCTGGGCGCTCTTCTTCGCCGCGGGCGCCGACGCTGCCGCCACCGTGAAGGTGTCGTTCGGGACGCTCGCCGGCTCAGTCGCCGGCCTGGTACTCATGCTGGTCGGCCCGGCAGTCGCCGACCTGCCCGACTTCTGGGGCCTCGCCCTGGTCATCGCGATCCTGGCGTTCGTCGCGGTCGTCCTGATGGGCGCCGGCGACTGGTGGTACGTCCCTGCGATCTTTGGCGCGTTCGCGTCGGTCGTCTTCTGGTGGATGGCGACCGGGCTGGACAGTTGGGCCGAGGCCGGAGGCGGGGTCGGCAACTCGGTGGAGGCACTGGCCGACCCGGCGACCGCTGGCAGCGGCGCGTTCGGCGGCGTGCTGTCCACCCCCGCCGAATGGGTGTTCGCCTCGACCCTGGCCTCGCTGGCGTGCGGGGTGCTGCTCGGCAAGGTCTCCGCCGTGGCCGCAGGTCTCCTGACGCCGGCGTCCAAGACCGACGAGAGGGCCCGCGAGCACTCGGCCTGACCAGAGTCGCCCAGGGTTGCGGGGCCGCGCGAACGCCGGCTGCCTCAGCCCTGGGCGCACTTCCGGTCCCATCACTGCGAGGGGACCCCATTCTTATGCAGCCCCGCCACGAACGGGTCGATCCCCGGGCTGGTCGGTGCTGTGTCGAATCAACGCTGAAGACCGCCGTGCGTCATGCTTCGACGATGCTCGGAGCAGCTACCTCGATATCGGTTCCATGGGTGACGAGCCCCCAAGGGAGATTGAAGTAGAGGTTCGGTTCCTCTGATCGCCAAGCGTGATTGGCGTCGTTCTCCCGAACTTCCGACCCTTGCCCGTAATGAGCGCGAGTCAAAGGTGCGTCACGCCGCCCACATTGGGGCAACATGCCAGAAGCGGAGCAACTCAACCGCGCACCCGATCCCGGGACGCACACAGCCATACAGCGCCGCGTACGACGCGATCGTCATCCGCCTGAGCGGCAGGCTATCCATTCGTTGGACCAACAGGTTC
>Ga0172379_10007402_pt1 | contig 14273 bp, 12 predicted proteins | sample GrowelOW334metaG_FD_119756 | JGI IMG/M metagenome (GOLD analysis project Ga0172379, IMG submission 119756) | Groundwater microbial communities from an aquifer near a municipal landfill in Southern Ontario, Canada - Groundwater well OW334 metaG | ecosystem: Environmental > Aquatic > Deep... | reverse complement strand
GGGAGTTGTTTGTTTTTGAAATGATGCTCTTTTTACACCACCATCAAACAGCTCCCTTTGAGAGAGTTAAAGTAAAAGTAATAGAAGTTTGCTTGATGTGTAATCATAGACTGGTAGGATTATATACCAAATTTAAAAAGACTGTCAACTAATCTTAATAGATGAGAGTAATAATTAACCTAACAAACAATCAGTTTTTACCACATCCAATTAATAAGTAACCCTAATTTCAACTGGTCGGCGCGGTACCGTATATAACAATTGGCGTACTCTCAATATCAGCCCAGGCGAAGATAAGCGCTGCTTCTTCTGTCTTCATGTTTACGCATCCATGCGACATTGGATGACCAAAGTTATTGTGCCAATACGTCCCATGAAGACTGTATCCCGCTGATTTAGAGACCTTATCATTATAGAAGAACATCGTATACGGAACATTAGGAAGATTGTAATAGGTTCCTAAAGCGGTCGAACCACCAGACATTCGTGTTGCCCGCAATTTCGTCCAAATACGGAATGTTCCCGTTGGGGTTCTTCCCCACAAACCGGTCGATACCAGAAAATTATAAATTAACTGATTGTTATCATAAGCGTAAACTCGTTGATTGGTTAAATCGACCTCAATCCTCTTAGAAGATGTCGTATCTCCTAATACCTTCGGAACTACGGGCACCTGCGCCAGATAATTAGGTATAGATACAATACTATTATTAAATACTCCGCTTGTTTCATTGGTAAATCCGGTATCGGTTAGTTTGACCGGGTCAACCGTTCCTTGGGGAGACAGGGAAAAAATCACTGCATTCCAATTCACATTAAATAACATAAAAAGGAGTGCTATAGAAACATAGACTCCGGCAAGTGCTTTTTTCATAAAAATTGATTTGGAAAATAATGACTAATTAATTTTACTCTAAAGGAAAATTAACCAACTTGCAATAACATCTTGAAGTTCATACTGATTTGTTACAATATACGGTATGCTTGAATATTCACAGTATCGCCCAGCTCAATTCTCACGGAACAAAAAACCTTCTTACAGGGTATTTAGTGCAGTGATTATATTTGTCATTATCATAATACTCTTAATAATCAAACCGTTTCATGCCCCAAAACCTGAATCGAACCAAAAACCAAACGAAACACAGACATCACCGACCGATTCTCAATCGGCAAACGTATCCAGAAATAACAAGCTGGAGACTGCGATAGAGACCATTATAAGAAACACGCAAGGTACGTATTCCGTATATATATATGATCTTTCCAAGCAGACGGAATACAGCATCCGGGGACAAACTGTTATGACTGCGGCCTCGTTAAATAAATTGCCAATTCTAGCCCACCTCTATCATCAGGCATCTCTAAATAATATTGATCTTGAAAAGGTTATTACTCCACAAACTGAAGATATCCAGGATTACGGAACAGGGTCAATACGTTATGATCCTCCCAATACTCCGTATTCCATCAAATCCCTCGCTCGGTTGATGATAGAAAAATCCGACAACACCGCTGCATACATCCTGGGAGACGTAATATTTACCCTTCCCCAAATTCAAGACTATATCGATTCTTTGGGCCTGACTCAAACCAATATGGGTGATAATCAAACCTCTGCAAAAGATATCGGACAGCTTCTCATTAAAATGTACAAGGGGGAAATCACTTCAAAAGCCTTAACACCGGAGATGCTGGGATTTATGATAAAGACTGATTTCGAAGATAGAATACCTACCGGGGTGCCGGCAAATATCAAAGTTTATCATAAGATTGGAGATGAGGTGGGAAAAATTCATGACGCGGGAATTATAGAGGCGGGAACTCATCCCTATGTTCTAGTAATCATGACCACAGACCAAACAGACGAGCAAAAAACAAAAGAAACGATGGCAAATATTTCTCGGCTTGTATATGAAACGATTACAAAATCATGAAGTAAGACGAGCTGTAGAGTGTTGGATAGGTGACTGGAATATAAGTTCGTTATCCGCTTTGGGTTTAATCGGCCGTATCAAGGCTACTTTTAAAGCCTGATCAACCGTTTCAACAAATATAAATTTCAAATCCTTCAAGACATTTTTCGGAATATCTTCAAGATCTTTCTTGTTACCCTTGGGTAAAATTACAAGTTTTATTCCTGCTCGGTGTGCCGCTATTACTTTCTCTTTTACTCCTCCAATCTCAAGAGCCCTCCCCCGAAGAGTCACCTCACCTGTCATCGCAACATCTTTTTTGACCGGAATATTAGTGAGGGCTGATACCAATGCAGTTGTAATAGCTATCCCTGCAGAAGGACCGTCTTTCGGAACCGCACCTTCCGGCACGTGAACATGTATATCCAAAGTCTGATAGAAGGTAGGATTCAACCCTAAAGTACTTGCTTTTGACCGAACATAGGAAAGAGCCGCCTTACATGATTCCTGCATCACTTCTCCCAAATGGCCTGTAAGAACGAGGTTGCCTTTACCCCTCATGAGCGCTACCTCAATAAACAGGATGTCCCCTCCGGCTTCAGTCCATGCAAGTCCCGTACTCATTCCGACTTCGTCTTTCTTTTCAGCAAGATACGCAGTGAATTTAATCGGTCCGAGGTATTTTGAAATAAGTTTCTCCGTAATATTGTGTTTGTCTTTCTTTTGTTCTACAACCTCACGAGCGATTTTTCTTAAAATCGTAGCAATTTCACGTTCAAGATTACGCACCCCTGCTTCACGCGTATAATGATCAATAATGGAATGAATAGTGCCGTCAGAAATTTTTACCTGGTCAGTCTTTAATCCATGAGCTTCAAGCTGTTTACTCACAAGAAAATCTTTTGCTATATGAAATTTTTCATCCTGGGTATAGCCCGGGAAATGAATGATTTCTAACCTATCCCGTAACGCAGGAGGTATCGTATCAAGAACGTTGCACGTGGTAATAAACATGACATCCGAAAGGTCGAATGTGACTTCTAGGTAATGGTCGGAAAATGCGTGATTCTGTTCGGGATCCAAAGCTTCAAGCAATGCGGCGGATGGATCTCCACGGAAATCAGCACCGACCTTATCTATCTCATCCAACATAAATACCGGATTTTTCGTACCTGCCGTTTTGATTCCTTGAATGATACGACCCGGAAGCGCCCCAACATAGGTCCTCCGGTGTCCACGAACTTCGGCTTCGTCCCGAATACCTCCGAGTGAAATTTTCACGAATTTCCGTCCCAGCGCTTTTGCGATACTCCGGCCAATAGAGGTCTTCCCCACTCCCGGAGGACCGACAAAACAAAGAATTGTGGGAACGTTATGCTTTGCAGTTTTTTTGTCTTTATTCTCCTGAGTTTTCTTTTCATTCCTCTCGTCACTTTCCATATTTAATTGTTTCAGACGCATAACAGCAAGATACTCGAGAATCCGTTCTTTGATCTTACTCAACCCAAAATGATCGGTGTCGAGCACCTTCCCAGCGCTTTTAATATCTACATTGTTAGGACTCGCTTTCGACCACGGGAGATCTATCAGCCAATCAAGATAGGTACGCACGTAAGACGCTTCAGGGTTATAGGAAGACATTTGAGCGAGACGCTTCAATTCTTTTTTTGCTTTATCTTCCACATCGGGGGGCATTTGGGCGTTTTTTATCTTCATCATCAACTCGCGAACTTCTTTGGTTTCTCCCTCTTCACCCAACTCTTTCTCGATCGTCTTCAAACGCTCACGAAGAACAGTTTCCTTCATGGATTTGTCGAATTTCTCCTGTGTCTTATTTGAAATTTTCCGTTCAATTTCCAATATTTTCACTTCTTTGGACAGGTAATCAGAAATTTTCAATAACCGGTCTTTTACGCTGCGGGTTTCGAGAAGTATCTGTTTTTCAGAAGGTTTGATATCGAGAACCGCGCCGACATGATTGGAAAATTCAGGCGCACTCAAACCGGACATAATATTCATAAACGATAGAAAATCAACGGACTTACCCAGATTTACCGCCTTTTTCAATTCCGCCATTATGTGGTTCACGACCGCCGTAATTTCATCATTCGCGGTAAAATCATCCGGAGCATCAATGACTTTTGCCAAAAAGAACGGATCGGTCCGATCGTATGATAATATCTCAATACGCGACAGACCTTTTACGAGCGCGTTAATTTCACCTTCAGTTTTCAAAATCCGTTCAATCCGCGCAAGCGTTCCAACCGTATATAAATCAGATGGAACAGGATCGTGAAGATGCGGACTTTTCTGCATAACAAGAGCTATGAGACGATCAGACGTATTGGATGCCTCTATAGCAGAAAGGGAACGGGGACGCCCAAATGTCAGAACCATTTCTGTATTCGGAAACACGATACCGTCACGGATCGGTACGACGGGTAAAGTTTTGACGTCTGCGTGGATAGGATCAATCATAGATTAGCAGTGTAGCAAAATGAGTGCTAACTGTCAATATCGAATTTTTAAACAAATTCTGAAGCTAATTTTTCAATCCGATCGGGATGCGGACTCCGGGAAACAAGTGTTGATTCACTTAGTTGCGCCAAACTGTCCGTATAAGTCGGCCGGTTGGATTCATACAAGACTCCAATCGGATATTTATCCCCAGATTCCAAATTTACCTGGAACGCTTTTTTAAGGTCTGCCGGGTCGTGGTTAGTCGTATCCAATTTATAGATACGCTCCCGATACCACTGATAAGTAGTCAAATGGTTAAACGTTACACAGGGTTGAAAAATATTAACCAAAGAGAATCCTTTATGCTCAACTCCCCTCACAATAAGGTCAGCCAGGTGAACAAGATCACCGGAAAATCCTTGGGCGACATAGGTAGCACCCTGGCTTAAAGCAAGCGCGATTGGATCAACAGGAACTTCAATGATGCCGGCCGGTGTGGATTTCGCCTTAAAGCCTTTTAAGGCCGTCGGTGCAACCTGACCCGTTGTCAAACCATAAACCCGGTTGTCGTGAACAACAACGGTAATATCATGATTACCCCGGCAAGCGTGCAGAAGATGATTGCCCCCTTCCCCATAACAATCCCCATCTCCAACTACCGCGATAACAGGAAGTTCGTGATTGGCGATTTTGATACCCACCGCAACCGGAACCGCCCGACCGTGCAGACCATGGAAACTATTCACCCATAGAAAATCGTTCATATTACCCGAGCAGCCGATACCGTAAACAACGGCCATTTTTTCAGGATCAAGATTCATTTTCTTAAACGCGTTTTTTAACGCCGCCCAGATCCCGAAGTTTCCGCATCCCGGACACCACGTGGGGAAATATCCTCCAAATCCTGCAGTCATTTCGTCGTTTAAAGTTCCCGTCATATCATTGTTTGAACTTTTTCAATAATTTCTTCCGGATCCACCGGACGGCCTGAATATTTTAGTAATGTATCGGAAATCGATACTCCTGTTACCATATGAAGCAGTTGTCCGAACTGGGCCGTTGAATTATTTTCAACCAACAATAGGCGTTTTTGAGATTGAAGGATCTCTTTTGTTTCTTTCGAAGGAAGTGGCCACACATGGGTAAAATGTAGCAAATTTATCTTCTTTTTACATTCTTTCATCGCTTGCAGCGCCGGACCTTTCGTCGAACCCCATGCAACCAATGTAATATCCGCGTTTTTCGGACCGTATACAGTTGGAAGTCTAGCGTCATTTTTCAGATAGGTTTGGAATTTTCTATTCCGTTTGTCTACCTGCCGAATTCTTTCATTCGCGTCTTCCGTTGTATGGCCGTTTTCGAGGTGCTCATATGAATTCGCCTGATGGAGAGAACCTTTCATTCCTGTAATTGCCCGAGGCGAAATTCCGTCATCAGTCACCTCATAACGCTTATATGACTTTATGGCATCCAGTTCTTTCTGGGATAATAATTTTCCCCGGTTGATTTGAAATTGATAATTTACTATTTGAGCTTTATCGACGCTAGCATGTCCTTCCAATAAATATTTATCCGTCATGATAAAAACAGGAGTTTGATAGATATCGGCAAGATTAAATGCTTCAATTGTCATCTCGTAGGCTTCTTTCATATCTCCGGGAGCTAGCACGATTTTAGGAAACTCTCCGTGTCCTGAATGAAGTATAAAAAGCAAATCCCCCTGTTCGGTCCAGGTAGGCATACCAGTTGCCGGACCCGGACGTTGTCCCATCATAATAACAATCGGAGTCTCAGTTATTCCAGCCAAAGATACGGCCTCAACCATCAATGCAAATCCTCCGCCGGACGTTCCAACCATAGATCGTACTCCCGCCCACGACGAACCAAGAGCCATATTAATAACGGAGATTTCGTCTTCCGCGTGCTTGACCACCATACCGCACTTTTCAGCTTTTGCGGCAAGATAGTGAAGAAGAGCGGATGATGGTGTCATCGGATACGCCACGTACATCCGACAATCCGCAGCAATGGCACCAAACCCGACAGCTTCGTTCCCGGTCAAATACATTTTGGGGGGACTTTCTTTTTTGGGTATTTTCACTGAATAACCGTCCGGCAAACCCGTTCTAGCCGCTTCATATCCTAACCGGGCGGCCGTAAGGTTTTTATCAATGATTTCCTGACTTTTCCGCAAAAATGTTTCGGTAATCAGCCCCTCAAGAATGGATTTATCGATCCCAAGGACTGCTTCCAACACACCGAGAGCAATATTATTAATCATGACAATCTCGAGTTTATTATCGGAAATGATTTTAGAAAATGGGACAGCCAAAATGGGATTTTTCGGATTTGGTACGGAGGATTTGGAAATATCTACTTTTTCCTGATCCAGTATGATAAGCCCGCCCTTTTTTAATTCGTTTATATGCAATTCGTAGGTCTCAAGATTCAAACAAACAAGAACGTCTGTATCCTTCTCCTGGGCAAAAACATTTTCGTCGGAGATTCGAACGGATACAACGTTGTGTCCGCCGCGGATAAGGGATGGATATTCCGGATATTCAAACGCATGATAACCGCTTCGAGTTGCTAATTTACCGAGGAAAAGTCCCGTAGTCATGATGCCAAAACCCGCTTCACCTCCGATTTTTACCGTGAGATTAATCATAAGTTATAAAAATCTAGGACGATCCTTTTTAATCTCCGCAACATGGTTCCTTAAAACCGCAATTTTTACAGAATGCATCTCTCCCTCCGGGCATTCCCGAAAGGCTCATCTCACCACATGAAGGACATTTTCGAATATTGGGTCGTTGATCTCCCCCCGAACCATTCATGCCGGTAGAATAGGAATGACGATCAAGGGAAGACTTGTTTACCGGTTTCATCGGTTATAATAATTGCCGCAACAGGACAGGCTTTCGCCGAATCCAGAATAGCTTCCGGGGTTTCTTCTTCCGCCGTATCCAAAAAGATTGCTTTGGCCTCACCGTCTAGTACATAGGCCTTAGGAGCAACCGCGATGCAGGAAGCGGCTCCGATACATAAATCCCGGTCAACCGTCACGGTATATTTTCCGATTTTCTTCGGTCCGGATGGATTGGAATTAACATCTGACATAATGGATTTACTATATCATTTAGAGGAATTTTTGACCAGATCCAAAGTCTTATGCAAAGCTTCCAAAGAAAGTAAGGCGCATTTAAGACGACTCGGAGTAAGAGGAATACCAAGAAGTTTGGTAATATTACCTGCATCCATGGTTCTTACTTCTGTTACACTTTTTCCTTTTACATGATCCGTTAACAAAGAAGCCGAGGCTACCGCGATAGCACATCCTTCACCCTGGAATTTAATTTCATCTATAGTCTGTTTTCCTTTATCCGTTGCATATTTCACCTGCATCTCAATCCTGTCACCACAGAGTTCGTTTGCTTCTGTATGAGACGCATCCGCACCGGTTAATGGTCCAAAATTTCGGGGATTGCGAAAGTGGTCCAGAATATTTTCACGGTAAATAGTATCCGTCATTAGTGCATGTTTAATCTAAACTCAGTAACAATCATATCCCGAATATTTTTTTAGCCTTATTAACCCCTTCTACAAGCGCATCTACGTCTTCCTCATCATTATATATATATAAGCTTGCCCGGGTAGTGGCCGGAAGACCAAGCCTCTCATGGAGAGGCATCGCACAGTGGTGTCCCGATCGTACACAAACATTATCAGAGTTCAATATCGAAGCCAGATCATGAGGATGAATCCCTTTCAAAGAAAATGCAAGTACTCCGCCTTTGTCATTTGAGTCCTTCGGTCCGTAAACGGTTAAGTTCTTTATGGTACTTAAGCCCGATAGCGCATAACGGGTTAATTCTTTTTCGTGATTCCTTACATTTTCCATTCCGATCTTCTTCAAATACTTACATGCCGCTCCCAAACCAATTGCACCGGAAATATGAGGGGTTCCCGCTTCAAATTTATGGGGCGGTTCCTTATAAGTCGAACCGTACAAATGCACTTCCTTGATCATGTCGCCTCCGAATTGATAAGGCGGTATAGAATCAAGAAGATCATATCGCCCCCATAAAATACCGATACCCGTTGGACCCAGCATTTTATGACCTGAGAACGCGAGAAAATCACAACCCAAATCACCTACATTTATATTCATATGGGGAACAGATTGTGCCGCATCTACAAGAACCAGTGTTTTGGGATTCAACGTTTTTATTTTTTTAACCAGCTGCCGTATGGGGTTTATTGTTCCCAAGACGTTTGATATGTGGGTTAAACACACCATAACAGTTTTTTTCGTAATAAGGGCATCCAGATTCCGAGTATCTAAATATCCATCGGAAGTAATGTCAAAGTATTTCACCTTCGCGCCTTTTTCCTTCGCGATCTCCTGCCAAGGAACGATATTCGCATGATGCTCCATGACGGTTGAAACGATTTCATCTCCCTTTTTCACATTTTGACGGCCCCAAGACGATGCGACCAAATTCATCGCTTCGCTAGCATTCCGGACGAAAACCACCTCTGAAGGATTTCCGGCGCCGATAAAAGATGCTGTCTCGTTTCGCGCTTCTTCGTACCGTGCGGTTGCTTCTTCCGAAAGAGTATACACTCCTCTGAAAATATTAACTGAAAATCTCGTATAGTAATCGTTTATCGCATCCACTACCGATTGGGGCTTGAGTGACGAAGCTGATGAATCCAAATATATAATTGGTTTTTTGTTTATCTTGCGTTTGAAAATCGGAAAGTCTTTTTTTACGGATGGTATATTCATATCTCTATATTATTAAACTCTATTCTTCTTTTATTCCCACCAGTATATCATTCCCTTCAAGTTTTACCGGATAGGTGTTCAAATCAGTGGTTGCCGGCGGAGCAAGTACTTTTCCGTTCGAAATATCGAATTGGGCCCCATGACAATAGCATGTGAGTGTACTCCCGTCCAGAAATCCACCCGCTAGCGAACAATGTGCATGGGTACAAAACCCATCAAATGCTTTGAATTGACCTTTTATATTTGCTACCGCAACCACCTTACCGTTTACCCGGTATTCTTTCATTTTTTTATCAGGAATATCCTGAATTGTTCCAACTTTTACATATGTCATACTAGCTCTCTTTCTAATAAATGCTTAATATATTTCAGAGCTTTACCGCGTAAGTTATTTTGAATTTCCTCTGACGGAATTCGGCGAATTACGTCTTCGAAAAATCCCTCCAAGATTACTCGGGTCGCGTCCTTCCCATTCAAACCCCGACTGGCCAAATAATAGAGTTGCTCCTGGTCCGGTTTTCCGATGGTAGCGCCGTGCGTACATCGTACATCATTTGCTAAAATTTCCAAATACGGTCGGGAATCCGCCCAAGCCTTGGAAGAAAGAAGCAAATTTTGATTTTTCTGATAGGCGTTTGATCTTTGAGCGTCCTTTTCGATCCGTATAAGACCTTCGTAATAGAACCGTGATGAACCAAAAAGTGCGGATTTGATCAGAAGATCGCTCACAGATTGCTCTCCTAGATGATCCTGAACTGTTTTTAATCGGATCACCTGATTCCCCTGTCCGATGATAATCCCGAGAATTTGGACATTCGCTTTCGTTCCCGTTACTTTTATTTCTATCTTTCCTGTCTCATCCGTTTTATTTTCGGGAAAAATAACATATGTCACATGTTCATTACTTTGTACGGAATATGTTTTATCCGTATTTAATGAATCAATAATTATTGTTTTTTCTATTTTTTCCATACTTAATATTTTTTTATCCGACTGATCCTTCCATCTCAAGTTGAATTAATCGGTTTAATTCCACCGCATATTCAAGCGGTAACTCTTTCACGATCGGTTCAATAAAACCATTTACGATCATGGCCTCTGCGTCCGCCTTCTTCAAACCCCTGCTCATCAAATAGAATAATTGTTCGTCTCCAATTTTCGAGACGGTCGCCTCGTGCTCCACCTGCACATCGCTATGACGAATATCCATCGTAGGATAGGTATCCGACCGCGAAGCCTCGTCAATCAAAAGCGCATCGCATACTACTTTCGATTTGGCATCTCTCGCGGACGGAAGTATTTGGATTAAACCGCGATACGACGTTCTTCCGCCTCCCGCACTTACCGATTTGGACGTAATTTTTGACGTTGTATGAGGAGCGATATGAATTGCTTTTCCTCCAGCGTCCTGATGCTGTCCTGATCCCGCATAAGCAATTGAAAGTATCTCTCCCCGCGCTCCTTCTCCGACTAAATATACCGACGGGTATTTCATCGTTAACTTGCTTCCCAAATTTCCATCAATCCATTCACCTACACCTTCCTCTTCAACACGCATCCGTTTAGTAACCAGGTTATAAACATTGGTTGACCAATTTTGAATCGTTGTATATCGTACGCGGGCACCTTTCTTTACAATAATCTCCACAACCGCCGAATGCAGGGAATCCGTAGTATAGATTGGCGCGGTACAGTTGTGAGAAACGACTCCTTCCGCAACATAAGATTCGTCTTCTTCGACGCTAAAATTATATACATCTGTAGAAATATTTTTGGGTATAATCGATTTAATAGGTATGTAAAGGTAACGGTTATCGATATAAGTTGGAGATCCCATTTTTCGCCCGTCTGGAATCTTAACTTTTGAAATACGGCTAAATAATTTATTTGATGGTCTGGAAATAATTACATTATGCATAATCTGTTTGGGGTATTTTCTAATTTGTGAGTTAATTGATGCAATTATTCCAAGTTTCAATAAAACATCACGAAAACCTAACACAAGTGAACGGGATACTGAGGAATAACGAAAAAGATGGATCTTTCTATCAACACTACCGTCTCCATACCACATTCCCCGGATTAATTCCTGAAGATGACGGTGCGGACTTTCAATTATCCAGGAAGGAATATGTTTTGACCGATTTGTTGAACCGAATTCTCTTGCAAATAATCGGGCTGCAAGCGTAGAACACAAAATGATAGTACGACCATGATTCCTTATCTTTCCGGTAATAGGATCTTTATCAAAATATTTTTTAAGCAAGTTTTTAACGTCTTTTATTAGTTCCGTTTCATTACTGTTAAATGTAAATGTTAAATAATGCTCTTTATCAATATGTCCTTCGGAGAAAAAATACCCGATTAATCGGTAAAAATCGGGATCCAATGATAAATCTATCGTTTTTTTACTTTTGTGTCTTCCGTATCCAAAAGGTACTGTAAGATGCATTTGAGGCTGATAATGATATATACGGGGAAAAACATCTTCACTGGTTGTTTTTCTTTCCGTCTTTGACTCGGTGATATTTTCCTCCGCTTCTTTACGTTGAATCGGGTAGACTAAATAATCTCCAACTTCTAATTGATCTGCTTTTAACCATCGGGGTTGAAAATTATTATTTTTATACTCTTTTTTCTCTCGTTTACAAACTAAAAGAGGATGCTCTGAAGTGACTTGGAGTTTAGCTCCGCTATCTCCGTAATACCGTATTGAAAATAATTTACCATTATATTTTCTTGTCATCGTATGATATACACGTCTATACCTTCCATTATGAGTTAATACCCGATCATCAACATTAATATTTTCGATTTCTTTTTCACCTTTATCAGTTCTGACTCGTGCACCTTTAATAAAACAACCTTCCACGTAGTGAACAAAGCTGCCTTCTTCGGCAATAATAAGCGTCCGTTCAAACTGTCCCATGTTTGCCGCGTTGATACGGAAATATGCTTGAAGCGGAAGATCCACATGAACCCCCTTCGGAACATAGATAAAGGATCCGCCAGACCATACCGCAGTGTTTAATGCTGAAAACTTATTATCAGCCGGGGGGACGATTGTTCCAAAATATTGCCGGACGAGGTCCGGATACTGCCGGAGACCCGAATCCATATCCAAAAAAATAACCCCTTTTTTTGTCAGCGACTTCTGGATGCTTTTATAAACGACTTCCGATTCATATTGGGCTGATACTCCGCCTAAATATTTTTTTTCAGCTTCCGGAATTCCGATCCGGTTATAGGTATCCCGAATTTCTTCCGGTAATTCATTCCATGTTTTTGCTTTCCGGTCTGTCGGCTTAATGTAATAGTAGATATCATCAAAATTAAGCGTACTCAAATCCCCTCCCCATCTAGGAAGCGGTTTTGACTGGAAAATTTTCAATGACTCAAGGCGGTATTCTCGCATCCAATCCGGTTCAGACTTATACCCTGATATTTGCTTCACGACCTGCTCGGTTAAACCTTTCTCGGATTTGTAGAGATATCGTTCCGGTTTATGAAATCCGTAGAGATAATCAGAAGATTTGAGTTTTGAAGTTGTCGACATAAGGAAGTATTCAACCGTTAATAACTCTCATATTTACTTACAAGTTTCCGGGGAACTAACATTCAATCTGAACTTTCTTTCGTCCATTTTCCATACCCGTTTCTCTCGATGTCTTCCGCAAGTGTCCGATTCCCCGAAGCAACCATTGTTCCATTTACTAATACATGCACAAAATCAGGTGTTGCATACTTCAGAATCCGCTGGTAATGAGTGATAATAAGAATCCCTGTTCCCTTCTTTTTCAATAAATCAATTCCCGTAGCAACAACTTCCAATGCATCTACATCAAGACCTGTATCGATTTCATCAAAAATCGCATATTTCGGATTTAACATGACAGCTTGCAGCATTTCCAGTTTTTTCTTTTCCCCTCCGGAAAATTCCTGATTCAAACCCCGTTTTAAAAGATCTGGCGGTATTTTCAGTTTTGCGGAGTTTTCAAGAATTTCTTTATGATAATCCCAAACGCTTAAAACCGGATTGTGTTTCGTTTGTTTTGTATCTGAATCTGTTTTTTTATGTAAAACGGAACGGACGGTTCTGAGTAAATTGGTTACAGTAACTCCCGGAACTGATATGGGATTCTGAAATGCGAGAAATAAGCCTAATCTTGCGCGCTCGTCTGTTTTTAACGCTTTCAAATCTATCCCATTCAAACTTATTTCATATTGATTATTTCTCAAATGATAACCCGGATGTCCCATTAAAACTGCCGCCAGTGTAGATTTTCCACTTCCGTTGGGACCCATAAGCACATGAATTTTTCCCGGTTCTATCGTCAAGGAAACGTCCTTCAAGATATCACGGTTTATCAATCCCCCAGTCAGATTACGAATTATAAAGCTCATAATTTTAAATCTAATAGATATTTATCTATATTTTAATACATTGATGCCAGTAAATAGGAGTTTATCAGAAACATTCCATCAGAACAAGCCAATGTACCAATCCATTGCATCCTCTGACCCGGCCATCTATAATAGAAAAATTACTCTGAAATAGCATTATGGGAATAATAAAATTCGGGATTGATTTCATCCTTCACATCGACAAGTACTTGGCAGCTCTGATTGCTCAATTTGGAATTTTCACTTACGTTATCCTGTTTCTTGTCCTTTTTTGTGAGACAGGCCTAGTTATTACGCCTTTCCTTCCTGGGGATTCGCTTCTGTTTATCGCGGGTACCCTCGCTTCAACCGGTTCATTTAATATTCTTATTTTATACCTTGTCGTATTCTTCGCAGCGGTTCTCGGAGACACAACGAACTATTGGATCGGGTATCACATCGGAAACCGGATTTATCACATGAAGAGGATTCCTCTTATCAATAAAGAACAACTCGACAAAGCTCATCATTTCTATCAAAAACACGGCGGCATCACAATTATTCTCGCGCGTTTTATCCCGATTATGCGTACATTCGCTCCCTTTGTGGCGGGAATTGGAAAAATGGACTACGGTAGATTTATATCGTTCAATATAATCGGAGGATTAGCGTGGACAGCCCTATTTACATTCGGAGGATATTTCTTCGGCAATCTTCCTTTC
>Ga0172379_10007401_pt1 | contig 14275 bp, 14 predicted proteins | sample GrowelOW334metaG_FD_119756 | JGI IMG/M metagenome (GOLD analysis project Ga0172379, IMG submission 119756) | Groundwater microbial communities from an aquifer near a municipal landfill in Southern Ontario, Canada - Groundwater well OW334 metaG | ecosystem: Environmental > Aquatic > Deep... | reverse complement strand
TAAAAAAAGGCAGTATTCGGCCCTTGTTTTGACTTGTTCATCGAAATACCGTTGTTTTTGACCGATTTTAACTACAATATATGGTATTGCGTCCGCGTCGGGATCACTATATATAGTAGTTTGGCTGTTCGGCGCGCTTTGTCACTAAGCGCCCCTTATTTTGAATTTTCGTTTTTTTTCTTTAGAAACGTAGGTTTTTAGTGGATATGACGCAAACAATGCGTTATGCGTTTACACTTCCGTTTTCGCTTCAATAATCTGAATTTTGACGAAATTCGCCGATTTTCACCTGAACGTCTTTATTGATGTGCTGTCAAATGCTGATATGTGCGCAATTGTATTTTGTTATTTCAACAATTGGCTCTTTAAGTGAAATGATTGCTCGATTGCCAAAAACAATATCCACTTATTTCCATTTTTAGCAATTGAAAAATGGCGGCAATATTTCTATTGCTTATGTGTCACGATTTTTTTCGGCAGAGGAAAAAATGAAACTGTCCGAGACGGCTTAGCGGATAAATGCGAGCGAGAGAGTTTTCCGCACTGCGCCAGAAATCAAAAGTTCTTTTGTTTTTGAAGAAGCGCGACTCAAGTTTTTTCGCGCCGTTTAAAAAGTAAGGAATGTATGGGAAAAGATAGATTGGTTTTTCTGATTCCACGCGCAGACCGTTTTCTTCGATCAGCTTTCTCCACACACGCGGCGCTGCGCGCGTAATATGGACGTTGATTCCATGTTTAAATTCCGGCGCCAGGCCAACACCCGCCGCAGCTCGCAACGGCGCTGATACAATGCCGGCGGCGCCGTCGAGAGAATCGAGGGAAAACCAATTCGGAACAGTCAGCAGCGCCCCACCGTCACTGCTCAAAACGCGGGCAATCTCTTTGATGGCAGGCGCTGGATCGTATAAGTGCTCGAGAGTTTCGGAACAGACGACAGATTCGAATGATGAATCAGAAAAAGACAGCTTCGCGGCGTCTGCGACTGCGAACAATGCGTCCGCTGGCATCCGCTCAGGCTGCGCAATATCGCAACCGACATACTCCGCGCTCAGTTTTTTGGAGGCAAACGCCGCGAGCGGCATGCCGCCGCACCCGACATCGAGAATCCGCGACGGAGCTATCCGCTCCAGTTCTTCGGCGAGCAGCGCAAACCGGAACATATTTCCCGGATCGGAAAAATACACTTCATCCTGATCGCGCCAAGGCGGATTCACGGCGCCGCGATAAAACTTTTCGAGATATTCAGGAGTGATCGAATCGGAATCGAAGGTGACGGGCATCAGGCCGTTCCCTTGTCCGCGAGGAAGCCGCGCAGGCGTTTCATCCCCTCGGCGATGTTCTCAATCGAGTTTGCGTAGCTGAACCTTATAAAGCCTTCTCCGCCGGGTCCGAAATCAATTCCCGGAGTGACGGCCACGCCGGCTTTATCCAAAATCTCAAGCGCGAGCCGGTAAGAATCGCTGTCTATATGCTTCATGTTCACCAAAATATAGAATGCGCCTTTCGGCTCGAACGGGATGCGGAACCCCATGCCTCTCAGTTCGCCGAGCATGAACTGTCGCCTCTTGTCGTATGTCTCAACCATACGGGCGATGTCTTCCTTTGAATCCTCGAGAGCGGCGATCGCCGCCCACTGCACGAACGAATTCGCGGAGATGAAGAAATTCTGGTGCAGCTTCTGCATGGTGCGGCAGCACTGTTTCGGAGCTATCACATAACCGACGCGCCAGCCCGTCATCGCATAGAGTTTCGAGAAACCGTTTATGACAAACGCGTCTTCCATGAATTCAAGTATGGAGTGAGCCTTCTCTCCGTAGACAAGTCCGTGGTAGATTTCATCGGAAATGACCGGGATGCCGAGTTCGGCGACATCGCGTAATGTGTCCGCGCCGATAAGCGTGCCGCTCGGATTTCCCGGCGAATTGATGAGGATTGCGCTTGTTCGTTCAGAAATAGCTTCCTTCAGGCGTTCTGCTTCGTACTGGAATCCGTTTTCCTCGTTGGTCGGAATCATCTTCGGAACGCCGTCGGCGAACTTGATGAAATTGGGATAGCAGGCGTAATGCGGGTCCGGGATAATAACTTCGCGGCCCGGCTGGATGAGAACCGAAAAAATGAGGCTCATCGCGGCGGAAGTGCCGGCGGTGATGATAATTGTGTTTGGATCAACGTCGACACCATAGCGGCGGTTATAATCACGCGCCACAGCCTCGCGCAGCTCAAGCAGCCCCATGCTATGCGTGTAGTGCGTTTTGCCTTCCCTGAGCGCTTTGACAGCCGCCTCGACCACTGCCGGGGGCGTGTCGAAATCCGGTTCGCCCACTTCGAGATGTATGATATTGCGTCCGGCTCGTTCCAGTTCCTGAGCCTTCTCCATTATTTCCATCACTATAAACGCTTTGATGCCCTGAGCCTTCTCAGGTATGTCAAAAGAGCAAAGCTGCTTTTTCTTCATGTCGTTCCCCTCACTTTACTACGCGCAGACGGAAAGTCATGTTGCGGGCCGGGAAAATATAGCAGTAATACTTTTCCCACGTTCGCGGAAACTTATTCGCAAACAGACCTATCCCCAGATATTTGTAACGATTTAGAAAATCGAGTTTTTTTTCAACGACTTCGAACCGGCATTGCGTGTAAAAATCTATCATTCCATCGCCGGCGGCGAAAAAATCGAACGAATAGAACCCGAGATGCTGCTTGTGGGTCGGGTCAGTCCATGAGTTGCTGGATGAGAAATGAGGCGTGACTATATCGACGACAGCGCCGGGCTTTCCGATACGGTGCAGTTCCTCCATCAGCTTAACGATGTCGGACAGGTGTTCGACCACGTGCCGCATAATCATCCGGTCGAACGTATTGTCTTCAAACGGATATGGAAACACATCGAGATCGTGAACCACGTCGGGATTAACAGCCGCGACCCGGTCAATCCCGATCGCGCCGTGTTCTTTCAGCAACCCGCATCCTATGTCGAGCGTATTAATCGGCGTTCCTCCGCGCATTCTTTGCGTATTCGTCGCGACTTAACTTAATGCCCTCAAACCGGCGACGCGCCGGTGATAAGAATAATAGTCAAAACAGCCGCCTATTTCAATTCGGAATGTTAATCGGTGAAACGCGCTCTACCGTATAACTATTTTCAAATGCCGCTATATTTGCGCGGCGTCTGAAATCACGCGCCGAGGCAGCGCTTGACCGCCTCGATCACATCCTCAGCGTCTTCATCGCTCATTTTCGCAGTCAACGGCAGGCTGACGGTCTGTCTTCCGATTCGCGTCGCGTTAGGATAGTCTTCCGGTTTCCATCCGAAGGCCTTTTGGTAGAAAGGATGTTCCGGAATGCTCAGATAGTGGACGCCGACGCCGATATTGTTCGCCGCCATGCCGTTCAGAAAATCGTCGCGTTCAATGCCTGTTTTTTCCTTGTCTATCATTATCGTATACAAATGGCAAGCGTGGCGGGTGTCCGTTTCGGTCGGAACAGGCAGACCGACCGGCAGCCCGGCGAGAGCTTCGTCATAGCGGCTCCATATCTCCCGGCGTCGAATCCAGTTCTTCTCCACCCGCGCCAGTTGGTGTATTCCGATCGCCGCCTGAATGTCCATCATGTTATATTTGAATCCTGCTTCGACAACCTGATAGTGCTTGAACCCTTCGTCGCTGAACCGTTTCCACGCATCCTTGCTCATGCCGTGGAGCGCGAGAATTTTTATCCGCGAGGCGTCTTCTTCTCCGCGCGTGACAACCATGCCGCCCTCGCCGGTTATTACGTTTTTCGTGACGTAAAAGCTGAAGCAGCCGAAGTCGCCGAAAGAGCCGGCCTTGCGTCCGTGGTATTCCGTCTCAATCGCATGGGCGCAATCCTCGATGATTTTCAACTCGCTTTTTTTCGCGATCGAGCAAAGAGAGTCCATATTGCAGGACCGCCCGGCGAAGTGAACGGGCAGAATCGCTTTTGTCTTCTGCGTGATACGAGCTTTTACGTCCAGCGGGTTGATATTCATCGTATCCGGTTCGACATCCGCGAGAACGGGCGTTCCTCCTGCATGTATGACGGCGTTAACCGTTGCGCAGAATGTCATGGCGGTGGTTATAACCTCGTCGCCGGGCATAATGCCGGCTGCGAGTATGCTGAGGTGCAGCGCCGCAGTGCAGGAATTGACCGCCACCGCATGAGCCGCCCCGACGTACGCTTTTATATCGTTCTCGAACCGGGCCACTTTCGGGCCGGTGCCAAGCCAGCCGCTCCTCATGCAGGCGACAACTTCCTCTATCTCTGATTCCTCGATGGCCGGAGAGCCGAACACAAGAAACTTTTCTTTGGGACGCGCTGGAACTTCTTTCACTTGTCGCAGCTCCTATTCTTTAAACACAATTCTATCTCATAATATCATGATTCCATCGATAACTTTTCGCATACGCTGTTTTTTTTCGTGTAATCCAGGCGACACAGGCGCCGTCAAAACCGATTCCGGCAGAACATCATCGGCTCCTTCCATTTTGATTTTACACTTCAGCGCCGCTTATGTTAGAATAACCTCAGGGAGAAATTGATATGAAAAAGCTGACGTTCCTGTTTTTGCTCGCGACGCTCGCATTTTCAACCGCGCCTGTATATTCGCAGCAGAATGCGACAAAAACAAATGTTAAACCGGAATTGCGCAATGCGATAACCGTCACGCCTGAAATGCTCGCCCCTATGCGGCTCGCTCCCGGCGAATACTGGTTCTCCGCTTTGATAAATGATCCGAGAAGCGGCGAGTTCAAAGGCGGCTACCTAACTTATAAATTTTTCGCCGACAATAGAGGTCTTCAGGTTATATCGGCTAATAATGTCATTACGGCTAAAGTTTATAACATGACCGCCGCCAAATCGATTTCGTCGAACGAAGAAACTTTTTCGCCGGCGTATGGAAGAATAATTCGCCAGCATTACGAGGGCGATCTCGCCGTGATGATGAGCCTTTCGGCGCCGAAGTCTTCGGTGCGAGTGAATAAAATCGCCGCCTTCGACTGGGAAAACAAAACAATCACTATTAACTACGGCAACGATCCGAAAGCGCCGGTCAGGGTAAAACCTCTTGAGGAAAACACTACATCGGGAATGGCGATGCTCGCTTTCATGCTCAAAGCTAAATGGACGGACACTTCAAAAATATACAGATTTCATTATTTCAACATCGGTCAGGAGCAGTATGAGGACGTATATATTAAATGCCTCGGAATGCGCGATAAGAACACAATAAAATACCAGACTGTCTGGCACGGTTACGGAGAAGGCGGCCAGTTGATATTCTGGGTGACGCTTCCCAAAGCGGGAGCGCCGACGGGCATGTTCCAGAAATATATCGTCGACCCGATGACGTCGAGATATACAACGTATCAGTTCACAACGAAGAAAGAAGCGTTGAAGCCTGTGCGGCCGCTGATAGATTGATGCGCCGCTCCGACGGAACATCCAACAGCAATATTTGAAAACGGAGCATTAACATAAGATGGATATTATGGAATTTTTTAACAATCTGCTCAAAGCGTTTATCCCCATGTTCGTAGCGGTGGACGTTATAGGCGTTGTGCCTTTTTTTATCGGTCTTACCGAAGACATGACCGGCGAGCGGCGAAGCAAGCTGCTCAAGCAAAGCGTTTTGACAGCCACTCTTATAACTATCGCGTTCATGCTTGTTGGAAAAGCGCTTTTCGCCTATCTAAGGATAGAAATATACGACTTCATGATCGCGGGCGGCGCGGTAATTTTCATTATCTCGACGCACGATCTGATTTCCACTCAGAAAACCAACATCCCCGACGACACTTCGGCCGGCGTCGTTCCGCTCGCGACTCCGCTCCTTGCCGGACCCGCTGTTCTGGCGACCGCGCTCATCACTATGAAGCCTTTCGGCGTCGCCGCCACTCTTATCTCCGTCATTCTCAATTTCCTGATCGCCGGACTGGCTTTCCACTATTCAAAGTTCCTCATCAGGCTGCTCGGCAGAAACGGCGCGCGCGCGCTGTCAAAAATCATGGCACTCGTTCTCGGCGCCTACGGCATCATGATGATTCGATCAGGCATTATTGAAATTATCTCGAAGTATCCCAATCTGATTCAGTAGAACTGTTTATTTCGCGCCTTCAGAATAATTCCATCGTTAAGATTTTACCATCGAGAGTCCATCATCTCCGCAACGCCGTACATGTCGTTGATTTCTATTCTCTCGCCGTTATCGTCGATTATATAGCCTCTGAAAAATCCGCACGGCTGAAAATATTTCATGTCCATTATGCCAAGGCTGACGTTTTTCACCTTGTCGCCCTGCGGATAAAAAGTCAGTTCCGCGCGCCCGTTCAGTTCGCGAATCTTCCACGGCTCCATGCGCCGCTTAGGATCGAATTCAAACGCAGCCGCCCCGAGCAACTCCATTTTATTTCCAATCCACAAACAGTTCTCGTTATGTTTCTCCTGATCCTCAATCGTCTCGTGAACTCCTATGTTCACTCCAATGAGACGCCCCGCGGCGTCGTATCCGGCGAATGTTGCCCACTGCCAAACCGTTATGTACGGAAAATATGATTTGTGCTCGTCCATGATGGCGATATCCCGCGACGGATCGTATTCAAATTTCTCTCCGCCGATCTTGAACCAGCCCGACGCCGGCATCGGCGCCTTGTGCGTGAACATATTGTTGTTCCCGCGCAGCGGAAAACTCGCCACGAACGGCTGTACGCTCGAAAGGTCTTCCGTCAAAACGATCTCGGCGGAGACGCCCGGCTTCCTACACGTTCCTTCTATCTCGATTCTTATTGTGTGCTCTCCTGCGTCTATATGGCTGTAAAACTCCATAATGTATCCACGCGCTACATGCTCGCTCCTGTCGTCCAGCAAATTCGCAGCCATCCGAACTGCGCCCGGCAACCCGTTCCGCTCATAGGTAATCAGCGTATTGTTCCGCCGGTCATATGCGAATAAATTCGACGAAGCGAGACACTTGGCATCCTGCATGAATGCAATCAGATGCCAATCCGGATGCTCAATTGTAAATCCAAGCCATTCCTTCAGCTTGAGAGATCGCAAGGATTTTTCGATGAAGCCTCCCGGCCATTTAACATCGCCGAAATTCATATTTCTTATCGGCTTTCGAAATATGCCGTTCAAGATCCTGCCGTCTCTGACAATCGATTCTGGCGATTCCTGTATTTCCCGTTTCATAACACATCCTTAACGTCATTGCGAGGAACGAAGTGACGAAGCAATCCCAGACTCAGTTTCAAAATTCATGTCTAAGATTGCCACGCCCCGATAGAACGGGACTCACAATGACGATGCTTTTATAATATTGTAGCGCAACACAACATTTGTGGAAAATACTGATTATGCAGGGGCGCAGCATGCTGCGCCCTGCCAATAATTATTTGTTTCGGGGAAAATTACGCCCAGGGCAGTACATTGCCCTTGAGCAACACATTCATTATCTCGTACGCGTTCGAGACCCTTCCAACCTGCAATTTTTCGGATATCTCGAAATGCTTCAGACAAGTGCCGCAAGCCAGCAACTCCACGCCCTGCCCGGCGAGCTGGTTCAAAGCGTCGAGCGACTCAGAACCCTCGCAGCAAAGTTTGACGCCCGCGTTCATAAACACGATCTTTTCGGGGAGCGCTTCATTCTCGGCGAGCGCGTTCAGCAGAACCTTCACAAGCAGCGTTCCGAGATCGCGGTCGTCTCGGCCGAGCGAATCGCTTGAGATGAGCAGAACCTTATCTTTTATCATTTTTGACGCCGCCGCATCACAAACAACCTCGACGTCGCCAATCTGTTTATCTTCGGTTTTCTTCAACGACACTTTGAAATCGTCTCGGCGCTTTGCCGTTTCGGCGCTGAAGCCGGCCTTCTTCGCGAACCGAACGACATTGTCCGCCGAAGCCTCGTTGTCCACCAAAACGGAGATTTCAGAAGCTCCCGCCTCGACTGCCCGTTTCGTCATCAAAACCGGTTCCGGGCAAGCGTGTCCCCTCGCGTCTATCTCTTTCATTCCGATTCTCTCATTTGTTGATATATTCTTCGACTTTCGCATAGACTTCCGTCACGTCGATCGGCTCGAACTTCGGTTTCGCAAATTCGCGCTTGCAGAGTTCGTATACCGCTCTATTGTACGGAACCTTCATTCCCTGTTTGTCGGCGAGCTTTATGAAGTAGCCATTCAGCGACTCAAGCTCGGAGTCCGAGCTGCCGCGCATGATGACATCCTGCGCCATGCTGCTCATCACCATCTTCGCCACATTCTTTTCGAACATTCCCTTTGTGATGAACTGCGGCAGCTTCGCGCCCGCGGCGAGAAGCGTCCACGACGGCATCCCGCCCAACTTGCACTCCTTGTAGCCGGCGTTCTTTACAATCCGGGCGCCCTCCAAGGTGAGGTTCGACAACAGATTCTGAAACAGCGACGGATCCGATATCTCGCGAACCCGGTGGCCGACCAGCGTCGTCAGCGAATTCGTCAGATTGATGACCATCTTCGAGCGCGCGGCGTCCTGTATGTGCGGCGTGATTATCGTCTCAACGCCTTTATTGAACACCTTAGCGATTTTTTCCATCTCATCGTTCAAATCGTTTATCAGAGTTCCGATGATTAGCGGACCCCGCTTCTGGTAGCCGATCACACCCGGCTCGTCTATCCACGCGTTATAGCTGATCACGCAGTAAATTATTTTCGAGAAATATTTCGGAAGAATCGCCTGATTCTCGATTCCGTTCTGCATCGCTATGATCACCGGCGCGTCGCCGACTTTTTCCTTGATCATTTTCGATACGGCGTCGAGACTGTAGTTCTTCACGCAAATCGCGATCGCGTCCGGCGTCGGAATCTCCGAGAGGTCGCTGATGACGTTCACGCGCACATTTGTCTTTTTATCGCTCTTCTCGCCGAGATATGTCGTGATGCCCTTCTCGCGCATCGCGTCGGCTATCTTGCCCTGATCGAGAAAGTAAATGTCTTTATATTTTTCGGCGATCCACGCGCCGACCGAACCGCCGATCGCGCCGGCGCCCAATATCACTATGCTCGGATTCTCTTTCATCGCGTCACCCCATGTCCCCTATTTGTTCTCGTTTCCTATCTTAGTGTCATTAGAAACTTATCGGAGATTTGAAATTCGGATTCGGCAGATCGAAGCAACTGTTGACGTGCTTCGCGAACCGCAACTGGAACGGCATCTCCTCGATGTCGAGGTTCTTGATCATCCGCCCGCACGGCGTGTCGCCTATCCAGAGATATTTCCGGTCCGGTTCCACGCCCTTTTTGAAGAGCAGGTTCATATTTTTCGTCACTCGAAAATCAGCCTTGAAATTCGTTTCGCTCTGCAGCAACTCATCGCCGAGCCGCGAGTAGAGATTCGCCGTTTCGTCGAACCGCTCCCGTTTTCCCTTCATCGGAACCCGGATCTCTATGTACGGCTCGCCGGATTCTTCCTTCGCCACTGTAACGCAGTCGCCGCTTTCCTCGTACAGATCGATCTCCTGAACCTCTTTAGGCAGCCCCCATATTTTGTGGCCGCGAATCCTGTTTTCAAGCGAAGTGACCGGCATCGAGAAAACATAGTAGCCGAATTCCTTAAATAATTTCTGCGCCACCATCGGCAGCACGGGTATATTCATTTTCGAGTCAACCATCACGGGAATCGTCATCGCAATCTCGTTGTAAGGCGGAACGCCCATGACATTTTTGTATTCGTAGCAGGAGAAGGCAACGATGGCGCGGCCTTGCGGCATCTGCACCGGCTTGATCTTCGGATGCAGCATCATCTCTTCGGCCTTCTTGTAATCGCACATGAAAATCGCCTGCGCGCACGTCACGTCGCCGTAAAATGTCGGAAAAAGATAGTTCTTCGCGATAGTGTCGGTCAACTGCAGCGGAGCCGCAGCCGGCCGCAGCTTGAACCGCTTGAAAAAATCGTGCTGGAACTTGTCGTTGTTATCCAGCATCGTGCCATCGAATTCATATAACGGTTTCATTGTTTGCTCCTTGCTCAATTATTAACGCGGATAATTATAGGGAAAATACGGCGGCAATACAAATAATTCAATACGTCATTGCGAGGAACGAAATGTTTTTAGCCAGCCACGCATGCTTTAAGCGGGAGAAGCAATCCCGAGCTCAATTCCTATCGCCGCCTATGCGTAATTGCCAAGCGCTTGTCATTTCGAGTAAAACGAGAAATCTCGATAAAACTTTCCTTGTTGATGTTAATTGAAGATTCCTCTCTTCGCTCGGAATGACAGGATTAATAATGGAAATACAAGGAAATAGGATATTGCATCTGTACATCTCGAATGCTTGTAGGGGCAGACTTCAAACCTGCCCTTTCCCGCCCGGGCCTTTGTAACACGACTTAATTATCTTGTCCGCAAAAAACCGCGACGCGCCCGGCAGAAACCTGTTAGCGGCGACGATCATCTCCGCCTTCTTGCCGGGAATTATCGCATAGCTTCCGCGCGACATGCCTGACAGAATGTCATCGATCGCTTCGTCGACGCTGAGAACCCCCGCCGAATGCGTGTACTTAACGTTCTCAAGCGGCCGGGTTTCGCGTATCCCGTCCACCATCGGCGTGTCTATCTCCGGCGGCAATATCAGATGCATCTCGATCCCCTGCGGTTTCAACTCAAGGCGTAGACTGTCCGACAATCCAACCACGGCGAATTTCGACGCGCAGTATGATGAATAGCCAAACACGCCCATGATTCCGGAAACGGACGACATATTTATGATCCGCGCGCCCTTTCGCCCTTTCATATAGGGCAGCGCAGCTTTTATGAAATGCAGAGTCCCGAAAAAGTTCGTCTCCATCTGCGCTCTGAAATCCTCGACCGGCAGATTCTCGAAATAGTTGCTGTTCAGAATCCCGGCAAAATTGAAAAGAAAATCCGGCGTTCCGAATTCATCCGCGAGCCGCTTCATTGTCTCTATAGTCGCCTGATAATCGGTGACATCGCAGGAAAAAGCGGCGACATTCGGCTGCGCAGCCGTTTTTACTTTGCCGGCGCCGCCCGCGGCGAGCATCTCATCCTTGACACGAGTGAGCTTCTTCGCGTCCCGCGCAACAAGAGCAATATTTGCGCCTTGCTTAAACAGCCGCTTCGCGAGCCCCTCCCCTATTCCGCTCGACCCGCCGGTGATGATTACGTTTTTGTTTGTAAACATATTTATCTCCATTTATTTAAATATCCAATGATAATCGACAATAAGAAACATATTAATAAAATATTATATGAAATATGTTATAATATATTCTTAAATCGCACAATAAAGGAGGATATTTCCCATGGATAAATGCGTTGTTTGCGGATCAGAATGTGAATTCAAGTCAAATCCAGCTACCGATATTTTTGAATTTAATTGCGGTAACTGTGGCGGTAAATTTAAAATATTCGATAGGGCAGCAGATAGAATTAAAGATGTGTTTGGTGAAGATCGTTATAAAATATCATCATTTATTAATGAAATGATATTAAGAAATGACATTAATCCGTTAATATTCGAAGATAAAAGTAATATTGACAAAGCATTAAAAGATATTACTTATGATTTTTCCGATATAAAGGATAATTTTCCTAAAACTGTTACTGACATCTTGGATCGTATCTTGTTAAATATTTACAAAAAAACACCTGTTCCCGGAGATAACGTAAAAATTCCATACGATAGAAGTAATGATAGCAAACCATATCCTTTCTTTTATTCAAAATATACAAGAGAAGCTTTTTTTATTTAAAAGCTATAATGGAAAAGTCATATATATGGTTTGATACCTATGAGGATGACTTTATATGGGTATCACTAACTAATACTGGTTATAACAAAATTTATGACATTCTCTCAAAAGACCCGAGACTTTCGTCAATGGAGGTCTTTGTTGCATTGGAATTTAAAAATAAGGATATTTATGAAAATGTAATAAAAAATGTCTTGGATAAAGACTTTGAATTTACTCCAGTATGTATGCTCGATCATTCAAGAAGCGTAAATATTGACGACGCGATAAACGCAGGGATTCGAAACAGCCGTTTCATTATTGTTGATTTAACCGGAAAGAATGCCGGCGCTTATTGGGAAGCTGGATTTGGATTCGGTCTTGGGAAAGAAGTCATTCTATGTTGCAAAAAAGAAGAAGGTAAGGAAATACCAGAACTCGTGCATTTCGATCAGAATCATTTCAGCATATTATTTTATGAAACTGATGGTCAACTAAAAGAAGGTTTGAAGAATAGAATAAAAAGTATTCCGGGGTTAATACCATAAATTGTTCATTAGCGTGCGCAGGAGACTGGAACTGAGTTCGGGATTGCTTCGTCGCTCGCGCGGGAAAGCGCGCTTCGCTCCTCGCAATGACGGACATATTGACCGTATTTTTTTGAAAATAGTTTTTTGACGGCGTCTCTCCCTGATATCCTTAGTCCCAATTTGCAATTAATTATTGTGGGGCATAGCATGCTTGCCCTTACGGGTATTCACCCCGTGACTTGATAGATAACGGGGCGATAACGCGGTTCGGGAATGGGTTTTCCGGAATCGCGGGCTGAGTCGAGCCACGCTTTTTTAGCTTTTTCGAGTTCAGCAAGCGCTTCTTCGGGAGTGTGGCCAAAAGCAGAGCAGGATTCGATGTCGGGAATGTCAGCGATATAACCGCCGTCCTCTTCGCTATAGAATATATTAATATGATAGTCTGTCATAAAACATCATCCTCCATCATAAGATTATACTTTTCCACCAAACGAAGCAACTGTCGTAACTGATATGGCTTTGCTGGTTTCTTCGAATGAGATATGAACTGAGTTTGGGTTTGCTTCGTCAGCCATAAAACGGCTTCCTCGCAATGACGTCTTTTGCTTTTCTATTCGCTGTATTCTGAGTTCTGAATTCTGGCTGCTTCTTTTAAGTCTTTCCTCGTTACCTGCTACAGGCTGCTCGATGCATCTTTTCCCAACTACCAGTTCACAGCTACCTATTTTTGCATTTTGTTTAAAATAAAAACCCCGGCGACGTCCTACTCTCCCACAGGGTCGCCCCTGAAGTACCATCGGCGCTGAAGGGCTTAACTTCCGTGTTCGGGATGGGAACGGGTGTGGCCCCTTCGCTATCGTCACCGGGATTAAAAATCGGTGTAGGGTATTAAGTTGTTGAAACAAGCCCTATGTGCGGGGCCTTGGAAAGTGCATAGCGTGTCATACTAGAGGTAAAGGTAACATGATGTTAATCCATTTTATAGGATTAGAATTATTGCAAAAGGTCAAGCCATCGGCCGATTAGTACCAGTCAGCTGAAGACATTGCTGTCCTTACACTCCTGGCCTATCAACCTAGTAGTCTACTAGGGGCCTCACGCGCTTGCGCGCTTGGAGATCTCTTCTTGAGGTGGGTTTCGTGCTTAGATGCTTTCAGCGCTTATCCCATCCAGACATAGCTACCCAGCTGTGCCACTGGCGTGACAACTGGTGCACCATAGGTCTGTCCATCCCGGTCCTCTCGTACTAAGGACAGAGCCTCTCAAATCTCCTGCGCCCACGAAAGATAGGGACCGAACTGTCTCACGACGTTCTGAACCCAGCTCACGTACCGCTTTAATGGGCGAACAGCCCAACCCTTGGGACCTTATACAGCCCCAGGATGCGACGAGCCGACATCGAGGTGCCAAACCTCCCCGTCGATGTGAACTCTTGGGGGAGATAAGCCTGTTATCCCCGGGGTAACTTTTATCCGTTGAGCGACGGTCAATCCACACTGAACCGCCGGATCACTAGGTCCGTCTTTCGACTCTGCTCGACATGTCTGTCTCACAGTCAGGCACTCTTATGCCCTTACACTCGATGCACGATTTCCGACCGTGCTGAGAGTACCTTTGAGCGCCTCCGTTACCTTTTTGGAGGCGACCGCCCCAGTCAAACTGCCCACCTGACAATGTCCTGCGCCCGGATTACGGGTCGGAGTTAGGATTTCAATCTGATAAGGGTGGTATTCCAAGGATGGCTCCGGGAAACCTAACGATCTCCCATCAACGCCTCCCACCTATCCTATACATAACAGACCAAAACCCAATGCCAGGCTACAGTGAAGCTCCACGGGGTCTTTCCGTCTTTTCGCGGGTAACCCGCATCTTCACGGGTATTGCAATTTCACCGAGTACCATGCCGAGACAGCGCCCAAATCGTTACGCCATTCGTGCAGGTCGGAACTTACCCGACAAGGAATTTCGCTACCTTAGGACCGTTATAGTTACGGCCGCCGTTC
>Ga0172379_10007400_pt1 | contig 14276 bp, 14 predicted proteins | sample GrowelOW334metaG_FD_119756 | JGI IMG/M metagenome (GOLD analysis project Ga0172379, IMG submission 119756) | Groundwater microbial communities from an aquifer near a municipal landfill in Southern Ontario, Canada - Groundwater well OW334 metaG | ecosystem: Environmental > Aquatic > Deep... | reverse complement strand
TAATTTCCAAAAGCATGATCCTAAATGAAGGCCATCTTTTATCTACTGCCTTAGTGGATAGGTCGCTGTTCTTTAAAAATCTACAAAGTTCTTGTTTAAAACTAGATAACTTGAAAAATTCAGGATCGTTAGATTTTATTTGATCAACATTTTCTTTTCCGCTTTTTTGACAATCAACTCCCTTTCCAAGAAGATTCAATATAATGTTCGTAGAGCTCTTACGGTTCATCTTGCTATGCAGAACCCAATTACAATAAAAATTAAGCAGTTTGTATTCCGTTTCTTGTCCGTCAATTTCCAGGATTTTTCTAATTAGCGAAAGAATATAAACAACCTGGCATTCATCGTGAATATCCTTCCTTATTTCATTAGCCAACTTTTCAAGAATTTTAATTCTCTGCATACTCATTTTCAAAAAATCATTTCTTATGCCTAATTAACAATCTACTAAAAATTCTTTGACCATTGATATATCCCCTATCAAGCTTTCCTTTCCATTCTAGCTTTACTAGTTCTGGCAATAAACCTTCCTTAATATTGTAATCACTTCCTAAAATCTCAAACTGCTCGGGTGAGTATTTGTCCAAAAAACTGATCGGCACACCCATCACGCCCTCATAATCACTTGGTATGGAATCGGTAAACGACACCTCTATAGCATCATAATTATCGTACTTATCATACGCTTTTTTGCCTTTGATTTCCTTATGCTTACTGTATTTCAAATTGTCTTCCATTGTCATAAGCGGCAATGGTCGGTGACGATGCCCATGATCAAGGTTGGTAAACCAACAAACATTCCGAAACTTTACCAAACCGGTTTCAGACATATATACACCTGCTCCGTATTCTTTGGCAAAAGGTGTGGAAAAATAAGCATTGCCAGCGCGAAAACCGTTACCAAGCCACATTTTATTTTCCTTAATTAAGGGAAAAATTTCCTTGTAGGTAATCGCGTTCATATTACCAATAATCACAATCCGAGCTTATTGAAATTGAGCACGAAATAGCGAAAGAAATTGCTCTCGAACGGATCATCGCAATTACAATAGACCACTTTGTCGCGAAATACGTCGGGGTTAAATTCCAGATATGCTCCAATCTCTTTTTGGATATCGCCATACTGAGTATAGAACTCGTCATTCTTTGCTCTTTTGGCATTTGTGAGATTGCTGTTTGATGATTTTTTTTCCATAGTGCTACGTGTCGAAATTTACTTCCTCTCTTGTTTCAACTTCGTAAAGTTTTTTCAATGGTAATTCAAAACCTCACACGTTTCTTAAAGAGTGAGGATTTCGGGGTACGTTTCAACAGTTTCTACCCCAGACTTACTAGTAGTTTACAACTTCTACACAAAAAAGCAAACTATCTTTCAGAATGCCAAAAAAACGGTATAGCTGAAATAACTATTCAAAAAGAGAAAGGTATTTCTCATAACCTTTGGCGGCCATTTTTTCCTTGGGGATGAAGAGGAGGGCGGCGGAATTCATACAGTAGCGCTTGCCTCCCCTATCCTGCGGCCCATCGTTGAAGACGTGCCCGAGATGTGAGTCGGCATAGTGTGATCGGACTTCGGTGCGTGTCGAGAAAAGACCGTTATCCTCGTGAAGCGTGACATCGCTCGGATCGATCGGTTTGACAAATGACGGCCATCCCGTGCCGGAATCATATTTGTCGCGTGAGGAAAAGAGCGGCTCACCGGAAATTCTGTCGACATAGAGACCCTCGGCTTTATTGGCATCGTATTCGTTGTTGACGGACGGTTCCGTGCCGTCTTGCTGCGTCACCTTGTATTGCAATGGCGAAAGCGTTTGCTTCAATATGTCATCGGACGGTTTCTGATAATTATCAAAGTTGACATCGCCCGCGGCGTCTTTGGGTACTTGAAGAAGGGTTGTTGTGTCTGATTGTCCATCCGCACCCTTGTCCTTGTGACTGTCGATAAAGGCGTCTCGACCGGAAGCGGCACGATAAAAATTATAGCGGATAGGATTTTTCTTGGCATAGCCTTGATGATACTCTTCGGCCGGCCAAAACTTTGTATGCGGAAGTACCGGTATGGTAATCGGCTTATCATACACGCCTTCGGCATCTATTTTGGCGATCGTGTCTTGTGTGATTTTTTTCTCTTCGTCAGTATCATAATAGATGGCCGGGGTGTACTGCGCGCCGCGATCATGAAACGAGCCCGTCGCATCCGTCGGGTCGGCATAACGAAGAATATGTTCCACAAGATGCGCATAGGTTGTCTTTGACGGGTCATAAGTGACTTCTACCACCTCTCGGTGTCCCCCCTCGGCATAGTTTTGATAGGTCGGGTTGTCCGTGGTTCCGCCGGCATAGCCTGAGACAACCTTTATGATGCCTGTGAGCTTTTCAAAATCCGCTTCGACGCACCAGAAACATCCTCCCGCAAACATAGCTGTTTTTGTTGCTCCCGTACTCGTTGTTGCTGACATAGTTTTGTTATTAGTTTGATTACGAAATTCAAACACTCCAAACGCGATGATCGCAAGAGCCGCAAGGATACCTATACCCATACCAATTTGTTTTCGCGTACTCATATGTATGATTTTTATTTCCAAAGATTGAGCCAAACGCCTACATAATGTACTACGACATAGAGAAAGAAAATATATCCGAGGATGCCCGCAATCAATGTCAGTGCGACGGTATTGATGATTTCATTGCGTCTGCGTTTGACCGCGTCAAGCGTGCAAATATTTTTGGTTCGACGGAAATAGAGTATCAACGCAATCGCCATAGTGATCAATCCGGCCGATCGGAAATACCATTTGTACCCCCCATAAAGGGTATCCGCAAGTGACGACGCAAAACCAACCGTCCCAATACCAAACACGACCAAGATAACCGGCGAGAGACAGCACAGTGATGCGATGACAACGGGCACTCCGCTTATTTTCAAGAGTTCTTTAATTCGCATACTTATGAGCGCAATGAAATAACAGACATTATATCAGTATAGCATCATACGCAAGCTGCGACAATTTTTCTAAAGACTGCCGAGATCCAAGGCTTCGTCTATACGGATTTGAGACCAAAAGTCGGACACGTGACTCACGAGAATCATAGTACCTTTGTACTGATCAAGGGCTTCCGCTATGACGGGAATGTGTCGAAAATTGATATGATTGGTCGGTTCATCAAGGATCAAAAGCCCCGGTTTCTCGAGGACAAGTCGCGCAAAAGCCAGCAATCCTTTTTGACCTTCGGAAAGACTCTCAACGGTTTTTGCCAAGAGATCCCCTGTCAGCAAAAATTGCGCCGCGGTTTTGCGAATTTCTTCTTCCGCGCCGAAATTTGATGCCACTCGCAACACTTCATACGCCGTAGCGCTAAAATCAAGGTTGGAAAAATCCTGCCGGTAATAGCCTATTTTGACGCCTTCGGTAATGACGGTGCGATCCGAATTGCCGGCTGTCAATGATTCCAAAAAGGTTGTTTTGCCGATACCGTTGGGACCGGAAATGAGCAGATGCTGGTTTTTCTTGAGTGTCATATTGACCGGACATACGGTTGGTTCATGATCTTTCATCACAGAAACCGTTTTGATTTGCAGCACCGGCCCGATGATTTCTTGCGCCGGAATGGTAAACGGACGAATTGTTTTGTCTTCGCGCCGCACATCCGCCTTATTTTCTTCGAGATCATCAATCGTATCACGCATTTTCTTGGCGACATTGCGGAGCTTTCCTCCTTTTTGCGCAAAGAAATTCGCCTGTTCCTTACGATGCTTGATATCTTTTTCCAAACGGGCGTTTTTGCGTTGCTCTTGTTCGATACGGCGCGTCACTTCTTCCATTACATCATAATAATTGCCACTGTACTGCTCTGTTTTATGAGTAAAAATATCAAGATAGACTACACCGTCAGTAAAGGCATTGAGAAAGTCCGCATCATGAGAAATCACGATACAGGTGTTGGGATAATTGAGAATAAATTGTGTGAGATGCTCGATGCCGGCGTGGTCGAGGTTGTTGGTCGGCTCGTCAAGCAAGAGGATATCCGGGTTTTGAATGAGCGCATACGCCAATAATAATCTCGCTTGTTGTCCTCCCGAAAACGACGCTATTTTTTTATCGATGGGATCTTTTACGACAAGATGAACGATTTCAAGCGTCTCTTTGATACGTCCGATGATATTTCCCGGGACTTCTTTGAAGGCTGTTTCAAAAAATTGTTGTACTGTAAGCTCGAGTTGTTCGCGCGCAAAAACTTGCTTGGCTATGGCGACGGTTTCATTGTTATCAATAGAAATACGACCACTGTCGGGACGTGTTTCTCCTGTGATAAGCTTGAACAGAGAACTCTTCCCTGCTCCGTTCTGACCCATCAACGTGATTTTTGATCCTCGACGTATCGAAAAACTCGCCTCATCCAAAACGGGTTTTTTGTGATCGTATTCAAATGATACATCGTCAAATCTCAAGATGACATCGTCTTTCGCCATAGTTTTTTCACGGTTATATCTAATAGTACTCCTCATTATTACATAAAAACCAGCCTTTTGCAACCGAAAGGGCCCGTTTTGGTTATTTTAAAGAGTCCTCTAGGTTCTAGCAGGACTCTTTAGTACGGTTACTTCGATATGGTTTCAATTCGGAGTTCTTTTTCCAAGACTCGCACTATCTTAAAGACCGGTTCGAGCGACCCTTCTTTGTAGGTCAAAAAAAAGAATCGGACATCGCTTTTGGGAACAATCACCAGATGAAGCGGTATCTCCTGAATAATTTGATCACCGTTATTGTACCTAAATACCCGATCCTCGCTGTTATAGAAACTAAGGTCGCTGGGTCTTGACTGAAAGACCGTGGCTTTATTTGCAGATATCTTTCGTGTCGGATTTACATCCATTAACCAATCATTGTTCCATCCTATGATAGGTACGGACGTTATTTTATCGGTCATACTTCCCGTAAAAGTGAATCCTTCGAAGAGAAACATAAGAGAGTAATCCTTGATTCTTTCAAGACCCTCGTATTCGAACGAAATGACGGTTTTATCTAGCGGCATCACAATCTGATACTGGCAAGGACCTTCATTAGTAAGCTCTGCTTGATAGCATTGTAAAGCATTTACTCCATGTAGATGGGTATAGATAGGTATGTTCACGGAAATTCTCCTGTGCTGTGATAAAAAGGACTGGTTTGTCATACAAAAATAGCTGACTCTTTATTTAAGCATAAACTACAATGTATGTCAATGAAAAAAAGCCCTGAAATAGCAGGGCTTTTTTTCATTGCGTTTTGGGGGTATGTACTACTGCCCCATCCAGCGAGTGATGAGGATTACATAGATAAGTATCATAATCCAAAACGATACGAGGAAAAATTGGCGTCCTCGAGCGACAAGCTTTTTATCTGAAGCGATTTCTTTGCTTGCAAGGCCGAGGCTGCGGTACAGGCATGCTGATTCGTATAGGCGGACTATGATGACCCAAGCGACAAATAGACTGACCAAAATACCAGCTCCCGGCATCAATGGGTGTGCGAGTTCGGGAGTCACTTTGCCACCCTCATTGAACCATTTCACCCATCCGGACCATTTCATCGGAACGACATGCATCGCGGTAGCAAATATCGCCAAGCGCAATCCCCAACGCTGCAAAAACCACCATTTCGCGGCACCGATACACTTGATCATCTTTTGAAATGAAATAGCGAAAAGAAAAATCAATAATGCGATGCCGATAACGCCCCAAATGAAGTTCTCATTCTCAAAATTGAATTTGCTTTGCGGAAATTTTTTCGGTAAGAGAAAGAATGACACGGCGCCATGAGCGATCACGATGAAAGCCCCAACAATACCGAGCTCCTTTCGAATTTGGAGTAAAAAACTCCAACCCTTGAAATACCGAGTAATCGGACCGACAAGAAATGTGAATGCAAGCATCGCCACTCCAACTCCAGCCAATGCTTTATTGGGAACATAGAGCATATCTGCCGTTGATGGCGCATCGAATAAGTAGCCACGTCGAAATGAAAGATATACGAGAAAAATAGTGAAGAGTCCGGCTGCTACGAGGATGGAAATAACATAATCCCGAGTACTGGATGGCTTGTGCATATATGTGCAATGTATCGATGATTATTTATTTTTTCTTTGTCACGTGTTTGACGATCTTTTTTGCGGCAGCCTTGGCCGGCTTTACAGCTGATTTTTCGACACTCTTCCATTGCGTCTTAAGTTTCTTTGCAAAAAGAGCGACTTCGGCTTTGCCATGTTTCGCATATGCTTTCGAAACTTCGTCGACAATTTCATGATAGGCTTTCTTGGATGCCTTTTCTGTCTTATCGAGTTTCTTCAAAATATCTGTCTTCATATGTGTCATCCATTCCTTGGTGTCTTTTTGGTGTTTCTTACCCTTTGAACCAAAGAAATAGTATGCGGCACCTCCGATAGCGGCAACACTAGCACCTATGGCAAGGATGCTCTTAGTGGCAAGACCTTTCTTTTTTGGAACAGTCTTTACAACTTTCTTAGTCGAGGCGATTTTTTTCGTCGGCATATTTGTTTTTGTTATTTTTTAATACTCACTATTTATCTTGCTTAGCGGTTGTTTTTTTATGTTTTCTACCGCCGAATATCATGTTAAATAAAACGCTTTCCCGCAAATCCGAGACCAATTCTTTCGTATCTTCGCTTACCGTATCGATACCGTCCTCGATCTTTTCAGTAATACTCCTCACCCTATGTAAAATCCTGATAATGTATACCAACCCGATGGCGAGAAGTATGGTCAATACCGTAAAACCGACGGACGAAATAAAGAAGAAGGTGTCTGCGTGAATAAGTGTTTGTGTCTGCATATGAAAAGATGAATAAAAATCGTACTTTAAGTATAGCAGAATATTTCACATTCAGCTATAAGGAAAATAGTACGCTTAACCAACAAAACACCTGAGATGTTCAGATTATTTTCATATTCTGACGAACATAATAAAATGTTACATACGGAAGTATCATCATTTGAAGTACCGGTAAAAGTCCGGCTTTTGTCCAGAGAAACAATGGCATCGTTGGAGCATACGCCCATCGTCCGACCGACAGGGCATAATATTCTATCATTATAGCCATAATCATACCAATAAATATCAAGCGTATGATTGATTGCATACCCCAAGACTCGATCCACCATATGTTCCCATACCCAAGTGCAAATATGGCATAAAGGATTATGATAATCACCATATCTCCCAATACACCCCAAAAACAAATTTGGAAATGCTCCCAAAAGTTTGCGTATCCGGCATAGAGCGGCGCTTGCGCATTTTCCCACACGGTATTAAGGATGAAACTTATGACAGTGATATTTACAAGAAGAGTGATAAAACGTTTCATAGAATGTGAGTTATACGGTATATACGTGCCTACTATGGAATGTGCTAATGAAACGGATCCTATGTGGTCAAATTTTTTTCAACCCGCTTCAACAGTACTGCGTTGGTCGCGACGATGATAGATGATGCGGACATGAGAAGTGCGGCGATTTCCGGACGAAGCGACCATCCCAAGGATGTGTAAAATACTCCCGCGGCGACGGGGATGGCAAGTACGTTATAGATTGCCGCCCAAAACAGATTCTGCTTCATTTTTTGCACGGTCGCTTTGCTCAGACGGATGGCCGCAACGATATCATACGGATCGGACTTCATGAGCACGATACTGGCCGTTTCAATCGCGACATCCGTCCCTGCACCGATGGCGATACCGATATTGGCTTGTGCAAGCGCAGGCGCATCGTTCACGCCATCCCCCACCATCGCCACAAACTTCCCTTCGTCTTGCAGTTTTTTCACAAAACTCGCTTTATCTTCCGGTAGAACTTCCGCAAAGACACGATCGATACCAAGTTCCGTCCCCACCGCTTCCGCCGTTTTTTTGTTGTCTCCTGTGATCATCGCCGTTTCAATGCTGAGTTTTTTTAGTTCCAGTATCGTTTTTTTGGACGTCTCGCGCACTTCATCGGAAATGCCGATGATGCCGACCATACTGTTATCGATAGCGATAATGCTCAGAGTTTTCCCTCCTGCTAAAAGTTTTTCAATGTCTGACTTCATGCCTTCAGTGGAAATGTTTCGATCGTGAAACAATCGCTCCGTGCCGACAAGTATACTTTTTCCATCAACAACCGCCTCAAGCCCTAAACCTGAAAGCGATTGGAAGTTTTCTGTGGGAAGAAGTGTGACAGTTCTCTTTTTTGCTTCGGCAATAATCGCCGCCGACAAGGGATGGTTTGATTTTGTCTCAACGCTTGCGGCGTACTGAAGCAGTATTTCTTCCGAGATAGTTCCGGTCGCGATAACATCGGTAACTTTCGGCTTCCCCTCTGTAAGCGTACCCGTTTTATCAAGGACGATAGCATTGATTCTCGATGCGCCTTCAAGGGTTGCAGCGTCTTTGATGAGTATATTATGCTTTGCTCCAAGTCCTGTCCCTACCGCGACGGCGGTCGGTGTGGCAAGTCCGAGCGCATCGGGACATGCGATGACGACGGTTGCTATGGCGAAGGTGAGCGCAACGACAAATGTCGCTCCGGCAAATACGTACCATCCGAAAAATGCGGTGATACCCGATGCGACCGCAAGCACGACCAGATAGACAGCGGCTTTGTCCGCGATGCGCTGTCCGGGTGCTTTGGAGTTTTGCGCCGTTTCGACCATTTTGATAATGGAGGCAAGCACCGTATCTGATCCGACTTTTGTTGCGCGGAATTGCGCTGATCCATTTTGATTGATCGACCCACCAATCACTGTATCGCCGACTCTTTTTGATACGGGTAGTGATTCGCCGGTAACAAGCGCTTCATCGATGGCTGTTTCGCCTTCGGTAATGACGCCGTCAACAGGTACTTTGTCGCCGGGTTTCAAAATCACGATGTCGCCTCGGGCCACTTCCGCACTCGCGATGAGTGTTTCTTTTCCGCTGCGCATCACGCGTGCCTGCGGAGGGACAAGATCGAACAATGCGCGCAAAGAATCCGATGTTCCGCGCCGTGATTTCATTTCCATCCAGTGCCCGAAGAGGACAAAGGTGATAAGCATGGCCGCCGCTTCATAAAATGTTTCTCCGCCACCGATAATAGCAAGAGCGAGGCTACCGAAATACGCCGCCAAAACGCCGGTCGCGATCAACACCGCCATATTGAGCTTACGCGCCTTGAGTGAATAGTACGTGCCGGTGATAAAAATGGAACCCGTCCAAAATACGATCGGCGTCGTCAAGAGAAACAGCAGCACATTTTTCGGAAGAGGAGACGGAAGCGTTATATTAAAAAGCATTTCTCCCATCGGCGAATACAAGACGATGGGAATGGTAAGGGCAAGCGAAATGAAAAACCGTCGACGCATATCCGCCTCCATCTGCTTCGCCATTGCCGGATCGGTCATCGCACGCTCATGATCCATCCCGCTCATTTTTTGCATATCGTGTCCGATGTGCTCGGTATGATGATTGTTATGATTCATAGTTTTTTATTTTTTATTTCGACGAGGTCGTGTCGATGGTATCTTTTGTGCGAGTGCTATCACCATGTGCACTGTGTCCTCCATGACCTTTAAACATCATCCAGATATGAGCGACTATGAAGACGCCGATAAGTATTGGCCAAAGATACCCGCCAAATGATGATGTCACCGCATTTCCGCCAAAAAGTGAAAAACCGAATAAGAGAACACAAAGAACCATCATCCACACATGTAAAAAGTAATAATTACTTTATTTACTGCCCGATAACATCTCAAGAACTTTCACAATACGAGTATCTGCTTCGTTCGCCACTTTTTCAAGTTCATTGTTTTCCGTTACAGTGACCATGAGTTTTGGTTGCTGTGCAGATATGACAGTCTCGTCCCCATTTCTGTATACGATAACATTGCATGGCAAAAGAAGGCCTATTTCTCGTTCTAATTCAAGCGCCTGAAAAGCAAGCGTCGGATTGCACATACCCAAAATGATATACTCCCCCATGTCTTTTCCCAGCTTCTCTTTCATTTTTTCTTGCACATCAATTTCCGAAAGCACACCGAAACCCTCTATCGCGAAAGCTTTTTTTACCGCATCGATTGCTTCCGGAAAATTGAGAGACAGTTTCACCGAATATCCATAGCGTGTGGTAGATATTTTTTGCATAGAGTTTTCATTTACCTATTTACTTCCTCAGAACACTTTTCTTCTCCTCGAATTCCTCTTTTGATATCTCCCCTTTCGCGTAACGTTCTTCGAGAATATGTATTGCTGAATGCTTCACTGTTCCTTCGCCTTGTTTGGTCGCCCATTGAATAAAAGCGACAATAGCCCAAATGACCACTACCCAAAAAATAATCATAAAAAACCATCCGAAAAATATTCCAGATCCACCCATTCCATATCCGTAATTCCAATTACCCATCATAGAAATCACCTCCTTTCTCTTATGAGTACCACTGAAACGTCAAATTTCTTCCTCAGTATGCATTTTTTTACACCTATTCTACTCTGAAAGGGATCATCATACCGCTTTCAGCGTGCTCGAGGATATGGCAGTGCGCCATCCACGTTCCCGGATTGGAAGCCTCCAGGAGAATATCAACCGTGTCGCCTTTGAGGATGAGCGCCGTATCTTGCCAGACAGGATTGTCATTTTTCACACCGTTAGTCGAAAGTACGAGGAATCGCTGGCCATGGAAGTGTATCGGGTGTTGCATTGGATGGACGGACTTCGGATCATTGAAAATTTGTATCTTCACTTTCTCGCCCATTTTGAATTTCCAGTCGTTCACATTCATATTAGACTTTCCGGTTGTATCATCCGTGAGTTTCCATGTCATCATCTTCGCATTGGATTGCTGATTCATAACACTCATCGTGTCTTCCCACTCGATAGCATCGCCATCATCCCCCATTCCCATACCATCACCGGACATCATTGAGCCATTACTCATCATATGACCGCCACCCATAGACCCTTGATTACCGCTATTCATCATATTTTGACCCGCTCCATTCATATCAAGCGTGAGGCGTAGTTTTTTATCGGGAGTCTTACTAAGATAGGTATCCATCAAAGTGTTTGTTTCTTCAGCAACGGACGCATTCTTACGCAATACGGAGAATTCCTGCGCATAACTTTTCGCAACATCCTTATCTGAAACAGTAATCGTTTCAAGCGGATATTGTTTCCCGGGGGTCTTATGCATCAATTGATATGTACCGGATTTTTCGAAAAGCACATCGACAACGCGTCGCTCGCCCGGAGCGATCATAATTTCATCCGTAAATTTCTCTTGTACATATCGTCCCAAATCAGCCCCAACTAATTTCATCTTGGCGCCAGGAATTGTGACATTGAAAACACGGGTATTGGCAGCATTGGTAAAATAGAGACGGACGATCTCTCCTTGCTTGACTTCTGATTGAAACTTCGCTCCCACATTCGTAAACATAACATTACCGAAGCGCCCCATTAGGGTATGATCCGTCGTATCTTTTGAAAATGGAAGCAGACCGTTTTTGTCCAAGGCGATATCATCGAGTATGATCGGTACTTCACGATTGACCGGCGACCAATAGGCAATATCCGTCGGCGTTACGATATAGTTGCCATAGAGGCCAGATTCAAGGGTATAGTCAGTTCGCACATGAGGATGATACCAAAATAGTCCGGCGTCCGGAAACTTCAAAGCATATTCGAAGGTTTCTCCCGGTTCGATAGCTTTTTGAGTTACATCGGGAACACCATCAAATTTATTTTCCATCCGGACGCCGTGCGAATGCAACGTGGTCGCTATATCTCCATTATTGGTGAGACGTATGGTAATCTCTGCTCCTTGCGGAATACGCAGAGCAGGTCCTGGAACAGAACCATTGTATCCGAGCATTTTCACCCATTGGCCGTTGATATTTTTCTTGACGGGCGTAATAGCCATATCGAACACACCGCCATCTTTGAGCACTACCGGTTCATACTCAAAAGGTTTGGCCTCTGGAAGGTTGGCGATATCTTGCGTTGCTTCAGTTCGAATTTGAGTCACATCCGATCGTTTGATATCGTCGTTAAAAAACAGAAAGATATTGACAGCAACGGCTAGGATAATGAGTACAACGGCTATTTTGAGAGATATCGACATAATGTTTTCGTTTATTGTTTACTCTTTACTTTGAAACTCTGTTCCGACAAAATGAAACGTATCGAGCATAGTTTTGGTTTCCGGCAAAATTCCGGCGATGATGACCCGATTGCCAAAGAAATCCTCCACACGATCTCCTGGATTCTTGAACACCTTTTCTTCCCGCATCATACTTCCCTCGATTGAACCGAAATAGATGGGCTGATATTTTTTTCCATCAATAATGACTGAGGCAAACGCTTCTTTTGATAGGATATTTGCAAATTGCTCAGGTATGGTATTTCCATTGACAATATAGAGCCACTCGGCATCATCTCCTTCGAGCAATACCTTGACCTTCGAGCCGGTGTTCAACTCTGAAAAAGTACGCCTATTCACGATATGTACTTCGTCGAGATCCGTTCCCGTCGCCTCAGCTATTCCTGAAACCCGCATGGAGGCCACACCGAAGAAATCTTTCAAACTGTCCCCTGGTTTTTGAATAAGCTTTTCCTGCTTCATCATATCCGCTTCTTTCGAGCCTACGATCATTGTACCATCAGAAAGCACATCACTTCCAGCAACCTTGGCCATAGTGGTATCAAAAGCACTGATTCCGACGAATACTTTAGGGTTTCCATCGGCGAAATTTATTTTGATTTCACTTTGCGTCAAAAGTGTGTTTGTTTTTTGAAGTATCTGCTGGCTTATCGGTTTTTTTAAAGCATCAATCTCCATTCCCGAACTGAATTTCGCAAATTCATAAAATCCGAATGTGAACACCGCCATCATAACAATCGGCGCGATCAGTGAGATATAGTTTCTCCTGCCGGGTTTGAATAATTTAAGCAACAATGAATTGCCGACTACGGAAATAGAACTCAATGCCATCGCGAGTCCTGCCAATTCAGGCTTCAAAACCAATCCGAATACGAAGAATACACGCGCGGCAATCGGAATACCGATCACATTGTAAAACAAAGCAAAAAACATATTCTGTCGGATCTTTCCCATCGTTTCCTTGGAAAGTTGGAATGAAGTAACCACGTCATTCAGGTCACTTTTCATAATCACGATGTCTCCTGCTTCCATAGCCACATCAGTACCGGATCCCATCGCAATTCCAACGTTGGATTGAGCGAGTGCCGGCGCATCATTGATACCATCCCCAACCATAGCGACTTTTTTACCGGTAGCTTGAATTTTTTTCACTTCATTCGCTTTATCCTCCGGCAAAACTTCAGACAAAATATTGGTGATTCCGACTTGCAATCCGATAGCTTTTGCCGTTCGTTCGTTATCTCCGGTAATCATCCACACTTCGATGCCCATCTTCTTTAATTTTTCAACAGCCTCTCGGGAAGTTTCTTTTACGGTATCGGCAACAGCAATAATTCCGACCATCCCCTCTTTGGTTGCCAAAATCATAGCAGTCTTTCCTTGTTCTTCAAGGCGTGCCATTTTGCGTTCAATTTTTCTCACATCCAAATCCAGAGTTTCTATCATCAATTTACGAGTTCCGATGAAATATGTTGTTCCACTAACATTTCCTTGCACGCCCCGTCCGGTGATTGAGTTGAAATTTTGGACTTCTTCACATTCAATATTTTCTTCATCCGCATGATTGCAAATAGCTTCAGCCAATGGATGCTCTGAAAGCTTCTCAAGACTTGCAGCTACCGACAAAATTTCATCTTCATCCAGAGAACCAAAAGAAAGAATATCTGTTACTTCCGGTTTGCCATTAGTCAGTGTTCCTGTTTTATCAAAGATAACCGCGGAAATATTACTGGCTGCTTCCAATGCTTCGCCACCCTTTACCAAGATTCCGTATTCAGCACCCTTTCCTGTTCCCACCATAAGTGATGTCGGCGTTGCCAATCCCAGAGCGCACGGACACGCGATAACAATCACTGAGGTAAATGCCATCAACGCAAAAGCCAATGTTGATCCAAGCACGACATACCATACGAAGAATGTAATGATGGCGAGACCTATAACAGCAGGCACAAACCATGCGGAAATAGTGTCCGCAAAATTTTGAATCGGAGCTTTTGATCCTTGCGCTTCTTCAATCAAACGAATAATCTGAGCTAACGCTGTTTCACTTCCAACCTTAGTCGCTTCAAACTCAAAACTTCCCGTTTTATTGACGGTTCCTCCGATCAC
>Ga0172379_10007399_pt1 | contig 14277 bp, 21 predicted proteins | sample GrowelOW334metaG_FD_119756 | JGI IMG/M metagenome (GOLD analysis project Ga0172379, IMG submission 119756) | Groundwater microbial communities from an aquifer near a municipal landfill in Southern Ontario, Canada - Groundwater well OW334 metaG | ecosystem: Environmental > Aquatic > Deep... | reverse complement strand
GTGCCGGCAAGCAGAAAGACATCCAGGACCGCATCGCTCAGATCAAGGCGCAGGTCGAGGACACCACTTCCGACTACGACCGCGAGAAGCTCCAGGAACGCCTGGCCAAACTCGCCGGCGGCGTCGCCGTCATCAACGTCGGTGCAGCTACCGAAGTTGAGCTGAAAGAGAAGAAGCACCGCGTGGAGGACGCCCTGTCCGCCACCCGCGCCGCCATCGACGAAGGTATCGTGCCCGGAGGCGGACTCGCCCTTATCCAGGCCGCCACCGCCCTCGAAAAGGCCGACATCTCCAAACTCACCGACGACGAGAAAGTGGGCTTCAAGATCGTCAAGCGCGCCCTTGAGGAGCCGATCCGTCAGATCGCAGAGAACGCCGGCGTGGACGGAGCAATCATCGCCGACAAGGCCAAGAGCGAGAAGAAAGGCATCGGTTTCGACGCCGCCAAGATGGAGTGGGTGGACATGGTGAAAGCCGGTATCATCGACCCCGCCAAGGTAACCCGTTCGGCCCTGCAGAACGCGGCCTCGATCGCGGCCCTCCTGCTGACCACCGAATGCGCCATCACCGACATCCCCGAACCCAAGACACCCCCGATGGGTGGTGGCGGCGGCGGAATGGGCGGTATGGGTGGAATGGGCGGCATGGATTACTAGAACAATCGTAAACGATTGTTCTTTGGGAGTTTGCCATTAGGCAAACTCCACGCCTGACTCTTTGCACTTCAGAGCGCCCCAATGCCAAATTTCGAAAGAAGCTTGTGCGAGGGGCGCCCTTTTTTAGAAAACCAGCTTTAGAGTCGGCTACGCCCAGCGCTATACTTTGGATATCGGGGGTCCCTCATGCCAACCATTTCAATGTTCTATGGCATCTTGATAACCCTTTTCTTTCGTGACAACGCACAACACAAAATGCCCCATATCCATGCCCGGTACCAAGATTTCAAAGCATCGTTGGCTCTGGACGACGCTCGGGTACTTGCGGGGGATCTACCACCTAAACAACTTCGAATGGTTCAGGTGTGGATCGACATCCATAGAGATGAACTCCTTGCGGATTGGGAACTGGCTGTCGCCGGTGAAGATCCTTACAAGATAGCTCCGCTTCAATAAGGCAGGAAGGAATGGATATCCTGCTTGACATCTGCCGTGTGGAGACATTGCCGGATTTCAGGTTGCTTCTGGAATTCGAGAACGGGGAATGTCGCATATTTGACGCCAAACCTTTGCTGGCCCTGAAACCCTTCGACAGGCTCAAAGATCCTCGACTCTTTTCGAGAGCGAGCGTTGACTATGGAACAGTGGTCTGGCCTGGCAATATCGATATCGCGCCTGAAACTCTTTATCTAGAGTCCATAGACGCCAGCCCTGGTAATTGGAAAGACCGAAAGTAGCAGTACCTATCAGTTCCCGTTTGTCACCATCTTATCGCCGTGGGTATGCGCGACCCGCTACGGCAATCATGACCTTCCAACATGGTTGACGGCAAGGATCAATTCCTGGGTGATTTCCCGCAGGGCCTGTTCTTCTTCCTGGGCTGTCCGGCAGGAATAATCCCTCAGCCTCTGTTGTAGTATCCGAACGCTCATGCAAGCTCCTTCCGGATACCTTTCAGGAAGGTACGAACCCGGCTATTCCTATAATTTTCCAGCAATTCATCGATCAGGACTGCATCCAGCGCAGGCAGATCCTCAAAATCGATACGAAGTTCATCAAGGGCAGAAGCCAACCCGGTCCACTCTTTTCCGCCGCAATACAAGGCGTCGCAAAGCGCCTTCAAGGGCGTAGCCATGAAGAACGATAAGCCCCCATCTCCGGTCAGACGCTCAACCTGGGTATACAAAATGTTCTGGGGTACCCTTTGGAAATTGAATTCCCCCACGGGGGTGGAGAAATGCCTGGACTTGCCCAGGCTGACGCTGGTGATGGTGTAAACCGCCTCCGGAATCAGGTTGTGGTAGGAAAGCGCGTATTCCAGGCTGATATATGAAGGACCATACAGACTTTGGCAGAGCGCCCTGCCATCAAGGATCTTGCCGCGTTTGTTTGGGAACGTATACAGGCCCTTCCTGATCCGGATGATCTTACCCGACGCGACAGCCCGCTTGGCCAGCGCATGCACCGCATCCTCGGTCTGTCAATATTATTCTAACTGTCGAAAAATGAAGGCACGGCTAAAGACTGAAGTATTCCAATTGATTGCGGAAATGGTCGCTGGATAGTATATTGTTTTATGGAAGGAGACCATCATGGATGCAGTTATCAGTCATCCCCAATGCATCACTGATGAAAAGGGTCATAAAACCGCCATCATCCTTCCCATGGAAACATATAGGGAATTATTGGAAGATTTATCCGATCTGGCTACCGTTGCTGAACGTCGTAATGAAGTGACCATTTCCTTGGATGACATGATCGGATCGCTGAAGGCAGATGGGCTCCTATAGCATCGAATGGAAAGCATCCGCCGCCAAAGAGCTTCGGAAACTTCCCAAACCAATCATCTCCATGATCCTCCAAGCGATTGTCAATTTAGCGGAAGTTCCGCGTCCGGATGGTGTCAGAAAGCTGACAGGCTCACAAAATGCCTATAGAATCCGGCTTGGAGAATATCGAGTCATCTACAATATTTTTGACAAACGCCTAGTGGTTGAAATAGTCAGGGTAAGAGACCGGAAAGACGCTTACAGGTAATCCATATCCTTAAAAAAAGACCAGATCGTTTACTTCCCTTCCCTTGCAGGGTCAAACCCTGAGGGTGCGGCACTGAATCCTTGACCCCTGGCGTAAAGCAGGATTACACTTGGGGCATGGATAGGCAGGAAGAAGTCAAGGAAATGCTCCGCGTTTTCGCCTGCAACAAGATCAGGAATGGCTTATGCGCGCGCTTCTTCTTTTTTGGGTCCCGCGTCCGTGGCGATAACAGGGAAAGATCGGATTTTGATATCGCAGTGGACGCAGGACCCCCCTTGGACCCGTTGGCCATCGACAAGCTCAGGGAAGAACTCGAAGCGTTGCCAACCCTGTACCGCATCGACTTGGTGGACGCGGCCACCGTCTCCGACAGGTTCCGCGCCGAAGCCTTCCAAAATATCGAGGATATTGCTTGAAGTCCGATGCCTTGCTCGCCGCTTATCGGAAAGCCGTGGGCGAGTTCGCCGAAGCCCAGGGCATGAACGAAGTGCCTTCACCCAGAGGCGCGTTGAAATCTGCCTTTGCCTTGGCATGGATAGAAGACGAAGTTCTCTGGCTTGAAATGCTGGAAGCCCGCAACAGGATGGCGCATGCCTACGATTCGGTCACGGCACTCGCCGTATACGATCGCTTTCGCGCCTTTTTACAGGCATTCCAAGCCCTGACCGCCCGGCTTGCCGAGGCGTTGGCTGACAGCAAAGGGGCCAACCCCGAGAGTGCGCCAGGGGCCTAAGCCTATCGGCGCTCCGGTTATGGCCGGCATTGGATTGCAGAAATGGCCACTGGATAGTATATTGTTTGCATGGATGAATTGTTTTTCTTGGTCGAGGAGTCTCCCGATGGGGGATATAGCGCACGGGCTTTGGGATTCTCAATTTTCACCCAAGGTGAAACGCTCGCGGAGCTTCGATCCAATATCAAGGATGCCATAGATTGCCATTTTGATGAGAAAAAACCAAAAATGATACGTCTGCATTTTGTCCGGGATGAAATACTCGCCTATGCCTAAGCTCCCCCGAGACAGCGTGCGCCTGCGCCTCGGTTTCTATAAGCTCGCTAAAGCGGTATAATCCCGTAAAATCAAACCCCAAACGGTCTTGAATATTCCCTGCACAACCCCATCGACACTAATATCCTCATCCAGATCATTCCAACTCAGGGTCAGACCCTGAGGGCGCAAAGCTTGCAGTCAGTCCCAAATATGGAAAAATCCTGTTATAATAGTATCTGATGAATCTTCTTGAAGAATTTCGTATGGCAGTTAACGCATTGGAAAAAGCCGGTATCGCCTATGCCGTCTGTGGGGGTATGGCAATGGCAGCCTATGGCCATGCACGGGCGACTCAGGATATCGACTTTTTGATCGCCGCGCCCTTTATGGATGCAACTTTGGCGATTCTTGCACAGATCGGATATGTGGAAGCATCCCGCCCGGTCCTTCCTGCAGGGCGGGTGCGGATGGTTCGGGCAATAAAGGTTGTCGGAGAGGATCACTTGATCATCGACCTACTCGAGGCTCCTGATGCCGGAGAGGAAGCATGGGAGAGCCGCAACCAGCTCGATACGGATTTTGGGAAGGTCTGGTTTGCGTCCAAAAACGGGTTGATCGCCATGAAAAGGCGAAGTGGTCGCCTCCAGGATATGGCCGACATCGAACGGCTCGAAGGTGGCACATAATGATGGTAGACATGTCCCCTCGTGCAGTTACTGCCCGTCTTCGCCTCGCAAGCGAATTGCGCGATCTCTGTCTTGCGCTTGCTCCCCGGAAAGCACCAAAGCAAGGCGACAAGGCAGGGGAAAAGAATGCAACTGGAGCGCCAAGCCTAGTTACGTGGAATCCAGACGCTGAAAGTGCGACAATGAGTTACGGGGTCACTCCCTAATCAGCTTCGAATATTCCCTGAACAACCCCATCGATGCTGATATCCTCATCCAGCTCATCCCAACGCAGGGCGCTACCATCGGCGCGGATTCGGACTGCCGCAAGCTGTTCCTGGCTCGCTTGGGCCAGACGGGAAAACTTGTGCGCCGGGAAGGCTATTTCCCGGTCATCATTCAATTAGTCGAGAACGGATCAGCGGTGCGGGGGTCTGACCCTGGGGCACGGCACCGTAACGGATATTCAACCGCTCATGCCCTGGATTTGCGTTCAAGCTGGAGGCGGTCGGAAATCCAAAGTTTGATCAACGCCTGCCGGCTTACGCCTATCAATCCGGCCTCCGAATCAAGACTACGGATGATCCAATCGGGAAAATCCACATTGACGCGTCTGGTTTCGAGGCCGGGACGTTTGATGCTGGCAGTATCCAAATAAGCGGAAATATCCTCGCCAGCGTCGAAGCGCTCATCAAACTCCTTGGCTGTCATTGTAGATGTCTTCTTCATATCGCCGAGCCCTCCTGACAGAAATGATTCTTATCGCATCGTGACGTTCGGTATGGATCGATCCATAAAATTGGGCATACTGGAATAATAGCCATACCATTTCGGTGAATCAACATGTTCCGCAGAAAGGCTAGTGGATGCGGTCTACGAAGATCCTGAGATTGAGTTGTTCGTACAGGGTGGCGCGGAAACGGTCACACAAACGCTTGCGGGATAGATCCGGAATGTCCCTACCGGGGTCTGTCCCCCAGTCCGCCGATAGGGGCAGACACTACTTCAGGAAAAGGGATGCGGCTTGGGTTCGGAAAACGTCACGGGTCCAGAGCGAAAGGGAAGGAAGTTCCTGCGGTTTGAGGAAGCGCTGTACATCCCTGGCGGCTTGTGGCCAGTCTATGGAATCGATTCTCTGGTTGAGAGCCGTCAACAACCAATCATCATCCACGGAAAGGGTCTTGCCTTTCCATGGACCACTCTGCATCAGCGCATGTGAAAGTAGGCTGGCATTCACCTTGGTCCTGCGGGCCGCGTACCAAAGAAAGTCATACCAGTCCCGACCTTTCAGGTATTCACGGCAGAGAAGGGCGTGCAGTTTTCCCGCGAAGAGCGAGGCAGGATCATGGATGGTGACCGAACTAAGAAAGGGAAAATTCAGGTAGGCCGTCTGATGTATGGCTCCTTCCGGTGGATTCGTATCAATCTCCAACTTGATCCGGATCTTTTTCATGAAGCGATCCGCGCGAAGGTGATGAAGCTCCAAAATTCTTCCTATCGAATCATCCTTGAGGAAGGCCTTTTTTACCGGAGTCTCAAGGCTCGACCGCTCCTGTATCTCCAGCGCATATCCGTAGGCTTCCAGCTCCTTCGCCACTTGAATCAGAAAGGCGCCCAACTCAAAGGACGACGAAGGCTTTTGCAGGACAAAGTCCAGATCTTCCGAAAAACGGTTCAGTTGATGAAAGATCCTGAGGCAGGTACCGCCATGAAACGCGGCTTGGGAAAAAAACTCCGTCCTGCCGAGCGCGGCAAGGATCACTTCCTGGGTGATTTCCCGCAGGGCCTGTTCTTCTTCCTGCGCCGTCCGGCAGGCGTAATCCCCCAGCCTCTGCTCCAGTATCCGAATGCTCATGCAAGCTCCTTCCGGATACCCTTCAGGAAGGTACGCACCCGGCTATTCCTGTAATTATCCAGCAATTCATCGATCTGGATGGCATCCATCGCGGGCAGATCCTCAAAGTCGATACGAAGTTCATCCAGGGCAGAAGCCAACCCGGTCCACTCTTTTCCACCGCAATACAAGGTGTCGCAAAGCGCCTTCAGGGGCGTTGCCATGAAGAACGATAAGCCCGCGTCACCGGAAAGACGCTCTACCTGGGTATACAAAATGTTCTGGGGTATCCTTTGGAAGCTGAATTCCCCCACGGGGGTAGAGAAATGCCTGGACTTGCCCAAGCTGACGCTGGTGATGGTGTAGACCGCCTCCGGAATGAGGTTGTGGTAGGAAAGCGCGTATTCCAGGCTGATATACGAAGGACCATACAGACTTTGGCAGAGCGCCCTGCCATCAAGAACCTTCCCGCGCTTGTTCGGAAACGTATAAAGGCCCTTCCTGATCCGGATGATCTTACCCGATGCGACAGCCCGCATGGCCAGCGCATGCACCGCATCCTCGGTTCTTCCCAAATGCATCGCGAGGTCGCGGGTAGTAAAGATCGGACTTTCGATTTGATCGAAGGAAAACATGGGCACCTCAAAATATTCCAGATACTGTCGAAATACAACTGTATCTGGAATATTATAGTCTGTCAATAAATTTCTTCAAAGTGTCGAAATATGACACTATCTGGAATATTCATAATTATCAGTCATCCCCATTACATCACCGATGCAAAGGGTCATAAAACCGCCATCATCGCTTGGAGAATATCGAGTCATCTACAATAAAAGACCAGATCGTATACTTCCATTCCTTGCAGGGGCTGATCCTTAGGGTGCATGCGAACAGAACCACATCAGCTATCGAGCAATTCGGCATGGGCCTTTTTCAGACCGGAGGCAGCTGGAATCGTCCCTCCAGGATGCCTTGAACGGTAATATCCTCATCGAGTCCTTCCCAACGCATGGCTGTACCGTCCAGGCGCAAAAAAACTTTCTGTAACGCTTCATCCGACGCGGCTTTGAGAAGTCTGAAACGATCTGCAGGAAAACCGATTATACGTTCGTCGGCGAGTTCCACGAAAATGGTACGCCCCTCGACCCATACACGCGTTGCGCAAACCTGGGATCTCACAGGTACATCAATTGTGGAATTCATGATAAGCCTCCATGAGTATTTCCCGATATTCATAAACCAGACGCTCAATGTCCCTCACAGTACTGGACGATAGCCTTACACTTGACGCCATTCGTATTGGATCGAGCCAGAATTTCACTTCACCATCGTCGCAAGCGACATGGATATGCGGAGGCTCAGCACCTTCATCAGAGTAGAAGTGGAATCGGAATCGTCCAATACAGAGGACAGTAGGCATATTTGTAGGATAAGCGATTCATGAGGGAATGGCAAAGGTGCTGGGCCTACTGGGTTCGACTACAAGGAGGAAGAAACCCTCTTGTGTGGGATCTGACCCTGAGCCTTCTTTAGGTCCTGAATCCTTGACCCCTGGCGTAAGGCAGGATTACACTTGGGGCATGGATAGGCAGGAAGAAGTCAAGGAAATGCTCCGCGTTTTCGCCCGCAACAAGATCAGGAATGGCTTATGCGGGCGCTTCTTCTTTTTTGGGTCCCGCGTCCGTGGCGATAACAGGGAAAGATCGGATTTTGATATCGCGGTGGACGCAGGAACCCCCTTGGACCCGCTGGCCATCGACAAGCTCAGGGAAGAACTCGAAGCGTTGCCAACCCTGTACCGCATCGACTTGGTTGACGCGGCCACTGTCTCCGACAGGTTCCGCGCCGAAGCCTTCCAAAACATAGAGGATATTGCTTGAAGTCTGATGCCTTGCTCGCCGATTACCGGAAAGCCGTGGGCGAATTCGCCGAAGCCCTCGCCCAGACTCCATCGACGCGTCTGGAGAAGGCTGGATGCATTCAGTATTTCGAATTCTGCTTCGAACTGGCCTGGAAAACAATCAAATCCATGGCAGAAGCCCAGGGCATGAACGAAGTACCTTCACCCAGAGGCGCTTTGAAATCTGCCTTTGCCTTGGCATGGATAGAAGATGAAGTTCTCTGGCTTGAAATGCTGGAAGCCCGCAACAGGATGGCGCATACCTACGATTCGGTCACGGCACTCGCCGTATACGATCGCTTTCGCGCCTTTTTACCGGCATTCCAAGCCCTGACCGCCCGGCTTGCCGAAGCACTGTCTGACAGCAAAGGGGCCAACCCCGAGGGTGCGACAGGGGCCTAAAGCCTGTCGGCGCTCCGGTTATGGCCGGGGTCACAGGTTGGCTGTCGAACATGTTTTGGGCATGATGACAGCGGGAGATTCCATGGAAACGATCCTGTAAGACTACCCGTGGCTCGAACGGGAAGACATTCTTGCCTGTCTTGCCTATGCGCACCGCCTCGTTGGGCATGAGCGAGTCGAGCCCAAGCTGGTCTTGAGTGCATGAAGCAGAAAAATATAAAGCTGAGTTGCATCAGAACGCCATTATTACCGTAACGGATACCAAGGTAAGGATCCGGCTTAATCCGGGAAATTGAAAACCTCTACCGGGTTATGACCCTGCGGATGTAGCATCCTTACGGCGCAACAGCGATTGACTGCGTCGCATCACGGGTTTAAGGTTACCATAGGGGATCCTGAGCATGCCGATAATTTCGATGTTTTACGGAATCATTATTCGCCTATATCTAATCGATGACCTGCATCATAATCTTCCACACTTGCACGCCAAATATGCGGAATTCGAAGCTTCCATCGGAATCAAGGATGGGGAGATACTGGCTGGCAATTTGCCACGAAAACAATTGCGGCTGGTGCAAGCATGGATAGAACTCCATCAAGATGAATTGCAGGCAGATTGGGAACTCGCCCTCAGCGGCGAACTACCCTATAAGATTACCCCCCTATGAGTACTGCCATGCGCTGGGATGCAAGATTGGTCAAACCGCTTTCTGGGTATCGCATATATGTGGAGCTTGAGAACGGTGACTCCGGCATCTTCGATGTCAAACCGTATCTGGAAAAAGGCGTTTTGCGGGAGCTTCTGGACGAACATTATTTCTCCCAAGTCGGCATCCAATACGGCGCGGTTACCTGGCCTCACGAGCAGGATATTGATCCCGAGACGCTTCTTGCGGGTTTGAAAGCCGGGAAACCGGAAAATGAAGATGCGGAAATAAAACCCTAATCAGTCTCGAATATTCCCTGAACTATCCCATCGACGCTGATATCCTCGTCCAGCTCATCCCAACGCAGGGCGCTACCCTCTGCGCGGATTCGAACTGCCGCGAGCTGTTTCTGGCTCGCTTGGGCCAGACGCGGAAACTTGTGCGCCGGAAAGGCAATTTCCCGGTCGTCATGCAATTTGATATGGATTTGGCGGTCTTCTGCCCAGGCACGAATTGCTACAGATTCTGCGGGCATTGGTACCTCAGGTCACATCAGCCAGCATAGCTTGGCGTAAAATCTCATTTGCCCGGGTTTGGTAGCCTTTTCCGTTTCTTTTCAACCATTCGATGACATCCGCATCCAAGCGGATATGGATATCCTTTTTAATGGGGGTATACAATCTTTCCGCCCGGGCAAAGTCGGCCTCGGTCCATTCCTTCATTTCGCTGGTGTCTATATCGCTGTCGGGAATAGCCGCTATTTCCGCGAGCCGTGCCTCGTCAATCGGTTTGATTCCGGAAATAGGTACTGAGCTTCTCATGATAATTCCTCCTCGCATAGTTTTAAAACTGCTGTCTTTGGCATTCTGAGGGACAGCCCCTGAGGGCACGCTCAGGAAAAATCCCCGCCCGGGATTTCGCGTTGCCCGTCGGGCAAGCTACTGTACCGTGCGGGGCGCTCTGATTTTGGCCGGGGTCTGTCGCCGATCAGGAGAGCAGCATGGGCAGACTTACGGCGCGGGCTTTCGTCCGGTTCCTCCGCGCGGGCGCGGTGGGGCTACTGGGTACGCGCGACACGGAACCCGATATTGTTGTTCGTGTTGGACGGGGTGTTGTTGTTGCGGTTGGAGACGGTACAGTTCGTAGCGTCGTTGTTCCAACTGCCGCCCCGTTTGACGCGGTTCGACCCGGAGGACAAAGCCTTACAGGGAGGCTAGCACGGATTGGCGGAAACGTCGAGCGCGCGCGATCAGGGTGAAGGCGATGAGGGAGGTGGCGCGCGCCTGCGCCTCGCTTTCCGTGAGCCGGGCGTTTTCAAGACCGACATGGATCTCGGTGAGCTTTGCGCGGAAACGGTCTCGGGAACGCTTGGAGAGGTAGATGCCCGAGTCCTTGATCGTGAAGCCCAGGAAGGGCAGGCCCCGAGACAGGGTTCCGATGTCCGCGATCTTCAGGGCCAGGGCGAGGCGCTCTTCCAGGAAACCGGCAAGCCGAGGCCGCAGGTCCAAAAGTTTCACCTTGTCATTTGAAAATACAACCATATCGTCCATGTAACGGACATAGGCCGGAATCCGCAGTTCGTCCTTCACGTGGTGATCCATGAAGGCCAGGTAGTGGTTGGCCCAGTGCTGGCTGGTCAGGTTGCCGATCGGCAGGCCCTTACCCGGAGCGGAATGGTAGGAATCCAGGAGGCGATACATCAGGTACAGAAGCCCCGGGTCCTTGAACTTCCGTTCCAGCAGCGAGAACAGGATGGAGTGGTCGATGGAGTCGTAGTATTTGCGGACATCCAGCTTCAGGTACCAGGGGTTGGAGCGGGCGAAGGCGAACGCGCGGAGGACAGCGGCCTGGGTCCCCTTGCCCTTACGGCAGGCATAGCTGTCAAAGATCTGGAAGGATTCGAAGACCGGATCCGTAACCTGGATGATCGCGTGGTGGACCACCCGGTCCCGGAACGGGGCGGCGTGGATGGTGCGGGGCTTGGGGTCCTGGATTTCAAAGGACCGGTAGGGGCCGAACGTAAAGCTCTGGTCAAGCAGGGTTTCGCGGATCCACTCCAGTTCCCTGCCAAGATCGGCGCGGAACGCGAGCATGGAAGGATCCAGCGCTTTCCCCTTGCAGGTGGCGTGGAAGGCAAGCGCCAGGTTTTCCCGGTCCGCTACCGCTTCCAGTCCGATGGAGGATCTACGCACCCGCCGCGGGTCCCTGTAGTTCAACGAGCAAAGCTGGGCCGAAGTCGCGCACCTTCGCTTCGCCTATTCCTTCGCAGGCCTTGAGTGCCGAGAGATTCGCGGGACGCTTACGGGAGATCTCAGCCAGTTGTTCGTTGGTGAAGATCGTGAAGACGGGTACCGTTTTTTCCTCCGCCAGTTTCTTGCGTAGTTCCTTGAGTTTCAGGAAGAGGGAAAAATCCGCGGGGCTGAGCAGGGTTCGGTAGTCCACGCTCTCGCGCGGGGTAAAACCCTTCTGTGCACCACTGGACGACGCGGTGTATTCCACCAGGAAGACCCAGACCCACGCGCCGCCGTCCTGTAGCAGGTCCTTGCGCACCGACACGATTTTCTGGCCCCGGAGGAAGGCGTTCATTTCGGATTCCGCCTGGACGGAATCGGCTATCGGAAGATAGAAGATGCGGTATTGCATGCAATCTCAAACCGTAGGCCCGCTCAAGCGGTAAGCACTTCAACCTTGGAAAAAGTGCCGCCGGGGATGTTTTTGGAAACGCCCAATAATGCTTCAGCCAGACGGATGTAAGCCGCGTCAGCTTCCTTATCTATTTGAATCGTCATGAGCCCTCCTCAATCTCCTGTCGAATACGCACGGTATTTCATCTCTCCCCTTTACGGCAGGGGGATATATCCCCCTGCACCCCCTTTTTCCCCTATACGGACAGCCTCATCCTCCCCCCCCACCGCCGTCCCTCGCCGCGGGGCGCCCTCCCCAAGGGAGGGCTTCTCCCCCGCGCTCAGGCCGCCGTGCTTCCTCACGCGGCATGGATGCTGCGCCAGTACAGCCCGGAGCCCCGGAACTACTGGGGACGCGCGACACGCAACCCGATAGCGTAGTTCGCGTAGGACGGGGTGCCGCCGTTGCGGTAGGAGACGGTACAGTACGTAGCGTCGTTGTTCCAACTGCCGCCCCGTAGGACGCGGCCCGACCCGGAGGACGGCCCGACAGGGTCGGACTGGGCGCTGGTCGGGTAACTCCCGTACCAGTCATGGTTCCATTCCCACACGTTTCCGCTCAAAACGCTTTTCCCTCAGATAACGACTGCGACCCGCTAGGATTTATGCGTATATTTTAATACCTTGCAAAGATTTAGTCAATGCTTTTCTTACTACCCGCATATCCCCGCATATCCCCATAATGACAAAATAACGCATACACAAAAGCAGACACGCCAGCCACCCGCCAGGCGTGTCTGCTTTATCCGCAACGCGATTCCGGTTGCTTTTACCCACCAGAAAGCCAGGCGAATCAGCCGGCAACCCCGTTCGTCGCGCCCGTCCATGGGCGCTCCTCACCCGGCACACGCGCGTCGGGGGGCATCCCTGCCCTGATCCCTCCGCGCGTGCGCCGCACCGTAAAGCGCCTGTCGCCACGTCCCGCCACCACGCAGGAAAGGGCGGCAAGCAACGCCTGCGAAGCCTGGCTTCGTGAACGCCCCTCAGCGGACAGAACGCTGCCCAATTATGGGTAACGCACCGCGACCCCGGCCATACCCACAACTCCGCGTTCCCCATAATTCGCGCTCTGTCCACTTCGGGGCCCTCAAACCGGCGCAACAGTCACAGGCAACCCCTCCGCTGCCCAACCGTCCCCTGCCGCCCCAAACAGTCCCGTCGCCGCCACGCGGATCGCGAAGGCCGCGCCATTGCCGGCTTGCGGCTGCGTGCGCCCGGCCAGGCAGCGGCCCCCGCGAACCGCCTCCCGTCCACCGAAGCCCCGCGCAGGCCGGAGCCGCACCCAGGTCCCTTCACGATTGTCCGCCCCCGGTCTGCGGCCCCGGCCAGCGCCTCCGACTGCGCCGTCTCCCACCTCTCCCGGCTTACCCCGCTCGCTACGCTCGCGGCCGATCCCCGTGTCGTGTCGCCATACTTCCGGAAAAAGCCCTATAAGAATGTCTTTTATCTTCTTTTCCTTTTTTAGTGACATTAAAAAAAAGAAAGAAGGTACTATATATAGGAGAGGAACGCCGCATACCAGCGCGTCCAACCCAGTCGTAAGCACTTTTACCCAGAGCCAAAAAAATTAAGCTACACGATTAAGCTACACTAAACCGGAATTTTTCCCGCGTCGGGGAGCGCGCGCGTCCCGTTTCCGGAAAATCAGCTTCCAGCTATCCAGTCGCGCGCCCCTGTCAAAACCACCCAAACACCGGTCTTGCCAACTTTCAACACAATTCCGCAACGAAAACAGCCGGACACCAAAACAGCGCACGACTACATCCGTCGTCCTGGATACGACGCGGGCGCGGTGCGGAAAAATAGTCGTACCTGGGAAAACAAATCGAAGGACGGGTCTTTCTGACTCTCCGCAAAAACCGGGTATGGGGCACGGGGAAAGGCCCGCAGGCGGGACGGATCGGCGGGAAAAATAAGCGTAATGGCAGCGGAAAAAAGCGGATCAGCACGATGTCAGGGACCAGAACAAAAGGCTGTCCCCTAGAGCTGGGCCTTCAGGGTAATGCCGTTCCAGTAACGCGCGTCGGAGGACCGTATCCTCTCAAGCCCCAGCTCCTTCAGGCGCAGTCCCAGGAAACGCTCGCTGCACGCCCGTTCGTTGTTCTCGTCGCACCACTCCTGGTAGGTCCTGAACAACTCCCGCGCACGCACCGAGACACCCGGGCTCAGCACGCAGCACTCGCGCATGAAATTCCCCAGCACGTCCATCTCGGAACGGTATTCCTCGGTTGCGGCGGCGATTTCCTCCGGAGCCACCAAGCCTTCCTCGCGCCAGCGACGGCACCCGGCAATCAGCCAGTTGAGGATACCGCCCAGCTCGGCCCGCAATTTCTCCTCCAGCTTGCGGTCCTGGTTCTCCTTCGGAATCGTCACCGTGAACGGGATCAGCTTGATCCTCCGCCAGATCCCGTGGTCCGTCCCGCGTATCATCGGCTTGTGGTTGGTCGCCATGAAGATC
>Ga0172379_10007398_pt1 | contig 14278 bp, 31 predicted proteins | sample GrowelOW334metaG_FD_119756 | JGI IMG/M metagenome (GOLD analysis project Ga0172379, IMG submission 119756) | Groundwater microbial communities from an aquifer near a municipal landfill in Southern Ontario, Canada - Groundwater well OW334 metaG | ecosystem: Environmental > Aquatic > Deep... | reverse complement strand
TTCCAAGATAAGGTTGAAGCCTTGGTTGCTCAAGAACTGTTAGATAAATTAGATGAACTGATTAGTAATAAATCTGTACCTGAAACAGTACAAGAAGAAACTCCTCCAGCAGAAATAGACCTTACTGAAAAACTCTCTTCTCTCAACACCGGAATTCTTATGAATAAAAAATCACGCAAAAAGATATTAGAAAAAATTGAAAAACAAGCTCTGCAACAGACATCATTTCAATCTGTGATTAATAAGATGGCGCCTGTTGATATGAATCTGCCTAGCCAAGAATACGCTAGACAAGTGTACAGATCTGTTAGCAGCGCTGTTGCAGAGACTATCGATGATGATCTTGATCGACTAATACAAGAATTACAATCTGAAAATCAATAATCTTTAATGTAATCGGCTAAATGATCAATTACATTCTCAATTGATTTAAAGATATATACTGTGTTTTTAGAACCCAAGACTTTCATTGAATCAGATTTTTCACCAGGAATCTTGAAGTTATATTCTAACCATCTAGATTTAGGTAGCATGTTTGCAGAAGATAACCAGAAGCAATAGTCTCTCATAACTGAGACGCCTATTGCTTCATAATCTTTTGCATCCGGCTCCCCGTCTGTTCTATTAAGAAATACTACTACATCTGTGTTATAATCAAATAATCTACAAAAATCTCTTGGATTAAAAATTCCATCTATAATCCAATTATATTTGGAATCATTTAGTTTTTTTATAGAAGAAATTGAGTCGCAGATATTGTTTGTTATGATATCTGGATTCTCTTTCAGCCTATTAATTAAATAGGAATGATACTCTTCACTAAACTGATTATCATTTTCATTAGGCATCTGGGCGCGAAACGTATGTTTCAACCAATCAACAGAATCAATATGAAACCATTCATTAGAACTACATAATACTAATTGTTTAGAAATAGTAGATTTTCCTGATTTTGGTAATCCAATAACAAAAATTTTCATAGCATTTCTACTTTAATCTTATAGCGCTCAGTAAGCTCTTCTTCAAAAAAGGTAATATTCTTTTTACGAAAAGCGTTTTCAATCTCTACATCAATCAATTTCTTTACGTTAAGTTTCGCTTGCTCTAATGTATCATATGTAAATTGAGAGTACCACCTCTCACTTTTAAACTGTTCAGGAGCAGATACTATATACAACTGCTCTCCAGCTTTACATTCCCATGGCGTTGGAGTTACAGCCGTCACTTCAATTTCATATATAAAATACTGATTCTTATCATGAACAAAAGAAAATTTTCTCATTTTAAATAGCTATATTTTTCTCGCAAACCTTCAAAATGAGATTTGCGTATAATGTAATTTTCTTTTTCAGCCCATGCCAGATACTCGTCTACATCTTTAAGAAATTGTTTAACAGCATCTTTCCAAGAAGAAAGTTGTTTCTCATAATAATCTTTTGACTTCTTATAAGAAGCTAACTGTTCATTAAACTTCTCATTAATCTTATAGGTTAAGTAATAAACCGTAACCGCTGAGCCACACTCGCTACCATTATCCCACCCTTTGCGGGAAACCCTTAATGAATCTATTCCGGTGCCAGCAGGTAACTGTTCAACCAATTCATTAATTGAATATTCATGAGCATATTTTAAATCAATATAAGTCTTAATTTCAATTAAATCTTTGGGAGGGCTTGGTTCTGTTGGCGGATACGGGCAAACCGGCTCAGACATTATTAGTTTTAACATTACTTTTCCTTTAATTTAGCCAACTTAATTTTCTTAAGTTTTATTTCTTTCTTTAAGTTTGCTAATCTTTTCTCCTCATCTGATATTTGTTCTTTTAACACCTTTTTATCATGAGATGATTTTGAAATAAAATAACAAATATTCAATGAAGAAGTTCCCCTGCTTTCCTGTCCACCATCATCGGCAGGATGATAAGTTTCAGTTAAAACAACATCTTCTAAACTAACATCACCTGGTAACTCCTTTCTTAAAAAACTTAACAAAGGAATATATTCATTGCGAGGAACATAACAATATAAATCAACTAACTTCTTATCACTTGGAATTTTCATGATTAACCCTAATACTTTATACAATTAAAAGTATTTATATATTTAGTCCATGACTTATCATTTATAATGGATTCAAATTCCATTCTTTTAAATTCTTCTTTGAGGGAAGAAAAATCTTTACTTCCTTCAGTAAGGATTATATCTTCTTCCGAAACCATTCTAAATTCAATTAGCTGCCGATTGATATTAAAATTAGATCGATTCTCCTCAATAGATAGGAACTTACGCAACACCTCAGGATCACGCATTGCCACCTCTACTTTTTTAGGTGTCAATAACGTAGGGATATTATCCGATTTATCTCCAGCTAAACTCTTCCACGCCACATACGGATATGATGGCGGCTGCATAAATTCTTTTTTAATTGGATTGTATACATTGCAATTTTTATAGCCGCGTTGTAAAAGTTGTATGTAGTCGGAATCATTACTTAAAACAGTAATGTCTTCATGTTTCATATTTTCACACAACGTAGCTATTACATCATCAGCTTCATAAGCGTTAGCTTTACAGATTGTAATTGGCAAGTATTGTATTAGTCTAACAATTTCGTCTTTACATTTAAAGACTTTATCTTTCACTATTTTTTTACTTCCAGTTTTTATAATACGATTGGCTTTATATTCTGAAAACAAATCATATCTGAACTGAGGATGTCCTTCTAAAACAAAGAAACATTTATCTGGAGAAAACAATTCTATTATTGGTCTAAGATTTCTAAAGAAATTATATATAAGAACATAATCTTCATTGGGTGTATTTTCGCACCTATCTTCTACCATAAGCCAATCGCCGCCACATTCGCAATGGCGACGACCTAAACGATGCAAAGTTATATATTCATCACAATCCATACATAACTCGTGTTCAGTATCTTTCTTACCAAACCCAATGCTGGCTCTCCAGATAGCATTCATGGCATCTATTAATAGAACTTTATCCATTCTTAATCCAATTGAAATAACGAACCTTTGGATCTGTGTTCCCTAATTTGTCCATTTTTTTCTGAAGAAGTTCCACTTGCTTTTCTAAAAATGAAATTATTTTTAATCTGTATTTATAGATTTCTTTTCGAGCATAAACTTCTGCTTCTTCTCTAGTATCGAAACATTGATCTGGCGGATAAAATCCTTTAACCCCAGATACCCATCCCCTATATGAACCAGCCCGTGGAGTAATATAATGAGCTATACTATTAGACCCATCATAATGAGGTGTCATATCCATTCTAATAATGGCACAATTACCATGCGTCGTTGTTGCATAAATATACTTCACAGCCATAATAATACTCACTTCAATTTAAAAGAATCGGCAATAGTCTGGCAGTCATTAGATAGCTCGCTTGTGGCGCCGGGCATTCCACCGCAATTTAACGAATAGCCAAACCCATCTTTGGTAGTAACCCAAGTGTCTACAAGCAGTCCTTGGTCCTGAGTTTTAACATAAACGAACTCTTCATCATTAAGAGAGGTGGATTCTGTTGTTAATACTTCTGCACCTTGTCCTCTTAATCCTCTAATTGTTTCAATTGCAAACTGATCAAATGAATCCGTATATGGTTCTTTTGTCAGAAGACAAAGTCCCTCTGCAGATTCATTGCTTGCCAATAATACAACATTCGAATCAGGATTTAATGACGTCTGCTCTGTCCATCCAACAGGTAATACAAGCTGCCAATTATCTCTAGTAATAACTTCATCAGTCTCTTCAACGACATCATCACATACAAGAACATCATCCGTCGCATCAACCCCAGCTTCAACAACCGGATCATTAGTGGCGGGACAACCAATTAAGTTAATCGATAAAATAGTAAAAAGTAATAGTGTTTTTTTCATATTGATCCTTATAAGGAAATTTAAAAAAATAATGAGGTAAACCTGAATTAGTCTACCTCATTATGTTTTATGTTTTATTATTCTGAGTCTTCAGAATCGGTTGATGCTACTACTGTTGCTGCTGCGACCTTTGCTTCAATTTGTGCTTTAAGATCATTCTTAACAGAAACCTTAGCAAGCTTCTCGGCATCTTTCTTTTGTTTGCTTGCTGTCCTCATGATTCCCCCGTGAGCACCACGAGTAACATACCAGTCTGGATGTTTACGAACATAGTAACGAACAAGCGGGTCTGCTTCACGTACTTGTTTATCATCCCAATTCAACTTAATAGCCATCATTCCTAACAATGCTGGAAACTGTAGATTTCCTTCACTTGTCCAATCATTCAATACCGAATCAGTTGCAGTAAAAATGCCCGTTAAATCGTCTAATATATTCTTAATTATATCACTCATTTTTCAAAACTCCATTGTCTTTTATTAAAAATCTAAATCTATGGGAAAAGACAATGTAAGCATAAACTGCTACGGCAACTACAATAGATATAATTAGTGCCAAATGTCTCTCTAAACCATAGAATAACAGTTGATAGAATACTGTATGTGAAACCACAGAAGAGATAAAGACATCCGCTAACACATTAATTATTAAAGCCGGTAAGACTAATAAGAGTTTAGCAGATGCTTTACTCATTTAGTAATCAAACCTTACTTGCAAAACGTCCAAGTGCATCGCGATAATATACGCGGCTGGTATATGCTTTCTTTGCTACAGAAGATTTTGCCTTGGAAGGCTTGGCATTTTCCATCGCATATACCTCTCCTAACGCAAATACCATTGTAGTAGAATTACGAACTAACTCATTAGCCGCTGAAAGGAAATCACCCTTGCCATCAAGATTCTCTTGAACCCTCTTTGCTAAGACTTCAATTTGTGCCGCTAATTGCTTGACATCATTACGTGTTGACGAAACCATTTTATATTCTCCTATTTTTTCCTCATCGGAATCTGTTCTAATTTTAATCACTAAATTTTAGAGCGCAAGCCCCATGAATTTTTTTTAATTCCTCATCCCACCATCTCCGGAATTACCGAATTTTGATTTAAGAATAGAATTAATTTTGTTTAAAGACTCATCTTCTGGAGACTGCAAGGCAGACTTCATTATCTTACTTAAATCCCCCATCAACAAAGAGGATTCATTAGCAATACCTGAAAGCAATCCCGCTGCTTTAGAAAGATCAATAATAAACTTTCTATACATTGCTCCGTCCTTATCTTCAGGTAAGTTGTCTCTAGCCTCATATGCAGTATCTAACTGCTTCTCCAGCTCAATTACCAAATCTTTCAAAAGTGACAAATCAGCTTTAATATCTTTTTTTGACATCTATCTAATCTCCAATCATTACCCTATCAAAATCTATTAATTTAAAATTACCTTCAGAATCTTTCATTATATTTCTTGGATGTAAATCCATATGATAAAATTTATGTTCTTGTAATGTCCTATAAAATCTAAATACTTTAGTATAATCAAAATCCAATCCAACCTGCATACCTCGCAACATATCCGTTGCTGATGCTAATGAATAGTTTTTCTTAACATTTCTATCTTCATGAGAAAGAAGACTATAAAAAACTTTCTTTTCATCCTCAGTAATCTTGCCAAGTTTTTCCATTACATAATAATAAAGAATATAATGTCGCTTCCCAATATAAGCTTTCTCTGTTCCACTTCCAATATACTTGTGATCAAATATACGCGCACACATAGGATAGTGCCCATGTGCTATGTTTGAAAGAACATTGTGTATTTGATTATACTTTGGATTATCAATAATCAAATCATCATATAATACACTAATCTTTATCACCCAATCTTCATGGTCTAAAAGATCAAATACTTGACCATCAGCCCCATAACCAATTTCATTTCCAAGTTTATATTTTAAATCAAAGTTATTGGATTGTACCAGTCTTAAAGCCTGCATATTATAACTCTTATGTATTAGTTAGTGTTCGCTTGAATATTCTGCGTCACTTCCCAATCTTTTAATTTGCGATTAAATATAATTTGCCAAGCAGATATGGCTGCATAAACATCCGGCTTTACGTCACCAAGATAACAATACTTATTATTAATCTCAGCTACCGTATTAGTACCAGTATCTGCTTCAATAGTTAATACATTAACCTCGTTTCCATTTACATGGAACGTAATAAAATCTGAAAAATCTTCCATATAATCTCCAATGTTGTGGAGCAGGTGGGATTTGAACCCACAATCATTTTTGGTGTACTCAAAAATGATAGGCGCTTAAGAGCTGTACACTGCCCTTAATCGCCCGCGTATTCCATTCCGCCACCGCCCCATACCTATTAATGATAATTAATTAACTTATTTAATTACATTCAAACGCCGCTTGATTGAATTTCTCTTTACACCATGCGCAGAGAAAGCAATGCCCATATTGCTTTTATACAAACGATCTGTATCAAAACACAAACGACAATCAGTACAACTAACATGACGGGTCTGCGCTGGACAGGGGATCCATTTAGTATCAGCTCCCGGAAGAGTATACGCCTTCTCACTTGGATGCTCTGAGACAACAATAGCCGGAGCATATCCATTTTGACGAGCATACTGAACTTCTTCAGCAGAATCTACAGATGCTAACATAGAAACATTATCCCAAACATCTTTAGTGACATGATCCCAACAATGAGTATAACTCCAAACATCTCCACCACCACGACTCTTCCAGCGACCAACTGCATTATTGATCAACTTAGCTCCAGCAATAGTCCGACAATCTCCAGCAACATGAAGCCTCATATCTCGCCCCATAGGAACTGGTCCGCTATTGTAAGATTCATCAATCAACTTAGCTTCCGTACGAGCTAATTGCAATGCTGATAATCCAGTTACTTCTCTATCCAATCTTCCTACATGTAAACTTAATGGATAATCCTGGGCATAACATCCACCATCCTTCAAAGCACAAGTAAGAGGACACGATCCTTTTACAGAAACATAAGTAGCATCTGTCTTTTTGGAACCCTTGATCTTCTTGTTACTTGAATTGCTTACGTACTTAACACCATTCATTGTTGAATATACTCCTCTAACAACTGGCTTGCCCACGTTACTCGATGGGGATTATCTTAAATTAATTTTAAATAATAATCTTATAAATTGCGAGCTAATTAATTGGTAGCAGAATACACATACCATATTTTATTTTCATCATGAGCATACACTCTAGAATGACCAAAATGTCCCCAGTCTAATTCTATAACTGTTCTAGCGGTAGATGTATCATGCCAGATCTTCTCTACCATAGCCAATTGTTCCATTTGATAAACACGAACAATATCACCCACCTTAACCATTTAAATCACCAATTTATCTTTTTCTAGATAGAAATGCAAGAACCATCGCAAAAAATGCGATGAAAATTGTACCAACACATAATATAAGTCCCATTGGATCTGATGCTTTAACACCTTGATCCATAAAATAACACCCACCAATTGTTATTACTGCGATGCTGATGCAGAAGGCGTAAAGAATATCGCGAACCATCATTGCTTATTTTCTTTCTTCATGCGCCTCTTTTCTTCCTTCAACGCCCTTTTCTCTTTATCTGAAGTAGATTCTTCTACTTCTTCAACAACTGGCTTACTGGCAGCAGCTTCAAGGGCAGCTAAATAACGAGCCCTTTGTCTCTTTGCTCCATTCGGAGGCAAACGATCAAGCTTCTGCTTGATGGTTAACTTATCACTCTCAGCCTGGCGTTCTTCCGCCGCCTTACGAAGTCCTTCTCGAATTGATTTTGTTTTAGGAAACGTCATATTTATTCTTCCTTATAATTGATTGAGTACAACATTGATACTGCACAAAGTGTATTCCAATTGTAATCTGGAAACGCACCTGTGTCTTTTGATATTAAGTCTTGAGCTAAAGTCCATTTGACTGTGCCCTCTTCTGATTCTACAGGTTCACCTTCCCAGCTGGTGGCATAGAAAGCATGGGAATAAAACGCCTCACCATCTGGTGAGGAAGCTGGTTCTTCTCTCAGATATACTTTACGACAAGAACGAACCACAATACCTGTTTCTTCAAACGTTTCTCGAATTGCTGCCACTTCTGGAGTCTCTCCTGGTTCTACTTTACCACCGGGCAATCCAAATTTGGTAGCATCATTCCTGCGTGATACGGCTAGAATTAGTCCATCCTTTATAACCACCATCACTCCAGCTTCTCGCATTAATCTAATCCTTTAATGTGTCGCCCTCTTAGGCACTTATAATTTAACCACAATTGCACGGGTGTCAACCCTGCGTAATTTTTAAGATTGATTTTCTAAAAATAAACACCATGCCATTAGAGTTACGCCATCATCTAATTCATTTGTTTTAATCATCTTTTTAAAATCAGAAATAGGAATCCAGTTATGTGTTAGATTAGTAAATGATTCATACTCTTCTAATAAGGGTTCAGTTTCAACAAAATCATTTACTAAATATACATAACATGTATTTTTGTTTTGACCAGATACTGGATGACATTTACCTAAAAAGATTAATGATTTGGGAACTATACCTGCTTCTTCTTTAAGTTCCTTAATGGTTGCTTCTTGAGGTGTATCTCCTGGGTCAATCATTCCTGCCACAAATTCAGTATTTATAGAATTTACCGGATGTCTATATTGTTCAACAACAAGTAACTTATCATCCTTAATAACAATACATGTTACAAAATCTGGGCATTCAATAGAGTAATAATCTTTTCTAAGACTTTTGATTTCTCCGTTAATCTTTTGTTCAAATAGTAAATCTTCAGATACCAATGTCATATAGTCATTACTATATTCAATTTTTTTATTAAGTATTTTAGGTTTATTATTTGACATTTTGCACCTTATAAATAAAAGATGCGGCGTAACTAGTTTTAAGCGATAAGCAATCCGAGGATCAAATATCTATATAAACTAAGTTATATTCCGCTTTTGTATAGCACGATTTAACTTTACTTATATTAACATGTTAATTTTTCATAATGTTATGTGAACTAAGTACATCGCTGTCTTTGGCAGCGAACTTTTTCCTTTGGTAAGGATTCCGAGTAGGATTGGCTTTCCGGTAGCAACTCCGGTATTCATGGGTTTCCATCCCACTAGCAAGCAGCTAACTTGCAGCGCTACATCTTTATGTCTTACAAGTCATAGTTCACATCTCATTCTCAATGTTGAGACAAGATCATACATGACAATCCCAGATGCTGTTCCACAATTCAATGAACGAACGCTACCATACATAGGTATCTCAACAATCACATCACAAATCTCCTGCATCGCAGGAGTAAGTCCAGTTCCTTCTTCACCAAAGATAAGAAGAGTCCCTGGTTGCCAGCCATGTGTTGACATGTCAATAGACCCGGGAACGTTATCTACTCCAACAAAAGTATACTCTTCTTTTAGTTTTAACAGGTCATCAATCGTAGGTAAGAAATTAACCGGAGTATAATTGTAAACTCCAACAGCACTGCGTCTATCCCACTTCTTTTCTCCCACATAATATATTGCTTCTGCATTAAAAGCATTAGCGTTACGAACTCCAGTTCCCAAATTAAAATCACCAATTACATGTTCGAAACATACAGCAAATGGATTTGCAGTTCTTTTTAACTCCGCTTTAACCTCATCTGGAGAACTGTTTTTAAACTTATCACATACATTATATTGCCAACAACTAAAATGTTCTTTTCCTAATGCAGATGCCTGTTGATGTGCTGGTGAGGTTAACATCAAATCAGGCATAGTTTTAATTTTTGGCTTGCTCATTTATTATTTCCTTAATGAAAGAGTGTATAAATACATCTTTACCAGATACAATATCTCGTTCCCAAATTTCATAAACAGTATAACCCAACGATTGTAAATGTTCTTTTCTTTTACGATCATGTTCCCATATATTTTTTGCCGAAACTTTTTTAAATGGATGTATGTCGTTTTCTTTCCAAATTACAGGATTACAATGCCAATAATCTCCATTTACTTCTATTATTATGTTGTCCTTTAAAAGATCTGCCAGATATCTATCAACAGCTACTGACTGAATAAACCCATATTGTTTAGCAATAGCAGCCACTCTTTTTTCTAATTTAGAAGTTCCAATACTTGTTAGATATTTAATAACTTTTCTTCTATATTCTGGATTAATCCAACGAATATCAAACGCCGCTTTCATTGAAGCTGTAGTAAGAGCGGCATACTTAGGATCTGACCAGCGTTGTTTCATATTACATGAATGACATAGCTTATATTTATTTTTAGTTATTTTCCTATTACATATAGAACAATAATTAAAATGTTTTATTTTAGATCTTCCATTAATTTTATTTGAACATGATTGACATCTCTTACATCGTTTATCACAGGGCGAATTACAATCAAGGCACAAGTTTGTTTTTGACATACAACTATTCAAAAATATGCATTGGCTTGTGGATTTTAAAGGATACCCCAGTGTAAACCGTGTTATAGATAACTAACCTCATTATCATCTTTGAATTTAAGATGTCCACTTTCATATAGCTCAATTGCCAAATCAATTAGCTTAATTGCCTGTTCTTCTGTTGAATCAATTCCTTTATCACCCATTGTTGACTTTGCACTATCATTAGCACAAATCATTGAAACTGAGGATTTTTTATCTTCTATAGTGATAATTGTTCTACCACACATTGTATATGTGAGAACTTTAAACTCATCAAGTATCGCAGAAACACCCTTGCATTTAGATGCATTAATAGTTTCTTGCAGTCCCTTGAACCAAACCTTTTGCTCAAACTCTTTCATCTTGACATAGATTTTTTGAAATGAAATTCGTATCTCTAATAGAAGCTGAACTTCTTCCAACTCTTTCACAGTGCCGAATTCTATAATTTCACGGAACGTTTTGTTTTTATAAGTATAAAGATCTCCCTCATGATAAGACCAAGGTCTTCCAATATCAAACAAATCTAAAATATTATTGGTAAGTAATCTTGTACTAAGAACTTTCGTTTCCTTATACTTCTGTATAATATTCAGCCGGTCACAATCAAAACAATGAGCCCCAATTAATTCAGTTCCCTTATATGTATAACAATATCCATTAGTTAGCGGAGCATTACATTGTTGACAATTTGTGGGTTCGTTATCCATTATTATTCTCTTTATTTGGTTTTGGGTAATATTCTTTACCCATTAAAGAAAGCGTTCTGCGCCATTCGAATTCACGCAAACAATCCATACTACAAAACCTGCCATCGAACTTTCCTAGTTGTGCTATTTCTGTAGACATTTTTGTTCCGCACACATTACAATAAACTATTTGCTTAGAAAAATTCATTTCTATTTACCAATATAAATAGTAGATCCGTTCTCAATAGAAACAAATCCCAATTTTAATAATTCACGATCTATTGGATGAACGGTAGACGGACTACTATTCTTTAAATCTTTTATGCGTTCAAGTAACGAATTCTTCTCAAGATCATTTAGATCTAAATCTTCTAACTTCATTGTTCAATCTCCAAACTATCTACTAATAAATAATTTTTTTAATTCGGTCTAACCATGACATCTTACCAACACACATTACATGATTGTTCCAATATACAATAGACCGTGCAAATTGTTCAGCCGTAAAATCCCCTTTGGTCCCACCCTTCATATGAAGGAAGTTTCTTGCCATTGTATAAGGGTCCATCGGTTCTTCTTTGTCAGAAGTCCTCGCTTTAATACAAATAATTTCCCAATCCGCATCAGTAGATTGTTCATTATTTTCTCGTAAGACATCATGTCTATACAATACAATTTCTACATGCTTTGCCAATCGTTTCTTGGCATTTGTTCCCAGCTTAATGTATGGAGCTTCACCTATACGTCTTGGCGAATACTCAGCGATTATCTTTGTGTGTCTTTTTAATTTAACTATTGCTGAATAAAAACAATACTTATATCCAGAAGCCGGAACACGAACCAACATTACGCCGTCTTTATATCCTGATGTAATATTATTAGGATCCTTCGAACATTCATAAACTATATCTTCTAATTCTTCCCAGGTGCCACTGAAATGAGAAAATCCAGACTCAGGAGTTTGCCGTTTCACAAACTCATTACATCTAATATCTTTATTCATTTATTCTATTATCCTGATCTTTACTACAATAATACGATACATATTAGTACGACGTTTAGCATTAATGTTAATGTCCGTTATGTCGCTATCAAAATCAGATGTTCGATCGTCATATCTAAGAGTTTTGAATTTATTATAATCATAAATTCGTTTTCTATTTATTCCGGTTCTGTAACTTGTTTTAGGATCACTCTGCTTCATTTAGCTGAATATATCCTGTCTATATTCTTTTTTACATACCATACACCAAATTGAGTATTATTTATTGTGTAGTAAACTTTTTTAATTCCTTTAGACCTAATCTTTACCTGGCACATCCCGCATGGTCTTGCCATGTGAAGAGACTGATCCTTACGGGCTACCCTGGCTACATAAAGGATTCCACCAAAATCCATTTTTCTAAGAACCCGTCCCTCCGCATGAACAGTGGGAATTACTTGATAGTCATCAACAGTCGTAGAAAACATTGCCCCGTTCTTAGAAAAAACCATTGTTCCGTCTTTACGAATACCTACCGCTCCAATCCAAAATCCTCGCCAATCCTTACCCTCATCTGGTAATGCTATTTTCGCCGCGAAAAGAAGTAAGTCCAACATCTTTATTCTCTTTAATTATATCGTCATCAAACATTTCAATTGCAGGAAATTCATCTGCCATCTGATAGATATCTTCATCTGAATAAGCAATCAATTGTTCAGGCTCAGAAACATCTAAATCAATATCATATTGATTGTTCAATGGAACCTCTCCCCAGCCACACCCAACAATTAATAATGATAAGAATATATGTTTCATATCATCCCCAATCAGTATATCTGGATTGGACTGTACTTAGATCTTGAATTGCTGTATTAATTGTATTCTGTGCTTGTGTAATCCTAGAACCAATTCGTTTGATTTCAACATCCAGTGGAGAAAGAGTATCTGGAAAATGCTTCTTGCGCCAAGAAGTTAGAGTCATTCTCTTTCCAGAAATAGATTCCAACCCCTCAATATAATCATTATTATATCCAAAACATTTTAGGACATAACATTCTTTGCCTACCATGTCATCCACATTATCTACTTCGAATGTAGCACATAAGTCTGCTAAGAAAGATTTCAGCAATCCGTCATCAAGAATTAAATTTCCAAAAGACTGGTATCCCCCACCAGAAAACTTAACTCCTATTGAGCAAGTTATACACCTATGATCTGGTTCTAGACCATAAGAAACATTATCTATCTTACCATGTTCTCTTTTATTATCCACCGCTTTAATCTCCAAATAAAAAGACAAACCATTTTGGCATCAAAATGAAACTAAAGGAGGTAATTATGTTTCATTTGAAATGGTTTGTCTCAAGTTCCTATATATCACAACCACGAATGAATTGCCCAGCCAACCAACAAGATAATTAGAAAAGATCCAACCTGCAGTAAAGTATTATGTATTGATGTATACATGTCTTCTTCTGAAGAATTATCTTTCATTTCATCTAATTCAGATTTAAGATAATATCTATTCTGAATAATTACAGAAATTAATAATGACAGTCCCATGGCTGTGGGAAAAGTTAATGCCGGTAAAGAAAACTGTTGGCAAACAAACCAACCCCATAGCATTTGTATCGTCAAACTCCTAACTAACAATGTGGCTACTACCATTAATGTCGCAACTATAATCTGTATCATTACTTTCCTCGTCACTCACATATAGCTTTTACCCCGTTACTCGATGGGGAATTTTATAAATTCGATTTCTTTTCTAATTCAGAGATCAAGCGCAATCGCATCTGAAAATGTTTTTCTTGTTTCAAATACTTCTTTAAGCGTTTACGAATTCTATTCAACCTATCTTGAATACGTTTCTTATTTTTCGCCCAATCTTCAATAACTTCTTTAGGAATCATTTGAAATACTCTGGGGGAACATGGTTAGTTAACCATACCCCATTCTCAGAACAATAGAATTTATATCCATCATCGCTCATTCTCTTAGCATCAACAACTAAAACAAAAGGTTTTCCATGACGCTTTCCAACCTTCATTGCCGTTTCAGTATCGGCAGACAAATGAACATATTGTCTAGTCATCTTAATTAAACCAGACTTAAATATAGAGGCGTTATTCTTACTGGCAGTACCATGATACAGTACCTCTGGTGGTTTCATCTCTTGGAAATTCATTTCAACTTCAACGG